>Ga0075367_10000047_pt1 | contig 28179 bp, 26 predicted proteins | sample EndMethybrTD3032_FD_71399 | JGI IMG/M metagenome (GOLD analysis project Ga0075367, IMG submission 71399) | Populus endosphere microbial communities from Tennessee, USA - Endosphere MetaG P. TD hybrid TD303-2 | ecosystem: Host-associated > Plants > Roots > Endosphere | place: USA: Tennessee... | reverse complement strand
GCCGGCCGCGGCCGGCGCATCGGTTGATCCCGATATGGCCTTGCATGCCTATGCCCGTGCGCGCCTCGCCGATGGCGAAGGCGCGCTGGGCGTTGCGGTCGACAGCTATCGTGTGGCCCTCGCCGGCGATCCGACCAGCCTTGCCATTGCCCGTCGTTCCTATGTCCAGGCACTGGAAAGCGGCGACATGCCGCTGGCGCTGCAATCGGCCGCGTTGCTGGATGAGGGCGGCATGCTGCCGCGGGACGGCACCTTGCTGCGGATTTGCGACGCATTGGGGCGCAAGGATTGGGCGGCAGCTCAGACCTTCACCGACCGACTGGTGGAGGAGGGCAATTTCTCCTTCCTCGCCCCGATCGTGCAGAGCTGGATATCGCTGGGCCAGCGCCACTATGTGGCGCCAGTCATCGACGGTAAGGACAAGTTCGGCGCGCTGGGCGCCCGCTATCTCGACGAGCATCTGGCGTTGCAGGCCATGGCGCGGGGCGACAAGGAAGAGGCGATTGGTGCGATGCGCCGCGCCTTGGCCTTGCGCGTGACGGACGACGAAGCGCTGCGCCTGACCTTCGCCGCGCAACTGGCCGGGCGCCGGGCGAAGGCGGATGCCCTGGCCCTGCTGCCCGCAGATGAAGCGAGTTTCGCCAAGGCCCGCGCGGACGTTGCCCGCGGCAAGGTGCCGGGAGCGATCGTCGCGCCCTTCACGCCCAGGCAGGGCTTTGCCCAATTGCTGGCCCGTCTGGCGGTCGACATTGCGTCCGACGAAACGGGCACGGCGCTGGGCATTCGCCTGGCGCGGATCGCGACCTTTGCCGATCCGGCCGCTGCCGAGCCGCATCTGGTGGCGGCGAAGCTGTTCGTGGCGGGCGATCTCGCCAATTATGCGGCGGTGGAAGCGCGCAAGGTGCCTGTCACTGGCTGGTATGGCGCGCTCGCCCAGGCGGAACTGGTCGAAGCGCTGGCTGCCTCAGGGGATCGCGACGGCGCGATCGCACTGGCGCAAAGCCTGGCATCGGCTCCCAACGCTGAGCCGGAACGCCTTGTAAGACTTGGACGATTGCTGGCAGACTCCGGTGATTTCGACGGCGCTGCGTCGGCCTTTCATCGTGCGCAGGCGGGCTATTCGGCGGACAGCCTGCCCTGGGCGCTGCTGCTGTTCGAAGGCAGTGCGCTGGAGCAGGGCAAGCGGTGGGACGAAGCCCGTGCGGTGCTGGAAAAGGCGGCTGTCATGGCCCCGAATGAACCGGTCATCCTCAATTATCTCGGCTATGCCCAGATCGAACGGCGGCAGAATGTCGATGTGGCGCTCGACCTGCTGAAAAAGGCGAGTGCGCTTAAGCCGCAGGATGCGTCGATCACGGACTCGCTCGGCTGGGCCAAGTTCGTGACCGGGGACGTCAAGGGCGCTGTTCCGGTGCTGGAGCGCGCCGCGGCCGGAGCGCCCGGTGATGCGACGATCAACGAGCATCTGGGCGACGCATTGTGGACCGCCGGCCGCCGCTATGAAGCGCGCTACGCCTGGCGCGCTGCGGCGGTCTTCGCGGAGGGGGATGTTGCCAATCGGCTTGACGCCAAGGCCCGTGAAGGGCTGAAGCCCGAATATGCCGCGCCCTGAGATTGCATAGAAATTTTGTGAATATATCTGAACAACTAACTGAAATTGCTTATGCAAAGGTCAATCTGGCCTTGCATGTGCGAGAGCGCCGCGCAGATGGCTATCATGCGCTGGAAAGCCTGTTCGTCTTTGCCGAGGATGGGGATATTCTCCGCGCTCGGCAGCGCGACGATGGTGTCATCACGCTCGCCGTGGAAGGCCCTTGTGGCGCCGGCCTGAGCGGTGACGAGGACAATCTGGTGATGCGGGCGGCGCGGCGCCTTCAGGCGGCCACCGGGATAATGGCCGGTGCCGATATCCGGCTCGACAAGCGGCTGCCGGTTGCGTCCGGCATTGGCGGCGGTTCGGCGGATGCGGCCGCGACGCTGCGCTTGCTGATGCGCCTCTGGAATATTGCCGTGGAAGACGCTGTATTACAGCAATTATCCCTGTCGCTTGGGTCGGACGTACCGGCCTGCTTGACCAGCATCACGCAACTGGTGCGCGGCCGCGGCGAACTGCTGGAGGCGCAGGCACTGGATGACCTGTCGGGCCGGCCGATGCTGCTGGTCAATCCGCGGGTTGGTGTCTCGACGGCGTCGGTCTTTGCCGGCTGGGACAGGATCGATCGCGGTGCGCTCGATGCGCTTGATATTGACGGGCTTGTGCGCGACGGGCGCAATGATCTGGAGGCGCCGGCTCTGCTGTTGGCGCCGGTGATCGGTGAAGTGCTGGAGGCGGTGCAGGCGCAACGGCCACGGCTCGCGCGCATGTCCGGGTCGGGCGCGACCTGTTTTGCGCTGTTCGATAACGGGCAGGCAATGGCGCAGGCCGCGACAGCCCTGCGCCGTGATCATCCGGATTGGTGGGTGATGGAAACGAGGATCAGGACATCATGAGCGAAGCCTTCACCACCATGCGGAAGGGCGATCTTGACCTGCTGATCATCGTCGATCATGCCTCGGCCCATGTCCCCGACGATATCGACCTGGGCATCGATCCGGCGCTGCTTCGCGACCATATCGCGATCGACATCGGCGTGGCGGAAGTCAGCCAGTTGCTCGCCGCGCAACTGGGCTGCTCGGCAATCCTGGCTGGCATCTCCCGCCTGGTCATCGATCTCAATCGCGAAGAGGATGCACCCGGCCTGTTGCCGGTGATGAGTGACGGCTATGCCATTCCGGGCAATCGCGACGCCGATCTGGCCGAACGGATGCGCCGCTTCCATCATCCCTATCATCATCAGGTGGCGGCGATCCTTGACGGCATGACGTCACCCTTCATCCTGTCCGTGCATAGCTTCACGCCGCACCTGGCGAGCGATCCGGCGCAGCAGCGGCCCTGGGATATCGGCATTCTCTATAATCAGGATGATCGGGCGGCGCGGATCGCCATTCCGATGCTGGCGGCGGCGGGCCTGAATGTCGGCGACCAACTGCCCTATTCGGGGCAATTGCTCAACGCGACCATGAACCGCCATGCCGAAGCCAATGGCATCCCCTATCTGGGGATCGAGATGCGGCAGGACCTGGTTGGCGATGCTGCCGGGCAGCGTCGCTTTGCCGATCTGCTCGGGCCGATCGTGCTGGAATGCCGCAACCGGCTGAGTTGATGGTGCGGTCTAACATGCCGGGCTATAATGGTGTCGAAAGGGGATATTCTGATGGGGCTGCGATTGTCTGGCGCATTATTGCTGGCGGGGCTGGCTCTGACGGGATGTGACGGCAAGGGGGGGCGGACCGGAGTAATCGCCGATGACGACAGCCTGATCGACTGCGCGATCGGCAAAGGCGCTTGGTCGCGGGCGTGCGGCGTCGAACGCGAGAGCGACATGCTGACCCTGCGCCATCCTGACGGCGGGTTCCGGCGGCTCAGGATCGTGCAAGACGGGCGTGGGTTGGTTTCGGCCGATGGTGCCGAGGACGCAAAGCTCACCATTATCGACAAGGGGCTGGTCGAAGTGACGATCGGTATCGACCAGTATCGGCTGCCCGCTACCGTGGCGGCCAAGTCGGACTGATGGTGCCCGACCCGATATTGACGGCAGCAGCCATGCGCGCGGCCGAGCAGGCGGCTTTTAATGCCGGGGTCGATCCTTACGAACTGATGGAACGAGCCGGCGCGGCGGCGGCGCATATTATCTGGCGCGCGGGGCATCGGCGCGATGTACTGGTCCTCTGTGGTCTTGGCAATAATGGCGGTGATGGCTTTGTTATTGCGCGGATATTGCGCGAACTTGGCGTGCCGGTGCGGGTCGCCTCCATAGGGGATAGTCGCACTGCGTCCGCCCAGCGGGCCAGGGCTTTATGGGGTGGCCCGGTAGAGCCGCTGGCGGACGCCGCGCCGGCTGCGCAACTGGTCGACGCGCTGTTCGGCACAGGGCTGACGCGCGGCCTGGATGCGGCTGTCGCGGACCGGTTGGGCGCATTGGTGGCGCATGCCAATCACAGCTATGCGATCGACCTGCCCAGCGGGGTGGGGACCGATGATGGCCTGCTATTGTCGGCGGTGCCGAAGTTCGGTGTGACGATCGCGCTGGGGGCGTTCAAGCCCGCGCATCTGTTGCAGCCGGCGGCCAGCTTCATGGGAAAGCTGGTGCGGGCGGACATCGGCATAGCCATGCCGCAGCATGTGCATGTGCTTGCACCGCCGCGGCTCCGTGCGCCTGATGCCGTTGCACATAAATATAGCCGGGGTCTAGTTGGGGTTGTTGGAGGCGCCATGCCGGGCGCGGCGGCGCTGGCAGCGGCCGCAGCGGCCCATTCCGGTGCTGGGATGGTGAGGAGCTATGACGCTTCACCTTGTGAGGCCGGGCTGCACGCCATCGTTCATCAGCAGATTGAGGATGTCATTGTTCTGCGCGCTTCCCTTTCCGACCTTCGGCTGGCGTCTGTGCTGGTCGGTCCGGGACTGGGCCGGGCAGAGGGCGCGCAAGCGCGCCTCGACGCAGCGCTGGCATGTAAGCGTCCAGTGGTATTGGACGCCGATGCACTGACCCTGTTGGCCGGCAAAGCTGAGACCCATGTCCCCGCCGGATCGATCCTGACCCCGCATGAGGGCGAATTCGTCCGGTTGTTCGGCAATCTGCCGGGCAGCAAGATCGATCGGGCGCTGGCGGCGGCGCGCATGACGAACGCGATCATGATCTACAAGGGCGCGGATAGCGTGATCGCCGCGCCGGATGGCCGGGTAGCCGTGGCGCGGAGTGCTTCGACCTGGCTGTCCACCGCTGGAACGGGCGATGTGCTGGCTGGCTTGGCGGCCGGGCGACTGGCCGTGACCGGCGATCCATTCCGCGCGGCGTGTGAGGCGGTGTGGTTGCATGGGGAGGCTGCGCGAAGGGCTGGGCCGGCTTTTGTCGCGGATGATTTGCTTGCCGCGCTTCCAGCCGCTATCGGCTCGCGGCTGTGACCCACGATAATGATCTCATCCTCCGCATCGCCGCCAAGGGCGATGGCGTCACCGCCGATGGGCGGCATTTCGCACTTGTAGCGCCGGGCGACCGGATCGCTGCCGACGGCAGCATCATCGCCGGCCCACACCATGTCGATGCGCCCTGCATCCATTTTCCCGGCTGTGGTGGCTGCGAGCTGCAACAGATTGACGAGCCGAGCCTCGCTGATTTCGTCAGCGCGCGCGTGACCGGCGCCTTGGCCGGGCAGGGCGTGGTGCCGCAGGCGGTGCTGCCGGCCCATGTCTCGCCACCGCGCACCCGGCGCCGCGCTTCGTTGCGCGCGGCGCGACAGGGCAAGCGGATCACCATTGGCTTTGCCGAGCAGGGCAGCCATGTGCTGGTCGACCTGACGATGTGCGAGATCCTTGACCCGCGCCTGTTCGCGCTGATCGCGCCGCTGCGGACGATGCTGTTGACCTGCCTGCCCGACAAGCGCGCCGCGCATGTGCGCATGTCGCTGACCGACCAGGGCGTCGACCTGCTGCTGGAGGGCGTGAAGGTCGAGGGGCTGGCGGCGGACGAGGCGCTGGGCGATTTCGCCCGCGGACACGCTCTGGCACGGCTGACGATCGACCAGGGCGATGGCCCCGAAACCCGTTGGGAGCCGGAACCAGTGACCGTCAGCTTCGGCGGTGTCGCGGTCGGCTTCCCGCCCTATTCCTTCCTGCAGGCGACGCCCGATGGTGAGGCGGCGCTGGTCAAGGCAGTGCAGGATGCGTTGCCCGCGACCGGTGCTGTCGCCGACCTGTTCTGCGGCCTTGGCACCTTTGCACTGGCGATCGGCGTTAATCGGCCGGTCTATGCGGCGGAGGGCGCGCGCGATCTGGTGCTATCGCTCAAGCTTGCGGGCCATCGCGCGCAGCGGCGCATGGTGGCGGATCATCGCGACCTGTTCCGCCGCCCGCTGACACCCGAGGAACTGAACCGCTTTGCCGCCGTGGTGATCGATCCGCCCCGTGCTGGTGCGCGCGAACAGGCGATGCAGCTGGCGCAGTCGACCGTGCCGCTGATCGCTTATGTCTCGTGCAATCCGGGCAGCTTCGCCCGCGATGCTGCGCATCTGGTGGCGGGCGGCTATGTGCTCGACAGCGTCATGCCGGTCGGCCAGTTCCGCTGGTCCACCCATGTCGAGCTGGTCGGGATTTTCCGGCGCCCCTGAGCGATTTCCTACGAAGTTCACACCGTCGTTGGGGGGCAAATGCCCCAAAGAAAATCCCTCGCTGCGAGGGGGCTGCAGCGAGGGATATAGTCTTTCGTTCGATCCTCGGCCTATGCGGGCCGTTGGACGGGCATCCTCTCCTAAAGGGGAGCGGTGCCCGTCTTAACCGAGCTTCATGACAGTTGCGCGACGACGGGCCGGCAGCGTTTCGGCATAGAGGCTGGCCATCGGCTCGTCCGATACTTCGATCGTCGATTCCGACGTGAAGCCGTTGAAGCCGGTGCGCATCGCCGCACCATAGGCACCGAGCATGCCGATTTCGATATAGTCGCCGACCTTCACGTCCGCCGGGAGCATGAAGGGGCCGACCATATGGTCCATGTCGTCGCAGGTCGGGCCATAGAAGGAGAAGCCTTCCAGCTCTTCCTCGCTCTCATCTTCGCGCAGCAGGGCGACGGGGAAGCGCCAGCCGATATGCGCGGCGTCGAACAATGCGCCATAGGCGCCGTCGTTGATGTAGAGTTCCTGACCGCGGCGGCGTTCGACCCGCACGATGATCGAGCTATATTCCGCCGACAGCGCGCGGCCGGGTTCGCACCACAGTTCCGACGAATAGCTGACCGGCAGGCTTTCGAAGCCACGGTGGATCGCCTCGAAATAATTTTCGAGCGCGACCGGCTCCATGCCCGGATAGATGGACGGGAATCCGCCGCCGGCATCGATGATGTCGACCGTGACGGCCGCGTCGACGATCGCGGCGCGCACGCGCTCGATCGCATCGCTGTAGGCCTGGGGGCTCATCGCCTGGCTGCCGACATGGAAGCAGATGCCCAGCGCATCGGCGGCCTGACGGGTTGCCATCAGCAGCTCGCGGGTCTCGCCCAGCTCCGCGCCGAACTTCGACGCCAGGCTGAGTTCCGAATGTTCGGACGAAACGCGCAGGCGCACGCACAGCTCCAGATCGGTCGCATCACCGGTGGCGCGCATGATCTTTTCCAGCTCGTCGATCGTGTCGAGCGAGAAGGTGCGCACGCCATGGACATGGTAAGCTTCTGCGATCGCTTCCTCGGCCTTGACCGGGTGCATGAAGCAGAGCTTGGCCTTGCCTTCGAGCGTTTCGGCAACGAGACGCACTTCGGCAATCGAGGCCACGTCGAAATGCGTGATGCCCGAATCGAAAAGCGTACGGATCAGATCAGGAGACGGATTCGCCTTGACTGCATAGAGCGAGCGACCCGGAAACTTCTCAGTGAAGAAACGGGCGGCCCGAGCTGCGGCTTCGGGACGGATCAGCGTTACCGGTGCTGCCGGTGTGAGGGCGGTCGCTACCCCCAGCGCGCTATGATGCTTGTGCAACTCAAGGGACCTCCAGTGTAGTTCAGGGCGAAAAAGCTGCCTTGCGGTGGAAGTCCCATGGGGCAGCGAGCGGCCGATATATGCGGTGGGGTCCCCCCTGTAAAGCGCATATGAAAATTTTGTTGCGCAGCCTGCTATGAAACGTGCGTCATGCTGGATGGGTTGTTGAAAAGACAGGATATTTCGGCCGGACGAAAGATAGTTTCCACGGAATTAACGCGGAATTTCGCACGCCCGGCCGGGTAGAATCGGGAGTGGAATCAGGACAGCCGGCCCTTGAAATCCGCATAGGAAAAGCTGCGGATTTCCCGGAGTTCATCGCTCTTGGAATTCCACAGCCAGATGGCGGGCAGGGGCACGCCGTTGAAGGTGTTGGTCTTCACCATCGAATAATGGGCCTGGTCCAGGAAGGCGATGCGCGCACCCGGTTCGGCGCCGCCGGGCACCCGATAATCGCCGATGATGTCGCCTGCCAGACAGGATGGGCCGCCCAGACGCGTGACCGGGCCTTCGTCCTGTTCATGCAGCAAGGCGGGGCGATAAGGGGCCTCGATCACGTCCGGCATGTGGCAGGTGGCGCTGATGTCGGTGATCGCGACGGGCATGCCATTGTCGATCACGTCGAGTATCTCGCCGATCAATATACCCGCGTCGAGCGCCATCGCCTCGCCCGGCTCGATATAGAGTTCGAGGCCCGTCTTCGCCTTGATCGCCTGAAGGAAGGCAATCAGTTCGTCGATCTGGTAGTCGGCGCGGGTGACATGATGGCCGCCACCGAAGTTCAGCCATTTGAGGCCGGCGACATGGGGCGTGACGAACGGCTCGATCGCCTCCCAGGTGCGCTGGAGCGGCAGGAAATCCTGTTCGCACAGATTATGGACGTGGAGGCCATCGACGCCGTCCAGATGTTCGGCGCGCAACTGATCGATCGGGAAGCCGAGGCGGCTGTGCGGCTGCGACGGGTCATATTTGGGCACCTCGCCCTCCGGGTGGAGCGGATTGATGCGCAGGCCGATGTCGAAGATTCGGCCATCCGCGCGGGCGGCGTCGATCACCGGCTTCATCCGGGCGATCTGGCCGGGGCTGTTGAAGATCACATGATCGGAAATCTTGAGGATTTCGGCGAGATCATCGGGCTTGTAGGCAGCGCAATAGGTCGCGACCTCGCCCTGATATTCCTCGCGGCCAAGGCGTGCTTCATAGATGCCAGAGGCGCAGACGCCGTCGAGATATTCGCCCAGGACACTGCCCAGCGACCACATGGAAAAGGCCTTCAGCGCGCCCAGCACCTTGATGCCGGCGCGATCGCCAATATCGCGCAGCACCGACAGGTTGCGCCGCACGGCGGCTTCATCGACGACGAAGGCGGGCGAGGGGACGCGGTACAGGTCGAAATGGGCGAAAGCGGCGGGATCGCCAGCCTTGGTTTCCATGAAATTATTACTCCTGATCCGCCAGCGGGCGGACATCGTTGATCAGGGCCTTGAGGACCAGGCCGGGTTCCTCGACCATCGGCATATGGGCCGAATGCTCGAACCAGATGGTCTTCTTGGCGGGGGCTTTCAACCGGTCCATCCATTGCGCGGCGAGCGGCGAGGGCACGGTATAGTCGGTGCGGCCGAGCAGCATGATCACCGGCAGCTTCATCTCGTGAACCTTGGCGAAGCTGACATCGGCGACGCGCGGCCACATGGTCGTGGTCGAAAATTCGCTGCCCACGCCCCAGGCCTTGCGGTCTTCGGGCGTATAGTCGGGCGACAGGCGCGGCGTCTGGAAATAGAGCGTCGGGTCGGGCCGGTCGGCCATCAGCGAGCCGTAAGGAATGGCATAGCGGCGCCAGCCGTCCGCCTTGTCGATCGTGAACGGCCCGCTGGCGGGATAGGGGGCAAGCGCCTCGATCGCCTTCACGGCATCGGTGTTGCTGGCCTTCCTTGCCTGCGCGATGGTCCAGTCCATGCCCATGCGTTCGCCCGCGCGGAAGTCGATCGCCTGGCCCATGCCGACATAGGCATAGAGCAGGTCGGGCCGCTTGATCGCCACCGACAGGCCGACGGCGGAGCCCCAGCTATGGCCGAGCAGGAAGACCTTGCGCTTGCCATAGCGGGCCTTGAGATAGTCGATCAGTTCGATGGCATCGTCGCGATAGCGATCCAGCGTCATGGTCGGAGCGATCGCCTTGGGATCATTCAGGGCATAGCTTTTGCCAGCGCCGCGCTGGTCCCACTGGACGACGGTGAAGAAATCCTCCCATGGCCGTTGGAACGACCAGGCGAAGGGCATTTCCACCGCGCCGGGGCCGCCATGGACATAGATAAGAATTGGGTTGGCGCGATCGGCGCCGCGCACATTGATCGCCTGCCGCGCGCCGCCCAAGGTCACGACCAGATTTTCCTGGACGCCATTCGGCGTCACGATCCGGTTGACGTCGGCGACGATTGCCTTGGCCGGGGCATAGGGATCGGCGGGCTGCTGCGCAGAAACCGGCGCTCCAAAAAGAGAAAGCGCCAGAACGGCGCTCATCAGCTTTCGCATTCCATCCCCTCCATCATACCGCTGTCACGGATCAACATGCCGCCCCACTCCTATGAACGCGAGGTTCAATGAGTGGAGCGGCATGTGATATCGCGTGTCGCTTAGAAGGCCAGCGGCGCGTCCAGTTCCTTCACCTGCCAGGGCAGGCCCTGCTTGTTCAGCATGTCCATGAAGGGATCGGGATCGAACTGCTCGATGTTGAACACACCTTCGCCCTTCCAGGCGCCGGTGAGCATCATGGCGGCGCCGATCATCGCTGGCACGCCGGTGGTGTAGCTGACCGCCTGGTTGCCGGTTTCGGCATAGGCGTCCTCATGGTCGCAGACCTGATAGATATAGACGGTCTTTTCCTGACCATCCTTCTGGCCGGTCGCGATGTCGCCGATATTGGTCTTGCCCTTGGTGGTCGAACCCAGGCTCGACGGTTCGGGCAGAACGGCCTTCAGGAACTGGAGCGGAATGATTTCCTGGCCATTATAGATGACCGGGTCGATCCGGGTCATGCCGACATTCTGCAGCACTTCGAGATGCTTGAGATAAGCGTCGCCGAAGGTCATCCAGAAGCGGATGCGCTTGATCTCGGGATAGTGGGTGGCAAGGCTTTCCAGTTCCTCATGATACATGAGGTACATGTTCTTTTCGCCGACCTGATCGAAGTCGAACACCTGCTTGTGGCTGAGCGCAGGGCCTTCGACCCACTCGCCGTTCAGCCAGTGACGCGACGGGGCGGTCACTTCGCGGATGTTGATTTCCGGATTGAAGTTGGTGGCGAAATGCTGGCCATGGTCGCCGCCATTGCAGTCGAGAATGTCGAGCGTGTCGATCGTGTCGAGCAGATGCTTCTTGATATAGCTGGCGAAGACGCTGGTGACGCCCGGATCGAAGCCCGAACCCAGCAGCGCCATGATGCCGGCTTCCTTGAAGCGTTCCTGATAGGCCCACTGCCAGCTATATTCGAACTTGGCGGTGTCGCGCGGTTCGTAATTGGCGGTGTCGAGATAGTCGGTCTTGGTCGCGAGGCATGCGTCCATGATCGCCAGATCCTGATAGGGGAGCGCCAGGTTCACGACCAGCTTGGGCTGGATCTTCTGGATGAGGGCGATGGTCTCTTCGACATTATCGGCGTCGACCTGGGCCACGTCGATATCCACGCCGACCAGCTTCTTGACCGATTCGGCGACCTTCTCGCAGCTGACGATGCGGCGGCTGGCCAGCGTGATGTGGCTGAAAATATCAGGGTTCATCGCCATCTTGTGGACCGCGACAGACCCGACGCCGCCTGCGCCGATGACCAGAACCTTGCTCAATTCAACTGCTCCATAACTGTGGTCGCGCCGGACGCGCGAAAGCGCCCATATAGGGGCGTCGCGTGACAGAGCAAAGTCAGAGTTAGAAGCGCGCTCCGTCAACCTTCCGGATGGTCAGTGCTTCAATATCGATCGCAGGCACGCAGCGTTATTGGATAAACTCGCCGCAGGAAGGAAAAGGTGCCTCGCTACCAGCGCTGAAATATGGTCCTAGCGTCATTGCGCCAATCGCGGCTGCGGCAATCGCGCATAGGAGAACGGCACCGGCTGCCACATCCTTGACGCGCTTCACTGTGGGGTGGCGCGCCTGATGCACCAGATTGCAGAGTTGCTCAATGGCCGTATTGCCGGCCTCTGCGGCCCAGACGAGACCAATCGAGAGGATCAGCCAGCGCCAGTCAGAAAGGCTGATGTGCAACATCAGACCTGCGCCGATGGCGGCTGCTGATGCCGCGAGATGTATCCATGCATTATGTTCATGGCGAACGAGATACCACAGTCCTTCCACGGCATAACCGATACTTCGTGCCCTGGCAGACAGGCTGAAACCGGGATGGGAAGGGCCGTTCATGAGTGTGGCGTCAGGCCGCCAAGCCAGCGGGGATGCGCGACGAGAAAGGAGACGACGCCACGGCCAGCAGGCGAGGGTCAGCAATGCGGCAAAGATGGTGCAGCAGATCATGGCTTAATACTCATGCAAGCAGTGTGATTGTCAGAGCTGTGCGGCCGGTCAGATTGACGGCCAAGCTTGCTTCGCCCGTTGCTCCTGCTTGAATGATGTCTGGTGCGGGGCCTGCAACGCGATAGCGACGCTCCGGCTGCAGCCCGGCGAGACGAATGAGTTGAAGGCGGTCGAGGCCACCTGGATAGAGAATGAGGGTCAGGCCGCCATCCTCTGCAACGGCGCGTGCCACCAGCACGGAAGGGTAGCAGGCTTCGGCGAGATAGGGGCCTGCGCCAGCGCCGGATTTGGCCATGACAAGATCGGCAAGGCCATTGCGATGGTTGCACAAGGCTGAAAATTCCAGCGCATGCGCCCAGAGCGAGGCCCGAGGCCGATGGCGAACCCCATCAATGAGTATCTGTGGGCATTGCTCGTCGAGCATTGCGAGCATGGCCGCCGCACTGTCGCCGTCGCCCATTTCCGTTGCGGCCGCTGCGCTGGCTGCCAGGCTTGATGCACGGGAGAATCCATAATTGCCGACATCAATGGGCCAGAAGGTACGGTTCCAGTTGGTCCGGTCCAGACGTGCCCGGACCTGTGCCCACTGTTCTTGGGCCAGATCGGGAAAAAGTGTATTGAGGAACAGGCAGGGAAAGGCCTGCATGACGATACCTCCGGCCATCGGCATAGCCATTCCGGTGAGGCTCGATCGGAACGGGACTATCCGGCCATCGCTGGTCATGAATTCGTTCAGGAGGCCGTTACGGAATGTCGGTGCGATCGCATCCCAATCGGAAGCGTCGGAGTGCGCATCGGCAGTGCGAATGGCAGCGGCCGTGATCAGATTGCAAAGTGGGTAGATCCAATTGGGCTCGCAGGCCAGCAGGCCCCAGGGCGATGCCCGATACTGCTCGACAAGTTGGGCCACGAGCGAGAGAAAATCATAGCTGGACCGTTGCTTGCCGATACGCAGATCGAGATGGTCGTCCTGAGCGATCGTCCTTCCGCCTGCTGCCTGTGCGAATGCGATCTGCGCCGCGACGAAGCCGCTATACATGATGTTATCGCGCGACACCGGATTGGCGGACCAGCGCAGATGGCCCCACAGGCTTTCCAGCAGCCAATAGCGCCACATGCGGGGATCGCTCTGCTTGGCGAGCAACTTGCGCTGGGCTTCGAACATATAGCCGGTAAATGCCGGCATGACATGCGCCTGCGACAGCGAAAGGGCATAGGACAGGAAGTTGAGTTGATAGCGTACGGCCGCTGTCTGGAACTGGTCGCGCCATTCAAACCCCTGGAACTCCTCTACTGGCTGGAGGGCGCGGTCAAGCAACAGCCGCTGAAGTTGCAAGGCGGAGATATCCAGTTCGGCAGGGCGGGGAGGGGCAGCGAGCGCGGGAAGCGAGGTTGAAACTGCTGGCCGCTTGCCGCCCCGCGTGATCCGCAGCGCCAGCGCGAAAGTCGCGGGCATGATGCTGGCGACAAGCAGCAGGTCAAGAACGGCGATCGGCGGGATGGTATGATTGTCGGAGAGAAAGGCGGCGATGCCGGCGCTGCCGATCCACACGAACAGCGGCGCCAGAGCATTACCTGTCCCGAACCACAGGATGAGGGCGGCCAGAAACATTGCCACTGCTCCACATATGGCAATGGCGGGGGCGAAGGCATCTGCGCCCACGCATATCGGCGCGCCAAAACCGGCGCCCGGAGCCATGATGCCCAGCCCGAAAGCCAGCATCGTCGTGGACCGGGCGGTGATCGCGACGGCTAGTCCAATGGCGGCGATCGAAAGTAATGCAGCTATTGTCTGGCGCTGCCGATACAGCGTCAACGGCGCATTGCTCCAGTTATTTAAATAACTTTGCAATGCAAAGTTTACGGGTAAATGAAAGGCACGCCTCATATCGGCTTCTCCGAAAACGTCGGCGCTGATGCGGTTGCCTTGGAAGTTGCTTGTGAAGCCTTTTTGAGGACTTGTTCGAGCACCGTCAGATAGTCGCCGAAACGGCGAAGCCCTTCTTCGGTCAGCTTGCAACGGGTATGCGGGCGCCTGCCTTCATAGCCCTTCTCCAGAGCAACGAACCCTGCCTCTTCCAATAGCTGAAGGTGACGGCTGAGATTGCCATCCGTCAGGCCGCAAAGCGATTTGAGGTCGGCAAAGCCAAGGCCGTCGCCATGGCCGGCAAGAGACGTCACGATGCTCAGCCGTGCCTTCTCATGAAAGATGCGATCAAGGCCTTCATAGGCATAAAGACCCGCAGGCCCCGCCATCACTGTTTCTCCGATGCGCGCTGAAGCAGGGATGCCATGAGGAGTTGGCCGCCTCCAAAGGGGAGGCCCATCATCCATGGCGTTGCCATATGATCCTGTCCTGCAAGCACAAGGACGATAGTTGCGCAGAGTAGATACCAGCCGGCCACCCATGCGACTGTCTGCGGCAGGTTTGTAATGGCAGCGGTAAAGGCCAATAGCGCGATCAGCATCTGCCACAGGCCCGGCAGCAGCCAGTAGACTTCGGGTGCAGTATGCAGCAGGACCAGTGTGAGAAGACCGCCGACCGCACCGAAAGGAACGAACAGGCGTATGGTGCTGCCCATCATCAAGTCGGCCATGTTGCCATGTAGCCGATGCGAGCGACCGAAGGCTTCGATCGCGATTGCGATCGCCGCGATCGCACCGACAATTGTCCAGAACAGCACGAATCTTGCTGGATTACCGGAAAAGTACGCAGGCCAGGTCATCTGGGAAAAAGCGGCTGCCAGAGCGAGCATGCCCGTTCCCGCTACGGCTTCCGGGGCAAGCCCCCTGAACCGAATGCTCGCAGTCATCTGTGTCCGTATGTCAGCCAGTTGGGCCAGGGCACGATCTACGTCACTCACAACGCACATCTCCTTTGCAAGGCAAAGTACATTGCTGTGCAATGAAGTCAAGGGTCGCCCCTGCTTTCAATCTGATCGGCGGCCTGTGCTTCTCCTGTCCCGACATCGGCATTGATTGGGTGTAGCGAAAATTCAATAATTTCTTTGTTGCTGTGAATCAATCGTACCGTATATGCATGGAAACACATTGGAAATAAATGTGTATATTTATTTGCAATTCCGTATTAATGGAATTCCATTTTATGGTGGCAGGGATCTGTTGTGTTGAAATTCGTGTGATGTCATGAATTTTTCATTGGAGTATGATCGGGCGATATTTAAAGATTGAAATTTCGTGTTTAACGTTATTTTCAATTTTCAGCGACAAATTTGAAAGCAATCACTCTTGCCGTCGTAGAAGAATAGCAGCCATGTCGTTCCTTGCCGCGTCCAGCCTTGCTCCTTTTTCAAGCGCTTATCCCTTGTCGCCGACAATGCTGACGCACGCTCTGAGGGGGCATTCGCTGTTGTCATGGGAGGCGCTGGCGAAAGCGTCCCTCGAACTGCCGCCGCAATATGTCGAGCGCCGCATCGGTAACGCTCCAAATGGCGGCATATTTGCGATGGACCAATCGGACCATGCCGATGTCGCAACCGTCATTCGCTCGATCCATGGCAGCGGTAACTGGATCATGTTGCGCTTTGTCGAGCAACTGCCAGCCTATCGCGATCTGCTGGATAAGTTGATGGAGCAGATCGGGCCGGCCATTGCCCCCGCGACAGGGCCAGCCCTGACCGTGAGAGGGTTCATCTTCATTTCTGCGCCGGGAACGCTGACTCCGTTCCACTTCGACTGCGAATATAATATCCTCTTGCAGATTGCGGGCGACAAGCAATTCGCGACCTATCGCCCCGTTGCACCATGGTTGCCGCATGACCGGCACGAGGCATATTATGGCGGCGGCGACAATATGCTGCCCTGGAACGACGCCTATGAGGTCGAGGCAAACATCCATCATCTGCGACCGGACGATGCGCTGTTCATCCCCTATGCGTCCCCGCATTGGGTGAAGGCCGGTGCCGAGCCATCCATCTCGCTATCCATCACGTGGCAGAGCGAATGGAGCCAGGCGCTCGGCGATGCCATGCAGGTCAATCCGTTGTTACGACGATGGGGGTTGCCAACCGGTGCTGTGCCGGGGTGGCCAAAGACGGCCAAATGGCGTTCGCTTGGCTGCCGCGTGGCGCGCAAGGCGGGGTTCTTATGAGCCATCTGCCTGCGGCGAGTAGCTTTCATGTGGCCACCAACCGCATATGGCCGATGGCAGGTACTGATCAGCCTATAGTGCGCATTCTGCGTCATGCCGATCTGACGGCGGGTGATCGCGCGCATTGGGCGGCCTTGTCTGCATTGGCCGGGGCAGCCAATGTCTTTGCGCAGGATTGGTTCATGCAGGCAGCGCTGAGTCACGATGATGGCCGCAGCGACGAGGTACTGTTGGTCGTCGTCAGCCCGGTCGACGGGCCATGGCTGGGCGTCATGCCATTGATCGCTGAGCGGGGCTTCGGACGCTGGCGCGTGCGTGTCTGGCGCAATTGGTCGGCGACGAACCAGTTTTTGGGTACGCCGCTGGTGTCCGCGCAATCTGCTGACATCTTCTGGGACAAGTTGCTGGCGTTCCTCGATCAGCGCACAGGCGCCGAGATCATGCTGCATTTCGAGGGTTTTGACGCCGATGATCCGGTCTGCATCGCCTTGTTAGACCGTTGCAAGCGGGAAGGGCGCGGGTTTCACGCCATCCATTGCCATGATCGTCCGGCGCAGCGCGCAGGAGAAGACGTTCAGGGCCGCAGCGACGCCAAGATCCGCAGCCGACTACGGAGTCTGCTGAAGCGGCTCGAACAGGAGCATGGGCCGGTTGCGATCGGCATCCTCGACCCAGGTGAGCCTTGCCTTCCCTGGATCGACACATTCCTGGAGATGGAGGCCGCAGGCTGGAAGGGACGTGGCGGCAGCGCATTGGGTAATAATTGTGCGACTGAAGGCCTGTTTCGCACGGTTGTCGCGCGCGGTCATGCCAATGGTAGCGCACGGCTTGCGACCCTTTCGGTCAATGGCCGTGCGATTGCCATGTCGAGTTGGTTTGAATCCGCAATCTGGGGCCATGGTTTCAAAATGACCTTTGACGAGGAATATCGCCCTTATGCTCCGGGTCAGTTGCTGATGCGCGCCGTCAGGGACACGATCGCGCACCGAACCGATATGTCTTTCGATACCTGCGTCCCACGTGATGCCAGTCACTGTCACAGCCTTTGGCAAGGCAACAGAAGGATTATCGATGGTGTGGTCGCCATCGGTTCTCCATGGCAACGGCTTCATTTTGACGCGCTGATCAGGGCACGAGCAGCCTATGGGGCGGTTAAGGCTCGCCTTTCCGGTCGCCGACCTTAACCAGAGAGGCGACGATAGGTTCAGACTTCCGGCCGGGTCCAGATCCAGCTGCCGCCGATCAGCGCGGCAGCCAGCGGGATCAGATACCAGGGAAAGGGGGAGAAGATCAGCGCCAGGATCGCGCTGAAGGCGAAGGCACAGAGCGCGGCTTTCTTGCCCCTCCGGCTGATCGCGCCGCGTTCGCGCCAGCGCCGGATATGCGGGCCGAAATGCTTGTGATCGAGCAGCCTCGCCTCCAGTTCCGGGCTGGACCGGGCAAAGCAATAGGCGGCGAGGATCATGAAAGGGACGGTCGGCAGCAGCGGCAGGAAGGCGCCCAGCGTGCCCAATCCGATCGAGAGGAAGCCGGCAATGAGATAGAGATGGCGCCGCACCCGTCGATCCCGTCTGGAATGGGCCAATGCGGCCCGGTCTGTCCTGTCTATGCTATTGATTTGCAGGAACGCAATCGCCTTTCGTCGGGGGCCTTTTGTCAGGCGGCCGGCAGGCGCAGGCGGACCAGCAGCCCGCCCAGATCCTCGCTTTCCTCGAGCGCGACCGATCCGCCATAAATCTCGGCGACGTCGCGGACGATGGCGAGGCCAAGGCCCGTGCCGGGCTTGCCCGAATCGAGCCGCACGCCGCGGTCGAAGATGCGCACCCGGTCAGCTTCGGGAATGCCCATGCCGTCATCCTCGACCATGATCTCGACCATTGCGTCGACGCGGCTGACCGTCGCGAACACGCTGCCGCCACCATACTTGGCCGCATTTTCGATGAGGTTGCCGAGCATTTCGTCCAGATCCTGCCGCTCGACGCGGACGGCGGCATGCTTGTCGCCATCCATATCGACCCGCGCATCGTGATAGAGATGGCGCACGGCGCGCTCGACCGCCTCCAGGCTGGCCCAGACCTCGGCCCGGCTCTGCGCCGCGCCGCGCCGGCCGACGGCACGGGCGCGGGCGAGGTGATGGTCGACCTGGCGCCGCATCGTCGTCGCCTCGCGCACCACCGTTTCGCCCAGGTCCGGCGCACTGGCGGTCGCCGCGTTCATGATGACCGTCAGCGGGGTCTTGAGCGCATGGGCGAGGTTGCCGGCATGGGTGCGCGCTTCTTCCGCCTGTCGCTCATTATGGGCGAGCAGCGCGTTCAGTTCCTCGACCATCGGCAGCACTTCGGCCGGCATGGGTTCTGTCACCCGGCTCTTGTCGCCATCGCGCATCTTGATGATTTCCAGCCGTACCTTGCGCAGCGGCCGCAGGCCATAGATGGTCTGCAAGGTGGCGAGCACGATCAGGCCCAGCGCCAGCAGCGCGAAGCTCTTGAACAGGGTGGATCGCAGCGTCTTGATCTGGGCATCAAGCCCCTGGCGGGCCTGTGCTACCATGAACATCCAGCGCGCGTCGGAACCGGGCAGGATGACGCTGCGCTCCATGACGCGCAGATCCTCGCCGGGGAATTGCTTGCTGTCATAGACATGGAAGTTGCGGTCGGCATGGTCACCCGGCACCTTGAGCGCCCGGTCCCACAGCGATCGCGACCGCCAATCCTCATGCCCCTTGGCGCTGATCTGGTAATAGAGGCCGCTATTGGGTTCCAGGAAGCGCTGGTCGGCCAGTTCGCGGTTGAACAGCACTTCGCCGTCCGGGCCGATCTCGGCCGCCGCGATCATCGCGGTCAGCACATAATTCATGCCGTCGTCGAAATTGCGCGTCACCGCGTCCGACAGCACCCGGTCGAGCGCGACGCCGCCGCCCAGCAGCAGCACGCTGATCCACAGCGCGGCAATGCCGATCATGCGGCGGCTGATCGAACCGGTGGACCGGACGGGGGAGGGCGACGGGCTGGCCATGGAAAATGATCCTACACCCGTTCACTGCTGACGCAGCCGAGAAACATGGCCGATGGGTCGGACCTGTTTGCCTGTCGACTTCGCCCGCAGCGAACGGAGGCGGATGGGGCGCGGATCAGCGCCCCGGCTCGTCCAGGCTGTAGCCAAGGCCGCGGATGGTGGTGATGACATCGGCGCCGAGCTTTTTGCGGATGCGCGTCACAAACACTTCGATCGTATTGGAATCGCGATCGAAATCCTGGTCGTAAATATGTTCGATCAGCTCGGTGCGGCTGACCACCTTGCCCTTGTGGTGGAGCAGGTAGGATAGCAGCTTATATTCCTGCGCGGTGAGCTTCACCGGGTCGCCGTTCAGCGTCACCTTACCCGAACGGGTGTCGAGCCGGACATCGCCGGCGATCAGTTCGCTCGACGCATTGCCGCTGGCACGACGGATGAGCGCGCGCAGGCGGGCGATCAGTTCCTCGCTCTGGAACGGCTTGGCCAGATAATCGTCGGCGCCGGCATCAAGGCCGGCGACCTTGTCCGACCAGCTGTCCCGCGCGGTCAGCACCAGCACCGGGAAGCTGCGGCCTTCCTTGCGCCAGCGATCAAGCACGGTCAGGCCGTCGATCGTCGGCAGGCCCAGGTCCAGGACCACGGCGTCATAATTTTCGGTCGAGCCCAGGAAATGGCCGTCCTCGCCATCGGTGGCGAGATCGACGGCATAGCCGGCACCTTCCAGCGTGTTCCTGAGCTGCTGGCCCAGACTCGGTTCATCCTCGACGATCAGCAGGCGCATAGGGTTCCGTTTCTTGTTATCGACGCAATGGGTTTGGCCGGCACGCGGTTAGCGTGCCCAGCCGATGATATCGCCTGTCCGGCCGTCGGCATCAACCCACATCACCTTGCCGTCCTTCACATATTTCAGGCGATAGCGATTGGTGGAAGGGTTGAACTCGCTGCCGACATAGGTGGCACCGCCCACCTGGGCGTCGACCCGGCGCTTGATCATCGAAAAGGGCATGACCTGGCCGTCCAGCATGGCGCGCCGTGCGGCATCCTGCTCGTCGCGGCGGCCACCGGCCTCTGCGACCGGTGTCATCAAGGACAGGGCCATAATTGCGGCCAGTCCGGCAGTCAGGCTTTTGGCGATCATTGTCATGGGCATGGCATAGGCGAAGCGCATTGAACAGGTGGTGAATGACCGGTCATTCCGCGCTGGAAAGGAGCGGCCGGGCGAATTAGGCTTGCCAGCCATGCAGATGGAAGATGACAGGCCCGTAGCCGATGCGCCCTTGTGGCGCTCCGTTCCGCGGTGGTGGCGCAGCCATGTGATCCGCGGGATCGATCATCAGGCCGTGCTCGAAAGGGTCCGGGCCGATGATGGCTGGAGCCCCTCCTATGCCTTCATGATCCTGATGTCGGCGGGCATTGCGGTGCTCGGCCTGTTGCTCTCCTCGCCGGCCGTGGTGATCGGCGCGATGCTGATCTCGCCGTTGATGGGGCCGATCGTCGGACTGGGCTTTGGCCTTGCCATGACCGATGCGCGCGAAATCCGACGGACGATCGTCGCGCTGGCGGGCGGGGCGCTGGTGGCGATTGCGTTCACCGCCTTCATCGTCCTGCTGTCGCCGTTGCAGACGGTGACCAGTGAAATCGCCGCCCGCACCCGGCCCAACCTGTTCGACCTGATGGTCGCACTCTTTTCCGCGCTGGCGGGCGCCTATGCGATGATTCGCGGCAAGGCGGGCACGATCGTCGGCGTCGCGATCGCCACTGCGTTGATGCCGCCGCTGGCAACGTTGGGCTTTGGCCTGGCGACGCTCAATGCGACGGTTGCGGGTGGTGCCTTTCTCCTCTTCTTCACCAATTTCGTCACGATCGCCCTGGCCGCGGCGATCATGGCGCGCCTCTATGGCTTTGGCCGGCGCCTGTCGCCCAGCCAGAGCTAGCTGCAGATGGTTTTCATCGGTGCCATCTTTGTCGCGCTGGCAGTGCCGCTCGGCCTGTCGCTCGGCCAGATCGCCTGGGAAGCGCGGGCCGCCCGCGATGCCCGCGACGTCATCCAGCGCGAATTTCCCGATGGCGCCCGGATCGCGCAACTCGATCTGGATTTTGCCGCCAGGCCGCTTGCCGTGACCGCCAGCGTCCTCACCAGCCATTATGAGCGCGACGCTGCGGCGCGCGCAGGACGTATCCTTGGCGACATGCTGGGCAAGCCGGTGTTGCTGGATATCGAACAGATCCGGGTGGGTGAGGGGACGGATGCCGACAATGCCCAGTTGCTCGCCGCGCAGACCGCCCGGCGTGAGGTGCAGGGCCAGGTCGATCGCCTGACCGACCGGCTGGCACTGGTCGCCGGGGTCAATACCGATGCGGTGACGGTGGATACTGCGCGCAAGCGGGCGGTGGTGCGGGCGCGGGCTTTGCCGGATGCGGGCATCGGCGCCTATTGGGCGCTGGAGCGGCGGGCGGCGGCGGCAACGCCGGGCTGGGCGATAGAGATTACGCCGCCGACCCTGCCCCTGCCGTCACTCGCGCTGGATGATGAAGGGGCCGTGGCGGACAAGGATCGGCTGGCGCTCGTCCTGTGGGCGGCGCAGCGCACCGGCCTGCCGATCGACCTGTCGATCAAGGGGGAGGGGCATGAGGGGCTGCTCAGGCCCTTTGCCGATCGTGGCATCGACGCGCGGCTGGTCAAAGGCGCCAGCGCGGACCTTGCGGTACCGCACTGGCGCGTCGAGGAGTGACGGCTTAGCGTTCCAGCGCGTACTGGACCGTCAGGCTGATCGATGCGCTGACCTGGCCGGGTTCGACCGGGGTGGGCGCCGCGTCGGCCTTGAACCGGGCGGCCATCAGCGGCATCGGCGCATTGCCGCCGCTGCTGCTTTCCGAGATCGAGACCAGCCGGGCCGAGCGATAGCCTGCCGCCTGGGCATAGAAATCGGCCTGGGCTTTGGCGGTCTTGAGCGCGGTGGCGCGGGCCTGCGCCTGCAAGGGGCTGGGATCCTCGATCGAGAAGCTGGGGCCGTTGATGTTGGTCGCACCCGCCTGCACCAGCGTATCCAGTAGCGCGCCAACCTTCTTCACGTCGCGTACCTTGACGCTGAGCTGGTTCGACGCCTCATAGCCCAGGAAACGCGGACCGGACGGCTGGCCATCGCGGTTGCTATAATCATATTGGGCGTTGAGGCTGATGCCGCTGGTCTGGATGTCGGCCTTGGCGATGCCCGCTTTGGCCAGCGCGGCGATCAGCCCGTCCATCTTGCTGGCATTGTCCTTCATCGCCAGGGCCGCGGTCGGGGCCTTGGTCTGGACGCCGGTGCCGATGGTCGCGACATCGGGCGCGGCCTCGACGCTTTCGGTGACGTTCAACGTCACCACCGGCGCGGTCTCGGCGATGGTGACGCTGGTCTGGGCAACAGCCGCGACAGGCAGTGCGGCGGCGCCGAGCGCCATCAGGGCGAGAGCGGATTTCATGGACATGGTCTCCTCTATAAGTCCTGCACCCGTTTTTGGCCGGGGTGCGATGAATGGACGCTGTCCTGCGTTGAAAGCCGTCGGACAGCTTTCCGGTTCCACTCTTGCCCCGACGCCCGATAGGCCCTAGCTGCACCGCCATGGCAGCACCCATTCTCTCCTTCGAAAATCTCGGCCTCTCGCAGGGCAGCCACTGGCTGTTCCGGCATATTGACATCCATGTCGGCCAGCGCGACCGGCTGGCACTGATCGGGCGCAACGGCGCGGGCAAGACCACCTTGCTGAAGCTGATCGGCGGGCAGATCGAGGCGGATGAGGGCATTCGTTCGGTACAGCCGGGCGCGCGGGTGGTGACGCTGGAGCAGGATCCGGACGTCAGCTCCTTCAAGACGCTGCATGATTTTGCGCTGGCCGGCGCATTCGCGCCGCCCGCCCATGAGGTCGAGGCGATCGCCGACCAGCTTGGTATCGACCTGTCGCGCGAGGCCGCGACCGCGAGCGGTGGTGAGCGCCGCCGCGCCGCGATCGCCCGCGCCCTGGCGAGCGAACCGGACCTGCTGCTGCTGGACGAGCCGACCAACCATCTGGATATCGCGGCGATCGACTGGCTGGAAAGCTGGCTCGCCCGCTATACCGGCGCCTTCATCGTCATCAGCCATGACCGCGCCTTCCTGACGCGCCTGACGCGCCAGACGCTGTGGCTCGACCGTGGCCAGATGCGCCGCAACGAGATCGGCTTCGGCGGTTTCGAGGACTGGATGGAAGCGGTCTATGCCGAAGAAGCGCGCGCCGCCGAGAAGCTGGACGCCAAGCTCAAGATCGAGGCGCACTGGCTGGAGCGGGGCGTTACCGCGCGGCGCAAGCGCAACCAGGGCCGCCTGGCCAAACTTTGGGAGATGCGCGCCCAGCGTGCCGCGATGCAGGGACCGCAGGGCACCGCCAAGATCGCGGTGGCGAGCGACGACAGCAAGACCAAGAGCGTCATCAAGGCCGAGCATGTCACCAAGACATTCGGTGACCGCACCATCATCAACGACTTCTCGCTGCGCGTGCAGCGTGGCGACCGGATCGGCATCGTTGGCGGCAATGGTGCAGGAAAGTCGACCCTGCTGAAGCTGCTGACCGGCGAACTGGCGCCCGATAGCGGCGAGGTGACGCTGGCCAAGACGCTGGACATGATCTTCATCGACCAGCAGCGCAGCCTGATGCAGGGCGACAAGAGCGTGCGCGACGTGCTGGCCGAAGGCGGCGACTGGATCGACGTGCGCGGCGTGCGGAAGCATGTCCATGGCTATCTCAAGGACTTCCTGTTCGATCCCTCGCTGGCCGAGGCGAAGGTCGGCACCCTGTCGGGCGGCGAGCGTTCGCGCCTGCTGTTCGCGCGCGAATTTGCCCGCGAATCCAACCTTCTGGTGCTGGACGAACCGACCAACGACCTCGACCTCGAAACGCTCGACCTGCTGCAGGAAGTGATCGCGGACTATGACGGCACGGTGCTGATCGTTAGCCATGACCGCGACTTCCTCGACCGCACCGTCACCGTGACGCTCGGCCTCGACGGATCGGGCAAGGTCGATGTGATCGTCGGCGGCTATGCCGACTGGATCGCCAAACGCGACCCGCGCCGTGCGCCCAAGGCGGAGAAGAAGGAGGCTGCCGCCCCGCCACCGCCCAAGCCCGCCTCGACCAAGCTGACCTACAAGGACCAGCGCGACCTCGACCTGCTACCCAAGAAGATCGAGGAACTGGAGGCGGCTATTGCTCGGGACGAAGAGGCGCTGGCCGATCCGGCGCTCTATACCCGCAATCCCAAGAAGTTCGCCGCGCTGACCGCTGCGATCGAGAAGGCGCGCGCGGAGAAGGACGCGGCCGAGGAACGCTGGTTGGAACTGGCGGAGAAGGCCGAGGGGCTGGGCTGAGCCTCTTGCGCTGCCCCCTCCATCTGATAGCCAGACGGCGTCGAGACTTCAGGATGGTCGCATGATCGATACCGACAGGGACTGGCGGATATGGGGGGAGACCGACCCCTATTATGGGGTGGTCTCCGCGCCTCAGTTCCGACGCGAACAGGTCGATCTCGACGCCTTTTTCCAGACCGGCGACGCCTATATCCAGGAACGGCTGGGCCGGCTGGAACGGCAATTGGGGATGCTCCCGCGTCGACGGGCCCTTGATTTCGGATGCGGCGTAGGCCGCGTCGCCCTGCCGCTGGCGGGATTGTTCGACGAGGTGGTCGGGCTCGATGTCGCGCCGGGCATGCTCAAGGAGGCCGAGCGGCTGCGGCTGGAACGCGGCATCGGCAACGCCCATTTTCGCCAGTCCGATGATCGGCTGAGCATGGCTGTCGGCGAGTTCGACTTCGTCCACAGCTATATCGTCTTTCAGCATATCGCGGTCGAGCGCGGCCTGCCGCTGATCGGGCGTCTGCTTGATCGCGTGGCGATTGGCGGGATGGCCAATATCCATGTGGCGATCCGGCGCGGTGACACGCCGGTCCGTGCCGCCTTCTATCGCGCGCGCACCCATATTCCCGGCCTGCAGCGGCTGGTTCATCGGCTGCGCGGGAAGAAGCCGAGCGAGCCGATGATGCAGATGAACGAATATCCCGTGTCCGCCATCTTCTCGATGATGCACCTGCGCGGTTTTGGCCAGGCGCTGGTTGATGTGGAACGGCATGGCCGTTTCCTGACCATGCATATCGCGGCGCGACGGGTCAGCCCGACGGAGATACTGCCATGACCACGCCGCGCGTCGAGCCGCCAAGGCCGCATCACGCCGTTCATTATGTCAACCGGGTCGGCTGGCTGCGCGCGGCCGTGCTGGGCGCCAATGACGGCATCGTGTCGACGGCGAGCCTGATGAGCGGCATTGCCGCTTCCGGCGCGTCGGGATCGACCATCTTGCTATCCGGCATCGCGGCCTTGGTGGCTGGCGCCATGTCGATGGCGGCGGGCGAATATGTGTCGGTGAGCGCCCAGTCGGATACCGAGCGCGCCGATCTTGCCAAGGAAAAGAAGGCGCTGGCGACGCAGCCTCATGCCGAATGGGAGGAGTTGCGCGACATTTATGTCGAGCGCGGGCTGGACAGGGACTTGGCTGGGCAGGTGGCTACCCAGTTGATGGCCACCGATCCGCTGGGCGCCCATGCCCGCGACGAGCTTGGCATTTCCGACCTCAGCACGCCGCGCCCGGTGCAGGCGGGGCTGGCCTCGGCGGCGAGTTTTGCCTGTGGTGCGGCGCCGCCTGTGTTGGCGGCGGCCATCGCGCCGTCGCTGGCCGGGATCAGCGTCGTGCCGGTGTCGCTGCTCTGCCTGTTGCTGCTGGGCTATGTCGGGGCGAGGCTGGGTGGGGCACGGCCGGGGCGGTCGATGCTGCGTACCTTCTTCTGGGGCGCGCTGGCGATGGCTGTGACGGCGGCGGCGGGGCATCTTTTCGGCGCCGCCATATGATGGCAAGGTCCGCCGCCTGATATCCAAGGGAGACGATGCATGACCGACATCCAGCAGATACCGCTCAAGACCATCAAGGGTGCCGACGCGACCCTGGCCGATTATGCCGGCAAGGTGGTGCTTGCGGTCAATGTCGCCTCCAAATGCGGGCTGACGCCGCAATATGAGGGGCTGGAAAAGCTCTATGCCGATTATCGGGACAAGGGGTTGGTGGTCGCGGGCTTCCCGGCCAATGATTTCGGCGCCCAGGAACCGGGCAGCAATGACGAGATCGCCACCTTCTGCACCACCAATTTCGGCGTCGATTTTCCGATGTTCGAGAAGATCGTGGTCAGCGGGCCGGACAAGCATCCGCTTTATGCCGCGCTGACGAGCGCCCTGCCGGAGGCGCAGGGCGATGGCGACAGCTTCCGCGAGCGCCTCAAGGGCTATGGCATGACGCCCAATCCGGTGCCGGAAATCCTGTGGAATTTCGAGAAGTTCGTGATCGCCAAGGATGGCAGTGTCGCGGCCCGTTTCGCGCCGACGACGGCGCCCGACGATCCGGCGCTGGTTGCCGCGATCGAAGCCGAACTGGCGAAATAAGCATCCGACGGGTGGCGTGTCTGCGCGCGCCACCCGTTCTATTTTACGGCTGCCCCGGAGCGGCCCATTCTTCCTTTGTTTCGGTGAAGTTACGAACCCATGCGACAGACTATTGTGAAGGCGGCGCTGTGCGGCGCAATGCTGCTGACGACCACGGCACAGGCGGCACTGAGCCCGGCTGAACAGAAGATTGGCGCCAGCGTCGATGCCGGCCATGAGCCCGCGATCGCCCTCCTCGAAAAGATCGTGAACCAGAATAGCGGATCGATGAACGTCGCCGGCGTCAAGGCGGTGGCCGACATGCTGCGTCCCGAGTTCGAGGCGCTGGGCTTCACCGTTACCTGGAAACCGATGGATGAGGTCAAGCGGGCTGGCCATTTCATCGCCGTGCATAAGGGCAAGGCCGGCTCGACGAAGATGCTGCTGATCGGCCATCTTGATACCGTGTTTGAGCCGGACTCGCCGTTTCAGACCTTCAAGCGGGATGGCGACTGGGCCGCCGGGCCGGGAGTCGGCGACGACAAGGGCGGGGTGGTGACGATGCTGCTCGCGCTCAAAGCGATGCAGGCGGCGGGCACGCTCAAGGGCGCCAATATCGAGGTGGTGCTGACCGGTGACGAGGAGGATTCGGGCGATCCGGTCTCGATCTCGCGCGCGGATCTGATCGCGGCTGGCAAGCGCGCCGACGTGGCGCTCGATTTCGAGGGGCTGAGCCGCGAGGACGGCAAGGATATGGGCTCGATCGCGCGTCGCTCCTCCAACAGCTGGACGCTGACCACCAGCGGTAAGTCGGCGCATAGCTCCGGCATCTTCTCCGCCGCCGCCGGTGATGGCGCCGTCTATGAAATGGCGCGGATCATCACCGCTTTCCGCAAGGAATTGCCGGAGCCCAACCTAACCTTCAATGTCGGCCTGATCGGTGGAGGCCAGAGCGCCGATGTCGACAAGGACGGCGTGCGCATCGCCGTGACCGGCAAGACCAACATCATCCCGCCGATCGCCGTCGCCAAGGGCGATTTCCGCACCCTTAGCCAGGACCAGACCGAGCGGGTGCGGGCGAAGATGCAGGCGATCGTCGATAGCGGCCATCTGCCCGGCACCGGTGCCAGCATCGCCTTTGACCTCGGCTATCCCTCCATGGCGCCCACGGCAGGCAACCGCGCGCTGCTCGGCAAATTGAATGGCATCAACAAGGATCTGGGCCTGGCCGAAATGCCCGAGCTTGATCCGCTCAAGCGCGGCGCGGGCGATATCAGCTTTGTTGCGCAGGATGTTGACGGACTGGTAGGGCTGGGCCTCGCCTCGACCGGCGATCATAGTCCGGCGGAAAAGGCGGACCTGTCCACCATGCCTCGCCAGGCCAAGCGGGCGGCCATATTGATGACCCGTTTGTCGGCCGAGAAGGGCCGGAAATGATCGCCCCTCGGGCGCCGGCTTTTGCTGGCGCCCGATAGCGGCTACGGAAAGCCATGCTGC
>Ga0075367_10000046_pt1 | contig 28270 bp, 23 predicted proteins | sample EndMethybrTD3032_FD_71399 | JGI IMG/M metagenome (GOLD analysis project Ga0075367, IMG submission 71399) | Populus endosphere microbial communities from Tennessee, USA - Endosphere MetaG P. TD hybrid TD303-2 | ecosystem: Host-associated > Plants > Roots > Endosphere | place: USA: Tennessee... | reverse complement strand
CATGATGAGCACCCTGAAGGTCGGCATGATCCGCTACGGCGTGATGTGCCGCCCGGACGGCATGGTCTTCGACGACGGCACGGTCATCCGCCTCGCCCAGGACCGCTTCCTGGTCACCACGACCACCGGCAACGCGGCGACCGTCCTGGACTGGATGGAGGAGTGGCTCCAGACCGAGTGGCCGGAGCTGAAGGTCCACTGCACCTCGGTCACCGAGCAGTGGGCCACGGTCGCCCTGGTCGGTCCGCGGTCCCGCGCGGTCCTCGGTTCGCTCGCGCCCCAACTGGCCGTCTCCAACGACGACTTCCCGTTCATGGCCTGGCGTGAGACGACCGTCGCGGGCATCGAGGCGCGGGTCTGCCGGATCAGCTTCTCCGGTGAACTCGCGTACGAGATCAATGTGTCGCCGTGGGAGGCCCTCGCCCTGTGGGAGGCGCTGTACGAGGCCGGTGCCCCGTACGGCATCACCCCGTACGGCACCGAGACCATGCACGTCCTGCGCGCCGAGAAGGGCTACCCGATCATCGGCCAGGACACCGACGGCACGGTCACCCCGCAGGACCTCGGCATGAGCTGGGCGGTCTCCAAGAAGAAGCCGGACTTCATCGGCAAGCGGTCCTACGCCCGCGCCGACGCCGTCCGCCCGGACCGCAAGCACCTGGTCGGTCTGCTCCCGGAGGACCCGGGCACCTTCCTCCCCGAAGGCACCCACCTGGTCGCCGAGAGCGAGCTGCCCGCGCCCCCGGTGCCGATGCTCGGCCACGTCACCTCCAGCTACCGCAGCGCCGCCCTCGGCCGCACCTTCGCCCTCGCCCTGATCAAGGGCGGCCGGGACCGCATCGGCGAACGCCTCTACGCCCCCGTCGGTGACCGGCTGGTCCCGGTGACCGTCGCAAGCCCCGTCCTCTACGACCCCGAGGGAGCCCGCCGCGATGGCTGACACCGCACTCGACGCCCCGCCCCGCAGCCCCCTCGCGCACGCCGCCGACCGTCTGGCCGCCGTGACGCACGACTCCGAGGGTGCTGTCCGGCTGGCCGAACTCCCGTTCCTGACCCAGCTGAACATCCGTCTGGACGCCAAGGGAGCCGCGGCGGACGCCGTGGGCCTCGCGCTCGGTCTCCAACTGCCCCTCGAACCCAACACGGTGGTACGGGCGGGGGAGTCGACGGTCCTCTGGCTCGGCCCGGACGAATGGCTGCTCATCGCCCCACCCGGCGCTCAGCGCGACCTGGAGAGCCGTGTCCGGGAGGCCGCCGGCGACGAGTTCGTCTCCGTCACCGACGTCTCCGCACAGCGCACCACCCTCCTCGTCGCGGGCCCCGGCGCCCGCGACCTGCTGTCCCACGGCTGCTCCCTGGACCTCCACCCGCGCGTCTTCACCCCCGGCCGCTGCGCCCAGACCACCTTGGGCCGCACCCAGGTCGTCCTGGTCGCCCGGGACGAGCCCAAGGCCGGATTCTGGGTGCTGGTGCGGTCGTCCTTCGCCGGCTATCTCGCGGACTGGATACTGGACGCGGCCACCGAATACGTATGACCCTGATCGGGTCTCCGTCGGACGGGTGATAACGTGGCCCGGAATTCACGGAGACCCGATGGAACGACGTCAGCTGGAATATTTCATCGCCGTGGTCGAACACGGCGGATTCACGGCCGCGGCACTCGCGCTGCATGTCGCTCAGCCCTCGCTTTCGCATGCCATTCGGGCCCTGGAGCGCGAATTCGGCGGAAGTCTTTTCCACCGCCTTCCGCACGGCGTCGTGCTCACCGCGGCAGGTGAGGCGCTGGTACGACCGGCCCAGCAGGTGCTGCGCGACCTGTCCACGGCGGGCTCCCTGGTGCGCGAGGTCCTCGGTCTGGAGGGCGGCCGGCTCGACATCGTCTCCCAGACGACCCTCTCCGTCGATCCGCTCGCCGGCCTGCTCGGGCGCTTCCACCGCGCGCACCCGAAGGTCTCCGTGCGCGTGGTGGACCCGGAGCGCGGAGCCGACGTGGCGGTCATGGTCGCGGCCGGCCGGTGCGAACTCGGTCTGGTGGACGCCTCGGTGCCCACCGGGGACCTCAGCGGGATCGATCTGCCGGCGCAGGAGATGCATGTCGTCCTGCCACCGGACCACCCGCACCCGCCGGGCCCCACCATCACCTCGCGTGAACTGGCCGCGCTGGACCTGATCGTGACGCCCCCGGGCACCGAGACCCGGGTGGCCGTGGACGACGTGTGCACCGCGCTGGGTGTCGCACCGCGGATCGTGGTGGAGACCGCGCACCGAGCGATGATCGTGCCGCTGGTCCTCGCCGGCGTCGGCGCCTCCCTGCTGCCCGCCTCCATGGCCCGGGACGCCGAGATCCGCGGGGCCCGCATGGTCTCCAACCGCCCCCGACTGCTGCGCCACGGGCGCCTGGTCTGGCGGTCGGGCCCGCTGTCGCCCGCCGCCCAGGCCTTCGTGGACCTGACGGCCGCACCGGCCGAGGACTGATGCCTGCTGCCGGTATAGAAGTTTTCTACCGCCTTCATTCAAAACCGGTCCAGGGTGATTCTCCGCACCTTGTTGACCTGCGTCGACGCCGAATGACATTTTTGCTGAGCCGCACACGGGCAGGCAGTGGAAGTCCTGCTGCATCGCGCCATTGATTCGGCATTGCGAAAAGTTTGTGAAATTTCCCCGGCGGACCGCATCGGAGAAATGCATGACTGAGTTCGACGCCGGACGGCACATCCTTCCCCGCCCCGACTCCCGCCGGCCCCTGACGACCGCGATGGACGTCCACGAGCAGGAGGCGGCCTTCACGCCCATCGGCCCGGTCCCGCCGCCGCAGGGCGCGCCGAACGTGGTGATCGTGCTCGTCGACGACCTCGGCTTCGGCACCTCCAGTGCCTTCGGCGGACCGTGCGAGATGCCGGCCGCGGAACGACTTGCCGACGGCGGACTGCGCTACACCCGCTTCCATGTGACGGCCCTCTGCTCGCCGACCCGGCAGGCCCTGCTGACCGGACGCAACCACCACTCGGTGGGCATGGGCGGTACCACCGAGATGACCACGGCGGCCCCCGGATACAACGGCTTCCGCCCGCGCAGCGCGGCCACCCTCGCCCAGATCCTGCAGGGCAACGGCTACAGCACGGCCGCCTTCGGCAAATGGCACCAGACCCCGCCCCGGGAGATCAGCGCGGTCGGCCCGTTCGACCGCTGGCCGACCGGCGAGGGCTTCGACACCTTCTACGGCTTCATGGGCGCCGAGATGAACCACTGGTACCCGCTGCTCTACCAGGGCACCACCCCCATCGAGCCCGACCGCCGCCCCGAGGACGGCTACCACCTCTCCGAGGACCTCGCCGACCACGCCATCGACTGGGTGCGCACCCAGCGCACCCTGACCCCGGGCCGCCCCTTCTTCACCTATCTCGCCCTCGGCGCCGCACACGCACCGCTGCACGTCGCCCCGGAATGGCGGGAGAAGTACCGCGGACACTTCGACCACGGCTGGGACCGCCAGCGCGAACTCACCCTGGAACGGCAGAAGGCACTCGGCGTGGTGCCCCAGGACGCGGAACTCGCGAGCTGGGCGGAGGGCGTACCCCACTGGGACGAACTCACCGGCAACCAGCGCCGGTTGGCCGCCCGCTTCATGGAGACCTTCGCCGGATTCACCGAACACGCGGACGTACAGGTCGGCCGGTTCCTCGACGCCCTCGACGAACTCGGCGAGCTGGACAACACGCTGATCCTCTACATCCTCGGCGACAACGGCGCCTCGGGCGAGGGCGGCATCGAAGGCACCATCGTCGAGCACCGGCTCGGGCACGGCATCGTCGACGACCCGGACGAGATGATCGGGCACCTCGACGAGATCGGCGGCCCGTACAGCTACCCGATCGCCCCGGCGGGCTGGGCGCTGGCGCTCAACACCCCCTACCAGTGGACCAAGCAGGTGGCCTCGCACTTCGGCGGCACCAGGGACGGCATGATCCTGCACTGGCCCGGTGGAGTCCCCGAACGCGGCGGCCTGCGCCACCAGTTCTCCCACGTCATCGACGTCCTGCCGACGATCCTGGACTGCGTCGGCATCCCGGCACCGTTCAGCGTCGACGGCGTGACACAGCAGCCCATCGAGGGCACCAGCATGTGGCGCACCCTCACCGATCCCGAGGCGCCCGAACACCGTCGTACGCAGTACTTCGAGATGTGCGGCAACCGGGGCATCTACCACGAGGGCTGGATGGCGGTCACCCGTCACGGCATCCCGTGGGAGATGGTGCCCGACAAGAACAAGCGATTCGCCGACGACGTCTGGGAGTTGTACGACCTCACCACGGACTGGAGCCAGGCCCACGACCTCGCCGCCGAGCATCCCGCCCTGCTGCGCCGACTGCAGGACCTGTTCCTGATCGAGGCGGCCAAGTACCAGGTCTTCCCGCTGGACGACCGCGTCACCGAGCGGGAGAACCCCGCCGTGGCCGGACGCATCGACCTGCTCGGCGACCGCACCTCCGTGACATACCGCGGCGGCATGCGGCGGTTCACGGAGGAGACCACACCCAACATCAAGAACCGCTCGCACAGCATCACCGCGGACATCGAGACACCCGAGACGCCGGCCGAGGGCGTGCTCATCGCACAGGGCGGCCGGTTCGGCGGCTGGTCCCTGTACGTCACCGAGGGGCAACCGGCCTACGTCTACAACTACTTCGGGATGAACCTCTACACCGTGCGCGGCGACCGGCCCCTGACACCGGGACGGCACGAGGTGCGGCTCGAGTTCGACTACGACGGCGGCGGGCTCGGCAAGGGCGGGTCCGCCACGCTCCTGGTGGACGGCGAGCGGCAGGCCACCGGACGGGTCGAGCAGACCATCCCGTACTACTTCTCCTTCGACGAGACGCTCGACGTCGGGGTGGATCTGAGCACACCGGTGACCGACGACTACCCCGTCCTCGACAACGAGTTCACCGGGGTCGTGCACACCGTCCGCATCGACCTGGACGCCGCGGCCGGGGAACAGACGGAATTCGACGGCGGGTTGCACCGGCGCGTGATGGGGGCCCAGTGAACTGCTGCGCGCCGTCCGGCGGTCGGGACACGGGGTGGTCACCGGACCGGCCGACAGCGGTCCGCCCGCCGACCACCGAGGGCATGGTGGCCGTCCCCGCCGGCGAGTTCCTCATGGGCAGCGAGGACGCCCTCGCCCACCCCGCCGACGGCGAAGGCCCGGTGCGGACGGCGTCCGTCGACGCCTTCTGGATCGACGCCTGCACGGTGTCCAACGAGCAGTTCGCCCGTTTCGCCGACGAGACCGGATACCGCACCTCCGCCGAGCGGATCGGCTGGTCGTTCGTCTTCGCCGGTCTGCTCCCGGACGACTTCCCGCCCACCCGGGGCGTGGTGGGCGCACCCTGGTGGCGCCAGGTGGGGGGCGCCGACTGGCGTCGCCCCGACGGACCGCACTCCACCTGGCGGGACCGGCCGGACCACCCGGTCGTCCACGTCGACTGGGACGACGCCCACGCCTACTGCGCCTGGGCCGGCAAACGCCTGCCCACGGAGACGGAATGGGAGCGCGCCGCCCGAGGCGGACTGCACGCCAAGGTGTTCCCCTGGGGCGACGAGCGCGAACCGGGCGGCCGCCCCCGGATGAACGTCTGGCAGGGCGACTTCCCGAACCGTCACTCGACGGCCGACGGTTGGTACGGCACCTGCCCGGTCGACGCGTACGAGCCCAACGGCTTCGGCCTGTACAACGCCACCGGCAACGTGTGGGAGTGGTGCGCCGACACCTTCTCCCCCTCCCGCGACGGACGGCAGCGTGTCGCCAAGGGCGGCTCCTACCTGTGCCACGCCTCCTACTGCCGCCGCTACCGCGTCGCCGCGAGGCAGGGCCTGTTCCCCGACTCGGCCACCGGCAACGTGGGGTTGCGGTGCGCCCTCGACCTCGACCCGATCACACAGCCGTCGGCGCGCCGCGCGGACGCGTAAGGAGCAGGACACCATGGCAGGACACTGGAGAGCCGGCGCGGCCGGCCTGGCCGTTCTCGGCCTCACCCTCACCGCCTGCGGCGGCGCGAAGGTCGGCGACAACTCGGCTGCTGCGGACAGTGGTTCGGGCACGTGCGGCACCTTCAACCTCGCGGACAACCCCTGGGTGGGCTACGAGGCGGACGCGGCCGTCGTCGGCTATGTGGCGGAGCAGAAACTCGGTTGCAAGGTCGTCAAGAAGAACCTGAAGGCGGAGATCGGCTGGCAGGGCTTCGAGACCGGCGAGGTCGACGCCATCCTCGAGAACTGGGGCCACGAGGAGCTGAAGAAGAAGTACATCACCCAGCAGAAGACCGCGGTCGACCTGGGCGAGACGGGCACCAAGGGCATCATCGGCTGGTACGTCCCGCCGTGGATCGCGAAGAAGTACCCGGACATCACCGACTGGAAGAACCTCGACAAGTACGCGTCGCACTTCAAGACCTCCGAGTCCGGCAGCAAGGGCCAGCTCCTCGACGGCGACCCGTCGTACCAGACCAACGACGCGGCCCTGGTGAAGAACCTGAAGCTGAACTTCAAGGTGGTGTACGCGGGCAGTGAGACGGCGCTCATCCAGGCCTTCCGGGACGCCGAGAAGAACAAGAAATGGGTGATCGGCTACTTCTACGAGCCGCAGTGGTTCTTCTCGGAGGTACCGCTGGTCCACATCCACCTGCCCAAGCACACCACGGGCTGTGACGCCGACCCGGCGAAGGTCGCCTGCGACTACCCCGTGTTCGACCTCGACAAGATCGTCAGTACGAGGTTCGCGAAGTCCGGCAGCCCTGCCTACGACCTGGTGAAGAACTTCACCTGGACCAACACCGACCAGAACACCGTGGCGAAGTACATCGCGGTGGACAAGATGACGCCGGATGCCGCGGCGAAGAAGTGGGTCGACGCCAACCCGGACAAGGTCAGGGCCTGGCTCGGGTAGGCGCTCCGACCGAGCGCCCCGCCCACGAAGGGGGCTCTTCCGTCAGGGAGCCGAGCGTTGCCAGGACCGAGTCGGGGAACGGGGTCGCCCGGCCGGCCGCCTGGTCGACATGGAGCGCGAGCAGTTCGATGGTGGCCACCGGGTCGGCATCGGCTGCCGGCTCCGTGCCCGCGTACATCTCGTGCGTGAACCACGCCTTCTTCCCGGTCGCACTCAACACCCTCGGGCCGTGGGCTACGTCGTCCTGCCCGATGCCGAGCCCGACCGGTACGGGGCGGCCGAGGCGGCCCTCGTGCGCGGCAGGCCCGCCTGGCTGGAGCCCGTGTGGAGCGACGCGCACTGGAAGGTGTACCGGGTGCGGGACGCCGTACCGCTGGTGTCCGCGCCCGCCACGGTGATCCGTACCGCCAGCGCCGGACTCGTCGTACGGATGCCACGGCCGGGGTCGGTCACCGTCCGGGTCGCGTACTCGCCGTGGCTGCGTGTGGACGGCGGATCCCTGCGCGGGCAGGGCGAGTTCACGCGGCTGACGGTGGATCGCCCGGGCGAGTACCGGATCGGGTCGTCGTACCTGGCGCCGTGACTACGACGCCCGGGCGTCGACGACCCAGCAACCCGCGGTGAACCGGACCTCCGGGCCGTGCACGAACGGCTCGAACGCTGGACGGACCGTCTCGATCACCTTCGTCCGGGTCGTCTCGTCCACCTCGCGCAGGGCCTGGCCGACCGAACCCATCCGGCTGAAGTAGCCGACCAACTGCCGTTCGGGGAAGGCGCATTCCACGTCGAGCGGCCGGACGTCGATCCCGGTCCAGCCGCTCTCCGCCAGGATGCTCCGGACCCGGTCCGCATCCGCGAACGCGAACTGGCCCGGCTCGTCCGGTCGGCGGACGGGGAGGTCCGGCAGGAACGGGGCCGCGGCGCGCTCGGCCGTCGTCATGAACGGATTGTCGGCGGGGCCGCGCCAGGCGACGAACCGGAGCCCGGCCCCGTCCCGGGCCGCCCGACGCAGATTGGCGAACGCCCGGACCGAGTCGTAGAAGAACATGACGCCGAACCGGGAGATGACGGCGTCGAAGGCGCCCGGTTCGAAGGCGTGGTCCTGCGCGTCGGCACGGACGAACGTCGCGGGCGTGTCTTCCCGCTCGGCGCGCTCCCGCGCGGCGACGATCATCGGCTCGGAGATGTCGACGCCCACACAGCGGGCCCGCGGTCCGAGCCGCCGTGCGACGGCCAGCGTCGTGCCGCCGGTCCCGCAGCCGACGTCCAGCACCCGGCCCTCGGGGCCTACGGACGTGGCGACGGCATCGACGAGCGGCACCTCGAACGGCCTGAGCAACCCGTCGAGCACCCCCTGCGCCTCGACCCAGGCCTGCCCGGCGGCTCCGCTCCAGCGGGCCGCCTGATCGTCACCCGTGCTGTGCTCCACACCCATGATCGTCTCCTGTACTTGCCTTCGTCGGGTCAGGATGACACCGTCCTACTTCAAGCCGACTTGAGGTCAAGCCAATGACACTCCTGGACATCGCCGAGGTGGTGGGGCGCGCCGGGCTGCCCGCCTCGACGCTGCGGTTCTACGAAGAGAAGGGGCTGATCACGCCGGTCGGTCGGCGGGGTCTGCGCCGGCAGTACGACCCGGGCGTGCTGGAGCGACTGGCGCTGATCGCGTTGGCGCGCGCCGCAGGGTTCTCGCTCGACGAGATCGCGCTGATGTTCGCGCCGGACGGGCAGCCCCGTATCGACCGCGAGGCGCTGGCGACCAAGGCGGACGAGCTGGACCGGCGGATCGCCGAACTGGGCGTCCTGCGCGACTCGCTGCGCCACGCCGCCGCCTGCCCCGCACCCAGCCACATGGAGTGCCCCACCTTCCGCCGCCTGCTGAAGGCAGCCGCGTCCGGAGACGTTCCGGTGCGCCGGAAGCGGGCACTCGGCACGCTGTGAGACGCCTCGGCCCCGGACGTGCCCACGAGTACGCTCCGTGACGGGAGAGTCGCCGTATCGTCCGCGCACCCGACCCTGACTGTCCGGAAGCGGTCCGAGGTGCGACGCTGGGACGAGAGGTATCCGCCGAGGGGACTCGGGAGGGCCCGATGGGACGTGATGTGCCGGCCCTGGTGTTCACGCGGGAGGACCGCCGCAGGTACCGGGACAAGATGCACACCTGCCTCGACGTGCTGGCCCAGATGCTGAACGAGTCGGGTTTCGAGAGCGAGCGCCCGCAGGTCGGGCTGGAGATCGAGCTCAACCTGGTCGACGAAGCCGGCCTGCCGGCGATGCGGAACACCGAGGTGCTCCAGGCGATCGCCGACCCCGCCTGGTCGAGCGAGCTGGGCCGCTTCAACCTGGAGATCAACATCCCGCCCCGCCGGCTGATCGCCGGTGGCCCGGGTGCCTGGGAGCGGGAGATCCGCGACGCCCTCAACCACGCCGAGGAACGCGCGGCGGCCGTCGGCGCCCACCTGATCATGATCGGCATTCTGCCCACCCTGGGCGAGACGGACGTCGGCGAGGCCGCCCTGTCCGGCGATCCGCGCTACAAACTCCTCAACGAGCAGATCTTCGCGGCCCGCGGCGAGGACCTGCGCATCAGAATCGACGGCGTGGAGCAGCTCTCCATGTACGCCGACGCCATCACACCCGAGGCCGCCTGCACCAGCACCCAGTTCCATCTCCAGGTCGCCCCGCGGGAGTTCGCCGACTACTGGAACGCCGCCCAGGCCATCGCGGGCGTACAGATCGCCCTCGCCGCGAACGCGCCCTTCCTCTTCGGCCGGGAGCTGTGGCGTGAGACCCGTATCCCCCTCTTCGAACAGGCCACCGACACCCGTCCCCAGGAGATCAAGGCCCAGGGCGTACGGCCCCGGGTGTGGTTCGGAGAGCGCTGGATCACCAGCGTCTTCGACCTGTTCGAGGAGAACGTGCGCTACTTCCCGGCCCTTCTGCCGATCTGCGACGACGAGGACCCGCAGCAGACCCTCCTCGCCGGCGGAGTCCCGGAACTGGGCGAACTGACCCTGCACAACGGCACGATCTACCGCTGGAACCGACCCGTCTACGCCGTCACCGACAGCGGCCCGCATCTGCGCATCGAGAACCGCGTCCTGCCCGCGGGACCCACCGTCGCCGACATCCTCGCCAACGGCGCCTTCTACTACGGTCTCACCCGCGCCCTGGTCGACGATGACCGCCCGGTGTGGACGCGGATGTCCTTCTCGGTCGCCGAGGAGAACCTGCACACCGCCGCCCGTGACGGCATCGACGCCCGCCTCTACTGGCCCGGCGTCGGCGAAGTCCCGGTCACGGAACTGGTGTTGCGCCGCCTGCTCCCCCTGGCCCACCGCGGCCTCGAACTGGCCGGCATGGACGCGGCCTGGCGCGAACCCCTCCTCGGCGTCGTCGAACAGCGCTGTGTCACCGCCCGCAACGGCGCCCTGTGGCAGGCGGAGACGGTCCATCACCTGGAGAAGGCGGGCGCCGGCGACCGGCGGGAAGCGCTGCGGCAGATGACCACGACCTATATGGACTACATGCATCTGAACGCGCCCGCGCACACCTGGCCCGTCGACTGACGGAGCTCCTGATCAGCCCCGATAACCCCGCAGCTTCCGGTACAGCGTGGCGCGGCCGATGCCCAGGGCCGCCGCCGCCCGCGCCTTGTTGCCGCCGTGCAGGCGCAGGGCCTCCAGGATGGTGGCGCGTTCGGCGTGCTCCATCGGGCTGAGCGGGCGGGGTGCGGGACCCTCGCGCACGGGGTCCGGCAGTTCGGCGCGCCGGACCGGTCCGGTCGAGCGGCGGTGCTCGGCCAACGCCCGTACCAGATGGGCGAGTTCGGTGACGTTGCCGGGCCATGGATGCCGCTCCAGCGCGCGCGACGCGTCCAGTGTCCAGGTGAGCGGAGGCCGACCCGGCGCGGGCCTGGGGGTGAGGGCGGCGAGCAACTCCCTGATGTCGTCGGGGCGTTCGCGCAGTGCGGGGAGCGTGACCGAGCGGGCCGCCAGGGTGTCCAGGAGCCGTTGGAGGCAGGGGCCCGGGGGTGTGCCGGGAGTGTGGGTCACCAGCAGCGGCACGCCCGGACGCGCTGAGAGCAGCGAGTTGAGAGTGGCCGTGTCCGACGGGGCGAGACGCTCGACATGCCGGATGAGGAGCGGGCGGCCTCTCACCAACTCCTCGACCTGACCGCCGAGTTCGCTCTCCGCCGCGTCGATGACCAACGGGCGTGCGACCAGCTCCAGCGCCAGCGAGGTCTTCCCGGTGCCCCGCTCGCCCACGAGCAGCAGGGGTTCGGGAGAGCGGGCCAACTCCACCGCACGGCCGACCGCATGTCGCCAGGGCACCGACCGGCCGGCCAGCCCCGGCACGGTTCCTGCGGTAGCTGTCACGGCCGTGTGTCCCACCGGCTCCAGGGCGGCCACCGCACCGACCACCGAGCCCAGATGCTCCACGGGAGTGAGGATCGCCGTGCATCCCGCGCCGTCCGGAAGCCGTATGCGGTACGAGGCCGAAGGCACCGAACCGACCCCGGGCCCCGAGTCCCGCAACAGGCCGGCCGCACCCCGCTCCAACGCCTCCAACCCCTCCGGCGACAGCAACTGCCCGGCGGCCTCGCTGACGAGCCGGTTGCGGCCGTCGAGGGCGACGACCGCGCGCGTCCCCTCGCCCGCGGCCCGCAGATACGCGTCCAGCAGCACCCTTTCCGGCGCCCGCGACCGCGCGAGAAGCTCCGCCTCGACGGCGCTCGCCGCGGCCTCCGCGAGCGGCGCCCCTGGATGTGGTCCGCATCCGGCGCACAGCCCGGTCGCCACCGTCAGCGTGCCCAGCGGTTGCCCGGTCTCCGGCGACCGCACCGGCACGCTGACCGCGGAGACGTCCTGCCACAGGTCGAGGAAGTGCTCCGGGCCGTGCACCTCGGCGCGCCGATGGGTGTGCAGGGCGAGGGCCGCGCTGTTGTGGCCGACCGCCTGTTCGGAGAGGTCGCGGCAGGGGTCGCCCGGCCCCTCCCCGCTCGCCCACAGCACCCGCAGCCGCTCGTCGGTGAGGACGAGAGAGGTCCGCCCGGTGCCGAGGGTGGGGGCGATCCGCTCCAGGACGGGCCGGGCCGCGTTGAACAGAGGGGACTGCGGCGCCCGTAGAGGAAGGTGGAGCACGTCCGGGGCGGGGTCGCGCACGTCGTGCCGTACGCCGAAGAAACGGGCACGCTTCCAGGCGGCGACGACGTCCTCCGGTACACCGTCCGGCAGTTGGCGCCCCTGCAGGAACAGCTCCCTGGCCCGGCGCAGCGAGGCGAGGGCAGGGCGGACGGAAGGGTGCTCTGCGGTGGTCACGGCACCGCTCACCCTACCGGGAGCGGTTGAACACGCAACGACCCTCAGCCGTTCCGGCGCACTGTCTCGAATTGAGACACCCACGCCCCCGGGTCCGCATACATGATCTTGAACAGTCGGCGCCTGTTCTCATGTCCCTGGAGCGTTCCCCGTGCACACCGTCGAGCCCGATGTCGTGACCGACGTACTGATCGTCGGCAGTGGTCCCGCAGGCGCCTCCGCCGCGCTCGCCCTGAGCACCTACGGCGTACCGAACATCGTGGTCACCCGCTATGCGAGCCTCGCCGACACCCCCCGCGCGCACATCACCAACCAGCGCACCATGGAGGTGCTGCGCGACCTCGGCGTCGAGGACGAGGTGATCGCCAGGGCGACCCCGCAGCACCTGATGGGCAACACGACCTTCTGCACCAGCCTGGCCGGCGAGGAACTCGGCCGGGTCCGCTCCTGGGGCAACGAGCCGCTCGTCCAGGCCGCGCACGACCTCGCCAGCCCCACCCGCATGTGCGACATGCCCCAGCACCTGATGGAGCCGGTGCTCATCGACGCGGCGGTCGCGCGCGGCACCCAGCTGCGGTTCAGCACGGTCTACAAGTCCTTCGTCCAGGACGCCTTCGGCGTGACGGTCACCGTCGAGGACCGGCTGCGCGGCGACGAGTACACCATCCGCGCCAAGTACCTGATCGGCGCCGACGGCGGCCGCAGCCAGGTCGCCGAGGACGCCGGACTCCCCATGGGCGGCCAGATGGGTGTGGCCGGCAGCATCAACATCGTCTTCGACGCGGACCTGAGCAAGTACACCGCCCACCGTCCGTCCACGCTGTACTGGGTCCTCGCGCCGGGCGCCACCGTCGGCGGCATCGGGGCCGGCCTGGTGCGCTGCGTACGGCCGTGGAACGAGTGGCTGATCGTCTGGGGCTACGACGTCACCGCCGGCACCCCCGACCTGACCACCGAGTACGCCGAGTCGATCGTCCGCCAACTGGTCGGCGACGACGAGATCCCGGTGACCATCAAGTCGTCCTCGGCCTGGACGGTCAACGAGATGTACGCCGAGACCTACTCCGACGGCCGGGTCTTCTGCGCCGGCGACGCCACGCACCGCCACCCGCCGTCCAACGGCCTCGGCTCCAACACCTCGATCCAGGACGCGTACAACCTGGCCTGGAAGCTCAAGCTCGTCCTCGACGGCACGGCCTCCCCGAAGCTGCTCGACACCTACACCGCCGAACGCGCCCCCATCGGGCGGCAGATCGTCACCCGAGCCAACAAGTCCATCGGTGAGACGGCCCCCATCTTCGAGGCCCTCGACGGCCTCTCCCCGCAGACGCCCGAGCAGCTGTGGGCCAACATCGCCGCCCGCAAGGACGACACCGAGGCCGCCCAGAAGCAGCGCGCGAAGCTCCGCGAGGCGATCGCCTTCAAGGTCTACGAGTTCAACGCGCACGGCGTCGACCTCAACCAGCGCTACACGTCCGCCGCGATCGTCCCCGACGGCACCGACGATCCCGGCTTCGACCGCGACCCCGAGCTGTACCACCAGCCCACCTCCCGCCCCGGCGCCAAACTCCCGCACACCTGGATCACCTCCGGTACCCGCACCCTCTCCACCCTCGACACCGTCGGCCGGGGCCGCTTCACCCTGATCACGGGCATCGGCGGCCAGGACTGGCTGCGGGCGGCCGAGGCGCAGGACCTGGAGATCGCCACCGTCGTCATCGGACCGGGCCAGGAGTACGAGGACCCCTACGGCGACTGGGCGCGGCTGAGCGAGGTCGCCGACGGGGGCGCGCTGCTCGTACGGCCGGACGGCTACGTCGCCTTCCGGCACGCCACCGCGGCGGCGTCCGGCGCGGACGCCGAGCGGCTGTTGTCGGACGCGGTGCGACGGGTCCTCGGGCATGCCTGACGAGGGGCAGGGGAACGACATGAGCGGCGACCTGACCGAGGCCGTCGTCGACAGTCTCGACGGCACGGCCGATCCCCGCCTGCGCGAGGTGCTCACCGCCCTCACCCGTCATCTGCACGCCTTCGTCCGCGAGACCCGGCCGTCCATGGCGGAGTGGGAGCGGGCGATCGACTTCCTGACGGCGACCGGGCAGACGTGCACGGACACCCGGCAGGAGTTCGTCCTCCTGTCGGACGTGCTCGGCGTCTCCATGCTCGTCGAGACGCTCAACAGCGACGGGCACGGCACCGAGGGCACCGTCCTGGGCCCGTTCCACATGACCGAGTCCCCGGTCCGGGACCTGGGCGCGGACATCGACCTGGTGGGCGGCGGCGAGCCCTGCGTGGTGAGCGGGCGGGTGCTGTCGCTCGACGGAACTCCCTTGCCGGGCGCGGTGATCGACGTCTGGCAGGCCGACGCCGAGGGGTTCTACGACGTCCAGCAGCCGGAGGTGCAGCCACCGGGCAACGGGCGGGGACTGTTCACGGCGGACGCCGGGGGCCGTTTCTGGTTCCGGACCTGTGTGCCGAGCCCGTACCCGATCCCGACGGACGGTCCGGTGGGCCAGTTGCTGCAGGCCACCGGTCGTCATCCGTACCGCCCGGCGCACATCCACTTCATCGCCTCGGCCGAAGGGCATGCGCCGGTCACCACGCACATCTTCGTGGCGGACGGCGACTACCTCGACTCGGACGCGGTGTTCGCCGTCAAGGAGAGCCTCGTGCAGGACTTCGACGCGAACGACGACCCTTCCCTGGCGCGGGAGTTCGGCGTCCCCACCCCCTTCCGCCACGCCCGCTTCGACCTCGTACTCGACCCGGCCCCCAAGCACTGAGATCTGGAAGGTGAACGTCATGCCCCTCGGACTGCTCCGGCGGCGATTCAGGAATGCCCCCGGGAGCGCCGCGGGCCTCGCGCTTCCCGTGCCGGCCGGTGCGGGCGTCGTCGTCCGTGAGGTCCTGGACCCGGTGAGCCAGCCCCTGGGCGCCGCCGATGTCACGGTGACGGAGCTCCGCAGCCACCAGGTCGCGGCCCGTGGCACCACGGACCCGTACGGCCTGTTCATGGCCACCCTGCCGCCCGGCGGCTACAGCCTCATGGTCGTGGCGCAGGGGCTGGAACCCCACCGGGAGACCATCGAAGTCGTCGCCGACGCGGGCCTGTCGGCACAGAAGGTATGGCTCCAACCGGGCCGCCAGGCCGACCTCCCGGTCCCCGGCACCTGGCTCTTCGACCCGCCGCACACGGCGATCCGCTTCATCGCCAAGCACGTCGGCATGGCCCATGTGCACGGCCGTTTCGAGCGGTTCGAGGGCGGCATCCAGATCACTCCCGAGATCACCGACTCCCGCGTCCATGTGCGTATCGACGCGTCCAGCATCACCACGGGCAACAACACCCGGGACACCCACCTGCGCTCGGCCGACTTCCTCGACGTCGACCACTTCCCGTACATCGACTTCCACAGCACCCGCTTCGCCTACAAGGGCGGCAGCAAGTGGACCCTGCTCGGCACGCTGACCATGCACGGCGTCAGCCGCTCGGTGTCGCTGGACACCACCTACCTGGGCATGGTCAACGGCGGCTACGGCGAGGAGCTGCGCTGCGCCGCCCTGGCCAGGACGGAACTGCACCGCGAGGACTACACCCTCAACTGGCGTTCCATGCTGGCCCGCGGCATCGCGGTGGTCGGCCCGACCGTCCAACTGGAGCTGGACGTCCAGGCGATGTACCGCACGCACGACACGCCCACGCCGCCCGAGTAGAGCGTTGCCTGCCATCGCCGGATTCGTCGTCCGGTGGTACGGCAGCGCGATCACCGCCTGCGACAGCGTCCGCCCCCGGCCGCGCCGCCAGGTCGCGTCGTCCACACCGAAGGACTCCCGGAACACCTCCCGTGCCTCGGCGGGCAGCAGATTCCAAGCTTCTCCTTGGTCTCGAAGCAGTACTGCACCAGCCGCAGCGACACGCCCGCCTCATCCGCGACGTCCCGCTTCCCCACGGCGTGCAGCCCGCGGCGCCCGGCGACCCTGAGCAGCGCCTCGGCGATCTCGGTGCGCCCTTCGTCATGGTCCACCCGCTTGGACGCCGGCCGTGCCTCCGCCCATCCGTGCTGTTCGAGACCCCGGGCGCCGCTCGGAGCCTCCCGGCCGAAGAGGCCGTCGAAGCGCATCGGCTGCTGGAGGCGGGCGGTCTCCGGGGACGAGTGGTGCTCACGTTCTGACCGTGCGAGCCGGGCGTATCCATCAGGTCAAGCGTCCCGGACTCTTGACTCGGAAAGCCGCCGCCCCGATCCTCGTCCCAGATATTGCGCCGGTCATGACAACCCCATGAGTTCGTCAACGCCCTTGGGCTCATCGCCTCCTGGGCCTGTCGAGAGCCTCCTGGGCCCGTCGACCGTGCCATTCCGCCGACCGAGGGACGTGGGCAGTGACGCCGACCCGACGCTCGTACCGCCGACGCAAGAACGTCACCGTGCTGTCGCTGCTCCTGTTGGCGCTGGCCGTCGTCCTCGGCCCCACGCCGAGCTCGGCGGCCGGCAACGACTGGTGGAACCCCACCGCGCGACCCACCCCGGACGTCCAGATCAACGTCACCGGCGAGCCCTTCACCGGCACCGACTCCGCAGGTGAAGTACGGGGGTTCGTCGACGCGCACAACCACCTCTTCGGCAACGAGGCCTTCGGCGGACGGCTGATCTGCGGCAAGGTCTTCTCCGAGAACGGCGTCGCCGACGCGCTCAAGGACTGTCCGGAGCACTACCCCGACGGCACGCTCGCGATCTTCGACTACATCACCCACGGCGGCGACGGCAAGCACGACCCGGTCGGCTGGCCGACCTTCAAGGACTGGCCGGCCTACGACTCGATGACCCACCAGGCGAACTACTACGCCTGGGTGGAGCGGGCCTGGCGCGGCGGGCAGCGGGTGCTGGTCAACGACCTCGTGACCAACGGCATGATCTGCTCCATCTACCCCTTCAAGGACCGCAGTTGCGACGAGATGACCTCGATCCGGCTGCAGGCGAGGATGACGTACGCGCTCCAGGACTACATCGACACGATGTACGGCGGCAGCGGCAAGGGCTGGTTCCGGATCGTCACCGACAGCGCGCAGGCGCGTGAGGTCATCAAGCAGGGCAAGCTCGCCGTCATCCTGGGCGTCGAGACCTCCGAGCCCTTCGGCTGCAAGCAGATCCTCGACATCCCGCAGTGCAGCAAGGCCGACATCGACAAGGGACTCGACGAGCTGTACTCCCTCGGTGTGCGCTCCATGTTCCTGTGCCACAAGTTCGACAACGCGCTGTGCGGCGTCCGCTTCGACTCCGGCGGCCTCGGAACGGCCATCAACGTCGGCCAGTTCCTGTCGACAGGCACCTTCTGGCAGACCGAGAAGTGCACAGGACCGCAGCACGACAACCCCATCGGCAACGCCACGTCCGAGGCGGAGGACGACCTGCCGGCCGGCGTGGACGTCCCCTCGTACGACTCGGACGCGCAGTGCAACAAGCGCGGGCTCACCGACCTCGGCGAGTACGCCGTGCACGGCATGATGAAACGCAAGATGATGCTGGAGATCGACCACATGAGCGTCAAGGCGGTCGGCCAGGCGCTGGACATCCTGGAGTCCGAGTCCTACCCCGGTGTGATCTCCTCCCACAGCTGGATGGACCTGAACTGGACCGAACGGGTCTACGCCCTCGGCGGATTCGCCGCCCAGTACATGCACGGCTCCGAGGCCTTCGTCACGGAGGCGGCCCGCACCAAGGCCCTGCGCGACAAGTACGACGTCGGCTACGGCTTCGGCACCGACTTCAACGGCATCGGCGACCACCCCGCCCCGCGCGGAGCGGACGCCACCAACAAGGTGACGTACCCGTTCAAGAGCGTCGACGGCGGCTCCGTCATCGACAAGCAGACTTCCGGCGAGCGCACCTTCGACATCAACACCGACGGCGCCGCACACGTCGGGATGATCCCGGACTGGATCGAGGACATACGGCAGGTCGGCGGCCAGAGCGTGGTCGACGACCTCTTCCGGGGCGCCGAGTCCTATCTCGACACCTGGGGCGCGACCGAGCAGCACCAGGCTTCCGTCAATCTCGCCAAGGGGCAGACGGCGACGGCGAGTTCGTCCGAGTCGAACCCCTTCACCAGCTACCAGCCCGGCCGCGCCGTCGACGGCGACGACGCAACCCGCTGGGCCAGCGACTGGAGCGACGACCAGTGGTGGCAGGTCGACCTGGGCTCGACTCACCTGGTCGGCAAGGTCACTCTGGACTGGGAGCGGGCGTACGGGAAGTCGTACCGCATCGAACTCTCCACGGACGGCACCACCTGGACGACCGCCTGGTCCACCACCTCCGGCGACGGCGGTCTGGACACGGCCAAGTTCACCGGCACACCGGCGCGTTACGTCCGTGTCCATGGCCTCGATCGCGGCACCGACTGGGGATACTCGCTGTACGAGGTCGGGGTCCACAGCGCCTGAGGCAGGGGTTCACGCGAAATGGCACGTATGCCGTCGGTGCAGCGGCGCGAGCAGCTGACCGAAGCCGCGATCAGGGCGATGGCCCGGGACGGTGTCGCGAAGACGACGACCCGGTCCATCGCCGCCGAGGCCGGCGTGTCCCTGAGCGTCTTCCACTACTGCTTCGAGTCCAAGCAGGCCCTGGTCGAGTCCGTCATCACGACCCTCACCGATTCCTCGGTGACCGTGGTGAAGGAGGCGCTCCGGCCCAGGGCCACGCTGGAGGAGACCGTCCGGGCCGGCTTCCAGGCGTACTGGGACCATGTCCGCGCGCACCCCGACGCCCACATGCTCACCTACGAACTGACCCAATACGCCCTGCGTGAGCCCGGGTTCGAGCATCTGGCCCGACGGCAGTACGAGCTGTACGGCATCGCGTACGCCGAGCTGATCGAGCAGCTGCGCGCGAGCCGGGACCTCGAACTCCGGGTGCCCGTCTCGGTGTTGGCCCGCTATCTGGCCGCCGTGACCGACGGGCTGACCCTCAACTACCTCGTGCTGGGCGACGAGTCGGCCTGGACCGACATCCTCGACACGGTCACCGCGCATATCGCGGGTCTCGTGGCCTGATCCGGCCGACGCCTTGACGTGTACTTGGCGAAGTGGCTTCATGGGAGCGCTCCCATGTTTCCCCACCCATCCTCCGATGCCTGAGTTTCTTGGCGCTCACTCCCTGGAGCCGCAGTGAGAAGAACAAGAAGCACAACCCGCAAGCACCCTTTATCCGGCCTGCTGACCATGCTGGCGGCCCTGCTCGGCCTCGCCCTCGTCGGCGCCGCGTTCCCCGCGGTGGCCCACGCCCAGTCGCCCGGCGTCCAGGCCACCGGCCTGCACATCAGCGACGGCCGGCTGGTCGAGGGCAACGGCAACGACTTCGTCATGCGAGGCGTCAACGCAGCCCACACCTGGTACCCGGGCAAGACCAAACAGTCGCTGGCCGACATCAAGGCGCTGGGCGCCAACACGGTCCGCGTCGTCCTCGCCGACGGCCACCGCTGGGCCGCCAACAGCGCCTCCGACGTGGCCGACGTCATCGCCCAGTGCAAGGCCAACCGGCTGATCTGCGTCCTGGAGGTGCACGACACCACCGGCTACGGCGAGGACAGCGCGGCCGGCACGCTCGACGAGGCGGCCGACTACTGGATCGGCCTCAAGGACGTTCTGGCCGGCCAGGAGAACTACGTCGTCATCAACATCGGCAACGAGCCCTGGGGCAACACCGACCCCGACGGCTGGACCGCGCCGACGATCGCCGCGATCAAGAAGCTGCGCAACGCCGGCCTCGAACACATGATCATGGTCGACGCGCCCAACTGGGGCCAGGACTGGCAGGGCGTCATGCGGGCCAACGCCCAGTCCGTGTACGCCGCCGACCCCACCGGCAACCTGATCTTCTCGATCCACATGTACAGCGTCTTCGACACGGCCGCGGAGATCACCGACTACCTCGACGCCTTCGTCAACGCCAAACTGCCCCTTCTCATCGGCGAGTTCGGCGGCCCCGCCGACCAGTACGGCGATCCCGACGAGGACACGATGATGTCCGCCGCCCAGCAGCTGAAACTCGGCTATCTGGCCTGGTCGTGGAGCGGCAACACCGACCCGATCCTGGACCTGGCACTCAACTTCGATCCCACCCAGCTCAGTTCGTGGGGGCAGCGCGTCTTCAACGGTGCGAACGGGATCGCCCAGACCGCCAGGGAAGCCACCGTCTTCGGCGGCGGAAGCTCCGGCGACACCCAGGCGCCGACCGCTCCCGGCACCCCGACGGCCTCGTCCGTGGCGGCGACCTCCGTCACCCTGACCTGGACAGCGGCCACCGACAACGTCGGCGTCACCGGCTACGACGTCGTCCGTGTCGGCGGCGACGAGACCAGGGTCGCCACCTCCACCACCAACAGCGCCACCGTGTCCGGACTGACCGCCGAGACGGCGTACACTTTCGCGGTCTACGCCCATGACGCCGCCGGCAACCGCTCCACCCGCTCGGCCACGGTGAACGTCACCACGGACAAGGCCCCGACCACCGCCTGCGCCGTCGGCTACCGCGTGGTGGGGGAGTGGCCGGGCGGCTTCCAGGGCGAGATCAAGATCGGGAATCCCGGCAACGCGGCGATCAACGGCTGGAAGCTGGGCTTCACCTTCGCCGACGGGCAGACCGTCTCCACCATGTGGGGCGGCACGGCCGCGCAGTCCGGCGCGGCGGTGACCGTGACTCCGGCCTCGTACACCACCAGCATTCCGGCCGGCGGTTCGGTCACCGTCGGGTTCATCGGCAGCAAGGGCGCCGGCAACACGGCCCCGACCGCGTTCACGCTCAACGGCAGTACCTGCACGGCGAGTTGACCGATCCGATCGGCGAGGGCGCGCGCTCTCGCCGATCAGTCGTTTCCCTCCCCACCCGCCAACTGATCCGCCAGACAGGCCAGATACAGGGCCACGGTGGTGCGGTACTCGCGCAGGGTGCGGCCGGTGATCTGCTCGATCTTGTTCATGCGGTAGATGACCGTGTTGCGGTGGATGTGCAGGGACTCCGAGGCCCGGACCAGGTTGAAGCCGCTCTCGCACCAGGCGGTGATCGTGTCGCGCAGGGCCGGCCAGTCCGGCTGGGCGCGCAGGTCGGCCGTGGTGAGGTCGAGCAGCCGGTTGCGGGCGGGCTGCCCCACGGCCGCGAGGAGTTGGTGGACCCGTAGGTCGGTGATGACATGGACCGTCGAGCCGTCCGTCAGCCGTGAGCCGAGGCGGAGCGCGTCGCAGGCGTCCTGGTAGGAGTCGTGCAGTCCGCCGATGGAGGACGCCTGTTCGCCGATGCCGGCGCGGGCGGTGAGACCGTCCTGGGCGGCGATGACGTCGGTGACGCGTCGGCAGGAGGCGAGCAGGGACGTCGTGGGAGTGCGGTCCGGGAGGCGGTGCAGGACGCCGATCCAGCCGGGGGCCGTGGAGGCGATGATGTCCTGTGGGTCGGCGAAGACCTCACGGACGGTGCGCAGGAGTTCCGAGCGGATCAGCGCCATGTCCTGCGTCGGGGCGCGGTGCCGCCGGGCGGCCGCGCCGGGGACGGTCACCTCGATGGCCACCGCCACCCGGGGCAGACGCAGGTCGAAGCCGAGTTCGGCGGCGCGGAACGTCAGGAACTCGCCCTCGACGACCTGGGGGTCGTAGGAGGCGATGTCGGTGAGGAGTTTCTCGGCGGCCCGCTCGGCCAGCAGGCGGGAGCGCAGCATCACGGACTCGCGGAGCAGGATCTCCGTCTGGCGCTTCACCAGCAGGCCGAAGCGGCGCACCTGGGCGGGCGTGCCCGTGATGCCGACCGTGCCCACCGCCCGTCCGCCGGTGACCAGGGGGAGAGTGCAGCCGGGGCGCACCCCGCGCAGCTGCTGGGCCTGCGAGGCGGTGTGAGCAGCGGGCTCCTGCGTGCGGATGACCTCCACGGACGCCTCGTGGAAGCTGCCCACGCGGCTGGTGTCCCCGCTGCCGATGACCATGCCGTCCGCGTCGGTGATCAGCACGTTGAAGCCGATGACGGCGGAGGTGTCCGCGGCGATCTCCTGGGCGAGCGACGGGCTCAGCACGGTGTTCCTCCCGCCGGGGACGTGGGCCGATTGGGCGCACCGTACAGGGGAGGGGGCGTTTTCGGCCACAACTTCGTACGGAGTGACCGGTGACGCCTGCCCCGTCGATCTCTAGCGTATGGCCCCAATCAGATCCCCGCCGAGGGCACAGCGCGGTGAACGGCGGGTTCCTTCAGCGCCCAGACGGAAGGCCCGAGCCATGATCCGTGCGCGTTCCCTGATATCCGCTTTGTCCACACTGCTGTTGCTTTCCTCGGTGGCCGCCTGCGGCTCCGGCGGCGACGACGCCCCGAAGAACGTCTCCGCCAAGACCGCCGCGCTGGGCACGCTCACGCCCGGCGTCATCAAGGTCGCGGTCGAGCCGTACGCCCCGTACACCACCGTCCGCGGCGGCAGGATCGTCGGCCTGGACGGCGACATCCTCACCGCCATCGCCAAGAAGCTCGGCCTCCGGATCAAACCGCAGGTCACGGACTTCGCCGGCATGCTGGCCGGCGTGCAGTCCCGCCGGGTGGACATCACCGTCGGCGGCGTGGCCTGGTCCGCCGAACGGCAGAAGCAGGGCCTGTTCACCGACCCGCCCTACTACTCGCCGCCCGCGATGGCCGTGCGCAACGGCAAGACGTACAAGACGGTCGACGACCTCAAGGGCCACAACCTGGGCACCGTCGAGGGCTATGTCTGGGTCAAGTCCATCCAGTCCGTCCCCGGCGCCAAGCTGCACGCCTACCCCGACGCCAACGGCGTCTTCGACGACCTCGGCGCCGGCCGCATCGACGTCGGCTTCCTCGACCCACTGATCATCATCGCGGCGCAGAAGCAGCGCCCCGACCTGAAGATCAGCACCGAGTACCTGACCCCGCCGAGCGCCGCCGAGGTCAAGGCCAAGCCCGCCTACCAGTACTTCCAGCCGTACCAGACGGGCTTCTATCTCCCCAAGCAGGCAAGCAAGTTGGAGAAGGCGATCTCCGCGCAGATCGACGCCATGTACGCCGACGGCGAGATGGCCAAGCTCGTGAAGAAGTACGGCGGCACCCCGGACCAGTTCCTCAAGCCCGCCGCCGATGTCGCCACCGCCCGCCGGGGCGTGGACCGGCCCAGCGACTGGACGCCGCCGTCCATCGGCAACTGAGGGGATGACATGTCCGGTCTCTTCCAGGTCCCCTGGTCCGACTACCGCTCCGACCTCCTCGACGCCCTGTGGCGCACCGTCTCCTACACGGTGGTCAGCTTCGTCGGCGCCGTGCTGCTCGGCCTCGCCGTCGCGCTGCTGAGGCTGAGCAAGGCCTGGCCCGCCCGGGCCGTCGCCGCGGTCTACACGGAGGTGTTCAAGAACGTCCCGCTGCTGGCCATCATCTTCCTGACCTACTTCGGCCTCGCCTCGGCCGGCATCCGGCTCGATGTGTTCACGGCCGGCTGTCTGAGTCTGGTCGTCTTCTACGCCGCCTATCTCTCGGAGATCTTCCGTTCGGCGATCGGCGGGGTGCACGCGGGTCAGACCGAGGCGGGCGAGGCGCTGGGCCTGGGCCGGGCGGGCATCTTCGTGCACGTCGTACTCCCGCAGGCGGTGCGGCAGGCACTGCCCGGCACCAACACCATGCTGGTCGACCTGTTGAAGTCCACCTCGCTGCTGGTCACCGTCTCGGCCGCCGAGCTGATGTCGGAAGGCCGGCTGATCACCTCGGAGACCTTCCGCGCCCTGGAGGTCTACCTGGTCATCTCCGCCCTCTACTTCGCCCTGTGCTACCCGCTCTCCCAGCTGCTCCTGCTGCTGGAGCGCAAGGTGCGGGCCGGTGTCCCGCTGTCGCCCCGGCGTCGGCGGCGGGTGCGCGCGGCCCGTGCGCTGCTCGCCGCCGACCTGCCCACAGCCGCCGACCGGAAGGAGGCAGTCGCATGACCGAGCCCGTCACCACGGCGAAGACCGCCCCCGTGGCCCGCACCGAAGCGGTGATCCGCATCGACGGGCTGAGCAAGTCCTTCGACGGTCGCCTTGTCCTCGACGACGTGAGTCTGGAGGTCGACCGGGGTCACATCGTCAGCGTCATCGGGCAGAGCGGTGGCGGCAAGACGACCCTGATGCGCTGCGTCAACCTGCTGGAACGGCCCGACCGGGGCACGGTCGAGGTGGCCGGTGAGGTGGTGCACGCCGACGGCCGGACCGTCTGCCGGGACCTGCCACGGCTGCGCCGTACCGTCGGCATGGTCTTCCAGAAGTTCCACCTCTTCCCGCACCTCACGGCCGTGGAGAACATCGTCCTTGCCCAGCGCAAGGCAGGCGTCCCCGAACCGGACGCCCTGGAGCGGGCCGTCGCCCTGCTGCGCCGGGTCGGCGTGGCCCATCGCGGGCTCGCCCTGCCCGACCAGCTCTCCGGCGGTGAGCAGCAACGGGTCGCCATCGCGCGCGCCCTCGCGCTCAAGCCGGAGGTTCTGCTCTTCGACGAACCGACGTCCTCCCTGGACCCGGAGTCCACCCGCGAGGTGCTCACCGTGATGCGCGAACTGGCCGCCGACGGCATGACCATGCTGCTCGTCACCCATGAACTCCCCTTCGCCCGTGAGGTGTCCGACCACATCGTCTTCGTCGACGGCGGCCGGATCGTGGAGGCGGGACCCCCGCAGGAGGTCCTCGACCGGCCGGCCCAGGCCCGCACCCGGGAGTTCCTCTCTTCCTACGGAGACCCGTCATGAGCGATGCCGTGGTCGGTGACGGGCCGGTCGTGGTCGTCGGCGGCGGTGTCGTGGGCCTGTGCACCGCCTACTACCTCGCCCGGGCGGGCTTCCCGGTCGAGGTGGTCGAGCGGCGCGGTCTGGGCTCCGGTGCCTCCCGGGGCAACGCGGGCTGGGTCTGCCTCAGCCACTCGACGCCCGTGCCCGCGCCCGGCGTGGTGCGCTACGCCCTGCGCTCCCTCGGCCGCCCCGACTCACCTCTCTATCTACGGCCGCTGCCCGACCCGGCGTTCGTGCGCTGGCTGTGGCGGTTCTGGCGCTCCAGCACACCGACCGCCTTCCGGCGCGGGTACGCGGCGATCGCCGAGCTCAACCGCGACACCTTCGACCTCTTCGACGGTCTGCGCGAGGCGGGCGTCGACACCACCCTGACCCGCCCCGGCATGGTGCACGCCTTCCTGTCACCGGCCGAGGCCCGTCATCACCTCGCGCTCCAGCGGGAGATGGCGGACGGACGGTATCCGATGCCGGAGGAGGTGGTCACGGGGCACGAGGCGCCGCTGCTGGACCCGGCGCTCTCGCCCCAGGTCCGCGCCGCCTATCTCGTCGAGGGGGAGGGCGTGGTCGACCCCGAGGCGTTCGCGCGCGGCCTCGGCGAGGCGCTGGTCGCGGCCGGGGTGAAGGTCCACGAGAACGCCGAGGCCCTGGGCTTCCGCACCACCGGGGGCCGGGTCACGGCGCTGCGCACCGCACAGGGCGAGATTCCCTGTTCAGCGGCCGTCGTCGCGGCGGGCATGCGGTCGGCGGGCCTGCTCGGCGCCCTGGGCCGGCCGCTGCCGCTCCAGGCCGGCAAGGGCTACAGCTTCTCGGTGGACCTCGACCCGGCGCCCCGGCACACCCTGTACTTCGGTGAGCGCAGGGCGGTCGCCTCACCCATCGGCGCCACCACCCGGATCGGCGGCACCATGGAGCTGAGCGGCAACAACAACCGGCTCGACTGGCGCCGTGTCGTCGCGGTGGCCCTGGCCAGTCGGCACTACCTGGGCCGGTGGTTCGAGGACCCCGACGACCTCGTCGGCCAGATCCGCGACCCCTGGGTCGGCGGCCGGCCCTTCCTCCCCGACGGCCTCCCGGTCGTGGACCGCCTCCCCGGCTGCGCCAACGCGTTCGCGGCCACCGGCCACGGCATGCTCGGCGTCACCCTCGGGCCCGTCACCGGGCACCGGCTCACCGAGTACATCCGCACGGGGCGTCGGCCGGAGGCGCTGGTGCCGTTCCGGTTCGAGCGGCTTCGGGGGTGAACGCGGGCCGCTCAGCCGGAGTTCGACGTGTGCCGGGGTGTGAAGGCCTGCCTCGCATCCCTGCACAGGGGTTGTCCGTACATTCGCTCCGTGCCTAGGGTCTGCCCACGAGCGCAAGCGCTTTCTCGTGCTGCATGCACGGTGACCACCCCACTGGCCCCAGGGAGCGCGCATGGGCATACGAGTCAGTCATGCGTACGGCGAGCACCTCGCGGTCGCGGCGGCGGACGGAACGGAGATCTTCCGGTACGTCTACCGCCCCGACCCCGAGCCCTTCGAGTCCCGCAAGCCCTACGCACATCCCGTGCGCACCCTCGCCGGGCGGACGGTCACCGCCTACCGGCCCAGCGACCACCGTTGGCACAAGGGCCTGCAGATGACGGCCAGTCATCTCTCCGGCCAGAACTTCTGGGGCGGCAACTCCTATGTCCACGGGCAGGGTTACCTGGCCCTGCCCGAACGCGTCGGCTCGATGCGGCACGACGGATTCGCCGAGGTCGAGGCCGACGGCGAGCGGCTCGATCTCTCCGAGGACCTCACCTGGATCGCGTTCGGCGGTGCGGAGTGGGCGCGCGAGCGGCGCGCTGTCGCCGTCCACTCCGTCGACGAGGAGGCCGGCGCGTGGGCGCTGGACTGGTCGATCCGGCTGACCAACGTCCGCGACAAGCCGCTCCTCTTCGGCTCACCCACCACCGCCGGCCGTGAACGCGCCGGCTACACCGGCCTCGGCTGGCGCGGCCCCCGCGACTTCACCGGCGGCACGGTCCTCGCCCCCGACTCGGACGCCGACGTCGGGAAACTCAACGGCTCGCAGAGCCCCTGGCTCGCCTTCACCGCCGAGCACGACGAGGTCGACGCGCACTCCACGCTCGTCTTCGCCCACGCACCCGAGAACCTCGACGAGAAGTCGGCCGGCCACGAGTCGCACTGGTTCGTGCACGCGGAGCCGTTCCCGATGGTCGCCTGCTCCTGGGCGTACTTCGAGGAGTTCGAGCTGGCGCCCGGCGAGTCCTTCGCCCACCGCTACCGCGTCCTCGTCGCCGACGGTGCCTGGGACCGCGACCGTGTCGCCGCGCACCTGGCCGGTCTGGCGTGGTGACCGGCGTGCTCTGATCAGATCCGACCCAGGAGAGGAGAAGTGACCTCGGCATGCCCGGACACAGGACAAAGGGGTTCTGCGCGTCGGCCGCCGCGCTCGCGCTGTGCGCGGTGCTGGCCGGCTGCGGGGGATCCGGGGAGTCGGCCGGCGGCGGCAAGGTCGTGCTGCGCTACACCTGGTGGGGCAACCCCGACCGCGCGGCCCGCACCGAGCAGGCCGTCGCCCTGTTCGAGAAACAGCACCCCGACGTGCGGGTGCAGACCTCGTTCTCCGGCTACGACGCCTACAAACAGAAGCTCGCCATCCAGGCCACGGGCGGCGACGCCCCCGACGTGATGCAGCTCGACTACCGCCAGATCGACCAGTACGCCTCGGGGCATGTCCTGCTCGACCTCGGCAAGGTCGAGGACACCCTGCGGACCGGCGAGATCGACCCCGGTCTGCTCGCCACCGGCCGGGTCGACGGCAAGCAGTACGCGATCCCGCAGGGCCGCGGCACCGAGACCGTCGTCTACGACGTGAAGGCGTGGAAGGCTTCCGGGGTTCCGCTCCCGCGCAAGGGCTGGACCTGGAGTGAATGGGCCGACGACATACGGGAGTTGGCCAGGAAGACCGGCAGACCCGGCGCCACCGACCCCGGCCAGAGCGAGGACGCCTTCGAGGTGTGGCTGCGCGGCCGGGGCAAGGCCCTCTACACCAAGGACGGCGGACTCGGGTTCACCGCCGACGACCTGGCCAAGTGGTGGACGTTCACCGACCGGTTGCGCCGCGAGGGCGCCGTCTCGCCCGCCGAGCAGACCACCCAGCTCGACGGCTCGGTCGAGAACACCCCGCTCGGCCGCGGCAAGGCCACCGCCGACTTCAACTGGGACGCCCCGTCCAGCGG
>Ga0075367_10000045_pt1 | contig 28293 bp, 24 predicted proteins | sample EndMethybrTD3032_FD_71399 | JGI IMG/M metagenome (GOLD analysis project Ga0075367, IMG submission 71399) | Populus endosphere microbial communities from Tennessee, USA - Endosphere MetaG P. TD hybrid TD303-2 | ecosystem: Host-associated > Plants > Roots > Endosphere | place: USA: Tennessee... | reverse complement strand
ATCCTGGGAATTGCTCCCGGCTGGCAGAAAGATGAATTTGAGATAATGGGCATCGATCACGGCAGCAGAATCGGCCGCTACGCGGAAAGCGTCGAACTAATAAAGCGCCTCTTTACAGAGCAAGAGGTTAGCTTTGCGGGCAAGCACTTCCGCAGCTCCAAACTCAAGCTTGCCATGCGGCCAACCCGCAAACCGCGGCCACCGATGTGGTTTGGCGGCAGCGTTGAAAATGCGGTGAGACGAGCAGCACAGATGGCAGAGCCCTCGCTTGGGGACACGTGGGTGGCATCGTCGCATCTGAAGACGCCGGTTATCGTCGAGCAAGCCCGGGTGTTTACCGCCGCACTGGCCGAGCTAGGCAAGCCTCCGCCCGCAGACTTTCCGGTGTTGCGCAATATCGTGGTCGCGCCTGATCGGGCGACGGCGCTGCGCGATTTTGGACCGGCGATCGCGGAGAGCTACAAGATCTTCGGCAACTGGGGACTTTTTACAGGCGTGGTTGGTGATGCAAAACCACATCCTGAGTTCGAGGAGCTGGTCAAGAACCGTTTCATCATTGGGTCGCCGGAGGAGTGCGCTGCGGAGATTGCGGATCTGATGCGGGCGTCGGGGTGCAATCGACTCATTTGCCGCATTCAGTGGCTCGGCACAGAGCAGCGCCATGTCATGCGCACAATCGAGCTGTTGGGAAGCAAGGTGGCGCCGCTGGTTCGTGACGCGTTAGTCAAGTAGCGATCGCATGCTGGTCGTGTTGGGGTTGCGATCGGAGCTCACCATGGTGGGTCAGACGCAACAAATGCTGTATTATTTTGCATTGCATCTCGCCGAGAAGGTCGGATTTTCCATGCCCTTTTTCAAATCACTGCCGGAGAATGCAGGACCGCCAGACATCTTTGTAACCCATAAGGATCTTTATGGGCTTTGGGCGGAGATGAGCCAACTGCTGATGAATGGCCCTTCGCCGCTTAGTCGCGGTGAGCGCGAGCTCATTCTGGCTTTCGCGGCAGGTGTTGCGGGCTGCAGCTTCGTCTATATGGCTCACGCTCAGGTTGCGTATGAGTTGGGAATTGACGAGGGACTCGTCGAGCAGCTTGTCGAAGATTTTGAAGGCGCAAGGATTGATACTCGACTTCGGCCTCTCTTAGCATTCGTGCGAAAGCTTACCTTGTCTGGTAGTTCAATAACCCAGGTTGACGCGGATGCTGTCTTCGCAGCGGGTTGGGACGAGAAAGCACTGCATGATGTCATCGCTATCGCCGGACGGGCAGCGTTCATGCAGCGACTAGTCGAAGGTTATGGCTTCGTCACGTGGACGAGAGAGGTTGCGCGGGAACACGCCGGCAAGCGCGTAAGGCTTGGGTATGTCAATCTCTATCCCGCGTTGGGGGCGCGGGCTTCTAGATCCTGACCGTCCGAACAGTCGCACGGCGTTGCGATCGCCCAACGGCTTGTCACTGTACGGTCAAGACGAGTTTGCCCATTGCGGACCGATCAACCAGTCGCCGAAGAGCTTTTCCGGCATCCGCGAGTGGAAAGGTCTCGGTCACAGGTGGGTTAACCTGCCCCTCGTCGAACATACGGCAAAGATCGGCATAGGCGCGTCTGTCCACCTCGATCATCTTCTCGCGATAGAAGCTCCAAGACAGACCAATGATATCGCAATTCTTTACAAGAACGTGATTGGCAGGGATCGTTTGTCGTTCTCCGCCCGCAAAGCCAATGACCAGAATTCGGCCTTCGAAGTTCATGCACTTCAGTGCTGCCCGAAATGCGTCTCCTCCAACAGGGTCGAACGCGACATCGACGCCGCCTGTCAGCGATTTGATCCTCGCAACCATATCCCCGCCGCGCGAGTTCACGAGGTAGTCAGCACCGTGGCGTGCTGCTAGGTCTAGCTTTTCAGTGGTGCTTGCTGCAGCCACCACGCGGGCGCCGAGTGCTTTTCCCACTTCGATTGCGGCGATACCCACGCCACCTGCAGCTCCTGTGACAAGCAGGACTTCACCGGGTTTAAGCTGAGCGCGATGCTCAAGTCCAACGTGCGCGGTTCCATAGGAAATCGGAAACGCGGCTGCCTGCAGGAAGTTCATTTTTTTCGGCATCTTGAAGACTTGCGCCGCAGAAACAGTTGCTTCTTCGGCGAAGTAACCCAGGCGCGCGTACCCAATCACGCGATCGCCGATAGTGAGATGATCGACTCCAGGACCAACTTCAATGATTTCGCCGCCGGCCTCCATGCCAGGAATTATCGGCAATGGCGGCTTGTGTTGGTACTGGTTCGAGATCATGAGGGAGTCAGCGAAATTGACTGCTGCCGCATGGACGCGAATGCGGACCTCGCCCACCTTTGGAGGGCGGCCGGCAACGTCGACCAACCTCAGATCATCAGGTCCGCAATAGTCTTCGATTTGAATTGCCCGCATCGAATTGCCTTCCAGGGCCGACCCCGAAGTTGCAAGAAGGGCGAGTTCCTACCCCGAACTCAGTACGTGCTCAGGCCGAGTGCGTCTTCGGCGAAGCGGGGGAGGGCAATGGAGGCCTCATTCAACATCAGCCGGACTTCGCGCCACTTTCGCTCGACGTCGTACTCGCGAGCGAAGGCGAAGCCGCCGTGTGTTGTGAAGGCCGCGTCTGCGGTATCCCAGGCGGCCTGCGCGGCTGTGTGCCGCGCTATCAGTGCCTCGGAGTGACACTCACGCCCCGCCTCGTATAGCGCGACAGCGAGGTCGAGAAGCAGTTTCGCGCCCTCGGCCTCCATGTAGACCTGTGCCAGCGGGAATTGAATACCTTGATACTTGCCGATCGGGTTGCCGAAGACGACGCGCTCGTTGGCGTAGTTGGTGCCCTTGCGTGAGAAGAAGCGACTACACCCGGCCGCCGCAGCGGCGGAGAGGATGCCGTTGATGGTTTCCAGTTCCTTCAGGCAGACCAACCCACCATTGAAGTCGCCAACCAGGCTTTCGGAGGGAACGACGAAATCGTCGAACGTGATTTCCGTTCCGCCGTAGTTGTTCATCGCCTCGGTCGGCGTCACGGAAAGCTTATCCCGGTTCGCCGCAAGGTCGACCAGAAAGACTGACAGGCCCTCCGGTTGCTCGCCCGTGCGGGCAACGACCAGCATCAGGTCGGAATTGTCGGCGAAGCGCGCCCACCGTTTTTGGCCGCAAAGTGCGAAGCCGCCGCCACAAGGGGCCGCCGTGGTCCCAATCCGTTTTGTGTCCTGGCCACTCGCCGGCTCCCAGATCGCCAGCGTCTGCAACTTCGCGCCTTCAGCGATCCGAGGAAGGCTCGCGGACCGCACTACGTCGCTGCCATGGCGGACAATTAATTGCGTCAGCGCGAACTGCTCAGAGATTGTGTCCGCATTGCAGCCGGCCGCATGGATCGTCTCCACGATCCAGGCGAGCGCACTCATCGGCAAACCGATACCTCCACGATCTTCGGGAAGACCGGCACCAAGGAAACCTGCCTGTTCCAGTGCAGTAACGAAAGCTACTGGATACCGCTCCGTGACTGGAGCATCCTCAAGATCGCGCCAGTACCTTGACGGGTAACTTTCGCAGATCGTCTCTAGTGTCCGGGACAGTTCCGAATAGTCGGAATGGCCGATCACGATCTCAATGCTTTTGACGCTCTCATGGATCATCGCGTGTGCACTCGTATCAGTAGGAGCGGGGCATGTTGAGAACATGCTGCCCGATAAAATTCTTGATCATATTCGGCGAGACCGGCGAGTTGCGTGACATGCGGGTGTCACGCCATTTGCGCTCGACATCCATCAGCGGGTCGAGCGCATCGATACCGAACGCCGTGAAGCATAGGTTCGATGCGGCCCAGACGGCTTCGCCCGACAGATACTTGCCCATGTTGGCTTCCGCGCCGCACGAAACCTTGGCGTCGAACATGGCTGTCGCCTTGCGTACCATCAGGTCGGCGCACCGGATTTGCGCGTAGAGGCGGGCGATCGCCAGATTGAGTGCGCCGGCGCTGCCTGCCGCGTGTCCGGCGATACCGTTCTCGCGTGTGTAAGCGACCAGTTTGTCGAAGAAGTACCAGGCGTTGCCGATTGCTTCGGTCGAGACGAGGCAACGCTCGGCATTCATGCCGTCGAGAATGTAGCGGAAGCCCGAGCCTTCATCGCCAATCAGGGAGGAGGCCGGAATCGGAACGTTCGAGAAGAAGATTTCCGTCGTATTGTGATTGACCATCGCGTCGATGGGGCGAATCTCCATGCCGTTCATTCTGGCCTCGCGCATATCGACGAGGAAAACCGACACGCCGTCGGTTCGGCGCTTGACCTGATCGGGCGGTGTCGTGCGGGCGAGTAGCAGCATCAGGTCCGAGTGCGCTGCGCGCGAGATCCACACCTTCTGGCCGTTGACGATGTAGCCCTCGTTCGAGCGAACCGCCCGGGTCTTGAGCTGAGTGGTATCCGAGCCAGTTGTAGGTTCGGTGACTCCGAATGCTTGCAGACGCAGCTTGCCCTTGGCGATCTGCGGCAGATAGTGTGCCTTCTGCTCGGGGCTGCCGTGCCGCAAGATCGTGCCCATTGTGTACATCTGGGCGTGGCAGGCACCGGCTGCGCCGCCGCTGCGGTGGATCGTCTCCAGAATGACTGCGCCACCGCGGATGGGGAGGCCCCAGCCACCGTAGTCCTTCGGGATCAATGCCGAGAGATAACCGGCATCCGTCAAAGCTTGGACGAACTCCGTCGGATAGCTCGACGAGGGCGGCTGGCCTTCAAGGTCGCGCCAGTATTTGGTCGGAAAGCGACGGCAGAGTTCACGAACGCCTTGCCGCAGGTCCGGATAGTCATCGCCGGCATCGAATGCGACCGTCTGAGTTGTTACAGCTTGGTCCATCGCTCTTATGCCCTATCAGCGCCCCTTGAAGGCGGCCTTGCGTTTTTCGTTGAAGGCTCTCACACCCTCGAGCCGGTCTTCCGTCCCGACTAGGCGGTTGTAGGCTTCTATCTCGAAGGCGAAGCCGTTGAAGAGGTCGACCTGCGTCGCAATATTGATCGACTTCTTAGCCTGATAGATCGACAACGGCGCGTTTTCACACATGGTCCGCGCCACGGTGAGCACGTCGTTCATCAACTCGTCATTCTTGCAGACTTGGTTGACCATGCCCCACTCGTAAGCCTCTTGGGCTGTGAAGGGGTCGCCGGTTAGGATGATCTGCTTGGCTCGCCTTACCCCCACCGCGCGTGGCAAGTTCTGCGTGCCCATACCGCCTGGTATGATGCCGAGCTTTACCTCGGTCAGCGCGAAGGTCGCCCGTTCGGCGGCAAAGATGAAGTCACAGCTCAAGGCAGTTTCAGTGCCACCACCGCGTGCTGCGCCGTTAACGGCGCAGATAATCGGGACAGGACACTGCATCAGCGCTTGACGCGCGCGTTCGAACAGATTGTGCTGCTTCATCCACTGTTCGTTGGTCATCTCGTTGCGTTCTTTGAGATCGCCTCCGGCTGCGAAGATGCGATCACCCGCACCGGTCAGAATGATGCAGCAGATGCCCTCCTGGTCGATGTAGAGATTGGTCCACAGATCGAGGAAATCGTGGCCCATCTGCGTGTTAGTGGAATTGCCCGCGTGCGGGCGATTCAAGGTTACGACCAGCAGACGCTCGTCGATCCGCTCAAGCTTGAGGGTCTCGTATTGAGACTTCATGTGCTATCTCGCCCGTGATCTTCGCCACGTGCGGGCATGATCCTGTTTGAAGCCGCAACGGGCGACGATCATGTCCGACGTGTTGTGTGGACTATTACAAAATCCGTACGATGTTCTCAACTAGAAACGGCACGATTTTGGATGCAAAATAGCACGAAAACTTTTATCAGCGGCACGCAAGTGGTGGGCAAACGACCGATCTTCAACCGCCAAAGTGCCGCTAGAACGTATAAAACTCGCTGTGGTGCGACAGATGCTTGACGCGTGTTATCGCCCCATACGGGTGTATTGACGCCCACGATGTTGCATGCGAAAGTGAATGAAAAATACGAAGGTTCGCAATTCCTGGGGAGATCTCAATGCGCCATCGTTCGAGTTCGCTGCTTTTGGCTGGCTTTGCGGTTCTCGCGCTTGGCGCCGTTCCGGCGAACGCGCAAGACGTTCTCAAGATCGGCGCTCCGGTTTCGACATCAGGGCGCTACGTCGCCTACGGAACGCAGGCGAAGAATGGGATCGAGACCGCTGTAGAGATGTGGAAGACGGTGCGCGGCGACAAGGTCGCCGGCCGGTCGATCGAAGTCATTCTCCGGGACACGCAGTCCAACAACGCCATCACCGTGTCGCTGATGAACGCCTATATTCAAACCGACAAGGTGGACATCATCATCGGGCCGGACGGCTCGAATGCGGCTGCGGCTGCGGTTCCACCTTGGAAGAAGCTGGAAGATCGCCCGATCTGGTTGATGCCGGGCGGATCCACAGACGTCATCGAGAAGGAGGTCGGGCCGGATCCGTACTTCTTCCACACCTATGCGTGGTCCTATTACTACCACGAGAACAATGTGAACGCGCTTAAGGCGCTCGGTCCCCAGAAGAAGGTCGCGCTACTCTACTCAGACGGTGCGTATGGACGCGCTCACATCGAAGACGCTCGCTCCTATGTGAAGGAGGCTGGCTTCGAGATCGTGGCGGAGGAGTTGGTTCGCGAGGGGTCCGCCGACTTCAACCCGACGCTGGCAAAAATTCGTGCGCGCCGACCGGACATCCTCTACGTTCTCGTGCAAACCAACGATGCAATTCAGCTGACCAAGCAGATCCACGCCGCGCGCCTCAACGTGCCTTATCTTGTTGGCACGGCGCAGGCGCAGTTGCGTGAGTGGCAGGAAGCCACCGGCGACTCGCAGACCTGCTGGACCGGTGTCACGACCTGGGTGCCCGGTCTGAACTACCCGGCCGACAAGAAGGAGCCGAAGCTTTTCCCGTCAGCTTTAGACTGGGAAAAGATGTGGTTTGAGAAGTACAAGGCGTCGCCGGATTTCCTCGAGGTTGGCTACTACGCAACCACTATCATGGCATTGCTGGCCGTCGAGGAGACCAAGTCGACAAACCGCGATCGGCTCAAGGAGTGGCTTGAGAAGCAGCAGTATCAAACGCCGCTCGGCGATAGCAAATTTCTCAAGAGCCGCGTCGCGCTCCATCAGGCGTTCGGCACAATGGTCGTGTTCCAGCGGCAGAAGAAGCCCGACGGCAGCATCACCAGCGTGCTCGTCTATCCGGAGCAGGTTGCGACCGGAAAGCTGCAGCCCTGCACTCAATAGCGCTCGCGCGCGTTCGGCCGGAGCCCCACTGGTGGACCTTATTCCTCAGGCCTTCAGCGATGCCGTCCTGCTCGCTGGACTGTACACCCTGATGGCTGTTGGCCTTTCACTGGGCTTCGGCGTCATTCGGATCATCAACTTCGCGCAGGGCGAGATGATCATGCTGGGGGCCTACGGGGCCTTCTGGCTGTTTACCTTGTTTGGCATCGATCCGCTAATCTCGTTGCCGTTGCTCGTCGTGGCGGGCTTCGCGCTCGGCTGGGTGATATTCGGCGGTTTCGTCGTCAAGGTGCTCGATGCGCCGCACATCAATCAGATCCTCCTCACGTTCGGGCTTGGTCTGGCGATTCAGCACATTGCCATCATCCTGTGGACTGGTAATGCACGATCTACGCAGCCCACCTACGCAACGTCCTCGTTCCTGATCGGCGATGTCCTCGTAGTCCATGGCCGTCTCGTCGCGTTCCTGGTCGCGGTCGTCATGGTCGTCGCGCTGATCGCTTGGCTCCGTTGGTCGGAGACGGGCCTTGCGACGCGGGCGGTTGCGGAAAATCGTGGTGCCGCGACGCTGATGGGCATCGACGTTCGGAAGATCTATGCCCTGTCGTTTGGCGTGAGTTGCGCGCTCAGCGTAGCGACGGGAGTGGTCGTCAGCTTCATTCTGACGATTACACCGTTCATGGGTTTCCCCATGCTCGTGAAGGCCATCGCGATCGTCATTCTCGGGGGCCTTGGGAGCATCGCGGGCACAGTCATCGGCGCAATTGTCCTGGCGTTCGCCGAAACCTTCGCGTCCTACTACGTGCCGGAGGGATCGGGCTGGGCCGAAGGCATCGCGTTCATCCTGATCATCGGGATTCTCATTCTTAGTCCGCGCGGTATTCGCGGTCAGGCAGTCGAGACTAACTGATGGGATGGCGCATCGTTTCCTGGTCGATTTGGGCTCTCGGCTTCGCTCTGGCGCTGCTGATTCCGCTATTTGGCAACCCAATGATGATCGACATCACGTTTCGTATCTGCTCGCTCGTCGTACTTGCGGTAAGCTGGAACGTGATGGCGAGCGCGGGGCTGATCTCGCTCGGGCATTCCGCGTTCTTCGGCCTCGGGGCTTATGCGGCGATTCTCACCGCCAATCTTGCCGGCGCGCCATTCTGGCTGACGCTTCTTGTTGCAATTGGCGCGGGTGCAGTGCTCGGTTCTGCCCTTGCCCTCATCACGGGGCGCCTGCGCGGAATCTATTTTGCCATCACCACGCTGGCGGTGTCGGAAGGACTGCGGGTGATTGCTGTGATGCTGCCGGACATGACCGGTGGTGCGAAGGGTGCCTACCTTGCCGCGAAAAGCTTTCCCGGCGTCACCGCCATTAATCTTGGGATGGGTGTGGCGGCTGTGGGCACGTGTCTGATTGCGTGGACAATCAGCCGATCCCGCTATCATTACGCCTTTCGTGCCATGCGGGCAAACGAACACGCCTCGCAGATGCTCGGCATCTATCCGCTGAAGTACCGCGTCGCGATCACGGCTATCTCCGGTTCGCTCGCTTCGCTCGCGGGAGGCGTCGAGGTCTGGCATGGCGGATATCTCGATCCGGCCCTTGCGTTCGATCTGCACATTACAATTACATCGCAGATCGCTCCTATTCTCGGCGGCCTTTACACATTGTCGGGTCCAGTTCTGGGTGCGATCGCAACAATTCTGCTGGGCGATGCGACCCGAATTGGGCTTGGCCACATCCAGGGTGCGAGCCTGCTCGTCTTTGGGATGGTTCTTGTGGTGTGCGTGCTCTATCTGCCGCAAGGCATTCGCGGCGGCTTGAGCGATGTTTTTCGTCGGCGTTCTGTCACCTGCGCTTCGCACGTGTCGTTGGCGAAGTCTGCTGACGTGGCGCGGCCATGAGCACGATTCTGGAGCTTGCGAGCCTAAAAGCTGGGTATGGGCAGTCGGTAATCCTGCAGGACGTCTCGTTGTCCGTGAGTGAAGGCGAGATCGTGTGCCTGCTTGGCTCCAACGGTGCCGGGAAGACGACGACGACCCGCGCAATTTCGGGACTTCTGTCGCCGTGGTCTGGTGAGGTCAGATTTGCAGGCGTCAATATCGTGGCTGTTCCGGCGCACAAGCGTGTTGCCCTGGGGATCTGCTTGGCGCCCGAGGGACGGCAGGTGTTTCCAAACTTCACCGTCCACGAGAACCTTCTGCTTGGCTCGTACTCGGAAGCGGCGCGTCCGCGGCGCGCCGAGAAGTTCGATGAAGTCTACAGCCTGTTCCCCCGGTTGGCGGAGCGTCGTTCACAAGCGGCGGGCCTGATGTCCGGTGGCGAGCAGCAAATGCTCGCGATCGGACGAGCGCTGATGGGATGCCCACGGCTGCTGGTGCTCGACGAGCCATCCCTTGGGCTTTCACCGAAGATCATTGTTGATGTCTACGAGGCTGTGGCCACCATCGCGAAGCGCGGGCTCAGCATCCTATTCGTCGAACAGAACGTGCAAGCTGCGCTCACAATCGCGCATCGCGGTTATGTCCTTGCCAATGGCCGCATCGCCGTCTCGGGCACGAGCGCTGAATTGCGGAATGCCCCACATGTGCAGGAGGCTTTCCTTGGAAGAAGGGTTTCGTTGTCTGGTGCAGGCAAGGCGTCGCCAAGTTCCGTTGCTACTTCGTCGCATTGAGGTCCAGCCGTGCTGAAGATCAGCAATGTCTCGAAGTCGTTCGGTGGAATTCAAGCCATTAGGGACGTCTCGTTTGACGTTCGCGCCGGCCAGTTCTTCGGGATCATTGGCGCTAACGGCGCCGGTAAGACAACCTTGCTCAACTTGATCACCGGATATGCTGCCGTCTCCGCTGGCTCTATCGAGCTAGACGGTCAGCCGATAACTGGCCTACCGCCGTATCGCATTGCGCATCGAGGTATCGGAAGGACATTCCAGATCACACAGCCGTTCGCCGAGATGTCGGTCCGCGACAATGTGATGACGGGCGCTCTGTTTTCGCGCAACGGGGCGCGGCGATCGCTCAAGGAGGCGCGTGCCAATTCCGAAGAGCCGCTACGCCTTGTGGGGCTGACCGAGCAAGCTGATTTCCCTGCGGGCGTGCTGACCCTTGGTGGCAAGAAAAAGCTCGAACTTGCCCGTGTGCTTGCGACCGAGCCTAAGCTCATTCTTCTGGATGAAGTGATGGGCGGTCTGACGTGGAACGAGATGGAGGACGTGATGGTGACCCTCCGGCGTATTCATGCAGCCGGCACGACAATTGTGATGATCGAGCACGTCGTGCACGTGATCCTCGACTTGTGCGATCACGTGTTTGTCCTGAACTTTGGACGCGAGTTGTTCCGTGGCACGCCGATGGATGTTGTCTCGCATCCGGAGGTCATCGAAGCCTATCTTGGCAAGCCCATTGCTGCCGTGGAGTCGGCATGAGTATTGCTGGCGTCCAGAAGGATTCAGAACTTCAAACCTCAAGAGGTCCCTAGCACATGCCATTTGAAACCATTCTCACCGGCCGGGATAGCGCATCCTACGTCATCACCCTGAACCGCCCGGACCGCCGCAACGCGTTCAGCGTCAAGATGATGAAAGAGATCGCCGAAGCCTGCCACCAGGCCGAGGCTGATCCTGCGGTCCGCGCCGTCATCGTAACCGGTGGCATGCGGTATTTTTCAGCTGGTGCTGACCTCAACGAGGCGATGGCGATCAAGACCACGGCCGACGGCGTCGCCTACATGACCCATTGGGAGACGCTTAACAACGCTATCGAAAGGCTCAGCAAGCCCGTCATCGCTGCGATTGAGGGCTTCTGCATGACTGGCGGGTGGGAGTTCGTCATGGCGTGCGACATACGGGTCGCCGCCGAGAATGCGACGTTTGCGCTGACATCTTCGAAGATCGGCACCGTCCCCGGCGCAGGCGGTACGCAACGCCTGCCACGCGCGATCGGAATCGGACCGGCGCTGGAGATTCTCTTTGCAGCCGAGCCGATCGACGCAAAGGAGGCCTATCGCATCGGCGCCATTAACAAGATTGTGCCGAACGGTGGTGCACTCGACGCTGCAAAAGCGATGGTGAAGATCTACGAGAAGCGAGCGCCGCTCAGTCTTGCCTATGCCAAGCGCGCGGTGCGCGCCGGTATGCAGATGGATCTAGCGTCGGGTGTCGAATTCGAGCGCTTCCTTGTAACGGCGATCTACAACACTGCGGACAAGAACGAAGGTATCGGGGCGTTTCTGGAGAAGCGGGAAGCCAAGTTCACGGGCCGCTAACGATGGCAGGCAAGTCAACCGAGAGGACGGAGCCGCTTCCGCTCGAAGGCGCCAAGGTAGTGGACCTGAGCCGGCTGCTTCCAGGCCCGTGGTGCAGCCAGACCCTCGGCGATCTAGGCGCCGACGTGATCAAGATCGAGCAACCAGACATCGGCGACTACGGTAGATTCAATCCGCCCTACTATCGAGAGGGTGGCGTTTACTTCAACAGCGTCAACCGGAATAAGCGCAGCATTACGCTCGACCTCAAGCGCGACGAAGACCGGTCGATCGCACTGGACCTGCTGCGCGAAGCCGACATTGTGATCGAATCCTATCGCCCCGGCGTCACCGAGAAACTCGGCATCGATTACGCCTCGGTCACGAAGATCAATCCGAGCGTCATCTACTGCTCGGTGACGGGCTTTGGCTGCGACGGCGATTTTGCGCAAGTCCCGGGTCACGATTTGTCGATCCAGGGTGCGGCGGGCATTCTCAATCCGAGTAGCCTGCCGGGTACGCCGCCGATGCCAGGCTTCCAGTCGGCCGACTACGCGGGTGCAACCTATGCGACGATCGCGGTCCTGTCCGCGTACATCCAGCGGCTCAAGATCGGACGCGGCCGTCATCTCGACATCGCGCTCTATGACAGTCTCGTTGCCCTGTCGAACATCGCGCTTGCCAGCGCGCTTGCACGAACGGCTGGATTCTTAGGCAAGCCCGAGCTTGAGGTGTGGGGCTCTAACCCGCGCTACGCGATCTATCCGACACGTGACGGCAAAGCCGTGACGGTCTGCCTGCTTGAGGCGCGGACGTGGGAGCGCTTCTGCCAATTCATTGGGCGGTCTGATTTGATCTACGAAGAGACCCACGCGGACCGCCACACGAGTCATGGTGACCGCGCAAATGTTTTTCGCGAAGTAATCGGAGAGCTTTGCTTCGCGCATGATCGCGACGCGCTTGTTGCCAAGATGATCGAGGCCGACATCGCGATTTGTCCCGCCTATTCGCCCGATGAAGCATTGGCGTCACCCGAGGCAAAGGGCAGAGGGCTCGTCCGGATGGTTGAACATCCGGTCGAAGGGCCGATTCCGCAAATCTTAGATCCGCTGAGGCGAGCCGGGCTTGCCGACCTACCGCGGCGCCTCGCGCCGCGTCTTGGCGAACATAACGACGAGATCCGGCGTGAACTGGAATCCCGGCGCAATGCGCCCATCCCAACCACCAGGAGCAAGTGATGACGGTGGCCGTCGGCAAGACGATTGCCTTTGCAAAGCAGGTTCTAGAGATTGGTCCGAGCACGCTGACCGAAGCCGATCGCGAACAGCTGCGGAGGCTGATTCTCGATCTCCTCGGTGTCTCGCGCATTGGCGCAACGCTGCCATGGACGCGCGAGATGATCGCGTGGGCGGAAAGTTTTCGTGGCAGCGGGCAGGCGCCCGTGGTGGGCTCCAACCTGACTGTTGCGCCCAGCATCGCAGCGCTGGTGAACGGGACTGCCGCACACGGCTACGAGCTCGACGACACACACGATGCCTCGATGAGTCATCCTGGCGCTGTCGTCATTCCGGCGGCGCTCGCGGTAGCTGCGCAACGGGGCTCGTCGGCCGATGACACTCTGGCGGCGATCGCCTGCGGGTACGAGGCGATGGCTCGTGTCGGCATGGCCGCCGATGCCGCGCGAGTGATCCACCACGGTCATCATCCAACGGCGCTGTTCGGACCGTTCGGCGCAGCTGCGGCGGCTGCGCGGCTAATGGGGCTCGACGAGCAGGGACTGGCCCGTGCTTGGGGACACGCGCTCTCGCTTGCCGGCGGTTCGATGCAGTTTTCCGACGAGCCGGAAGGAACGACGGTCAAGCGCGTCCACGCAGGTTATGGCGCCCACAACGGGGTGCTTGCAGCCGAGTTTGCGGCGCGCGGCATCAGCGCCCCCGCGCGCGCGCTCGACGGCAAATACGGCTTCATGGCGTTGTACTCGAAGTCGCCCAGGATGGAGGAACTCACCGTTCCACTCGGTGCACCGCTGCAAATCCATGTTGTCAGCTTCAAGCCGTACTCCTGCTGCCGCCTCTTTCACTCGCTGATCGACGGGCTGCGCGAGGTGAGCGACGACTTCGAACTCAGGCCTGAGTCCATCGAGCGCATCGCTGTGCGCGGTCCGGGCGTCCTCGTCGACCAGCACATGATGCGACGGCCGACCTCCGTGATGGCTGCCCAATACAGCCTGCCGTTCGTGGTTGGGGCGACTCTCGTCTATGGGCCGCATCGCTACGATAGCTATCGCGAAGACAGGCTCTCCGACGCTGGTATCCTCTCGCTCGCAGACCGCGTCGAGTGCAAGGCGGACACCGAAATCGAGGCGCACTATCCGGCTCAGATGGGTACCGCGGTAGAGATCACCCGCGTTGACGGGACGCGACGCAGCGCGACTGTCATGAACAGCCGCGGCACGGCGGCCAATCCGCTCTCGACCGAAGCGCTTTATGCCAAGGCCGAGGGACTCGTTCGCGAGATCGAACCGCGCATCGACCTTGGCGCGGCGCGGGGCAAGCTCTGGGATGCGGCGACCGGCCGCGACCTCGCGTGCCTATTTGGCGCAAGCTGATCCATTACAGCATCGCGAAGCCACCGTTTACGCTGAGCACTTGACCGGTGATCCAGGAAGCCCGCTTGCTCACGAGAAACGATACGGCTGACGCGATATCGTCTGGCTCACCGAGGCGCCCCACAGGGTACATGCGCAGGACCGTTTTCTGGCGGCGCGCATACTTCTCTTCGCCCATGTCCGCACGCATCTTCGCTTCGCGTTCGTTGCGCAGTTCCGTGTTTGTTGCGCCGGGCGACAGGATGTTCAGGGTCACTCCGCTCGATCCCACCTCCTGCGCGATCGATTTCGTGAGCGCGACGACACCGCCTTTCGCGGCGGCGTAATAGGAAAGCCGAGCCTGACCCATCCGAGCGGAATCGGAAGCAAGGCACACGATGCGGCCATAGCGACGCGACATCATGCCGGGAAGAACCGTGTGGATGACGTTCATCGGGCCATACAAGCAGACATCGATCATGCGCTTCCAGTCAGATGGCTGGGAATCGACAAACAACTTGTCGTCCAGCACCGCTGCCGAGTTGACCAAGATGGAGAGTGGCCCAATCGCAGACTCGGCGTCGGCCACCAGCCGCCGGACCTCATCGTGGTCGGTAACGTCAACCTTGAGCCCGACAACTTTCGCGCCGCAAGCCGCCGCGAGGCGCTGCGCCGACGCGGATGCGGCTATGCCGTCGATGTCCGCGAGCACGAGGGCAGCGCCCTCGCGGGCCAGCACCTCGGCGGTCGCAAATCCAATTCCCCGCGCGCCACCCACGATGAGGCAGGCCTGCCCTTGAATTCCGAGGTTCATGACGGCGCTTCTCCCACATTGGTCCCGAGGCAATTGTCGGAGTACGAGCGCGATGACGCGCCTCGACTCCAAACTGCATGCAAACATCTTTTGGCCCGAATGTCATCTCCGGGATCTACCAATGTGTTTCATCCCAGATGTCAGCGATATTTCGCTTGACGCCATCGCACCTATCTGCTGACTTTGCATCCAACTTAGGATGCAAGTATGCTAGGAACCTGAGTGCGTGCATCGTGCTGCCTGGTGCCGACGAGGTGCGGGCGGCACCAGGCAGGTTGTCGAGCGAAAGAAGTGTGGGGAGGTTGTCTTGGGGTCGAAGCTGTTCTCTTCGCTTAAGATGCGCGATCTGGAGCTTCCGAACCGCATCGTCGTCTCCCCCATGGGGCAATATTCGGCGCAAGAGGGCAACGTGTCCGAGTGGCACTTGATGCACCTTGGTAGCCTCTCGGTGTCGGGAGCGGGCCTCCTAATTGTCGAAGCCTCGGCGGTAAATCCGAAGGCGCGCTTGAGCCCGAACGACCTCGGCATCTGGTCCGATGAGAATGCAGCGGCGCTAGAGCCTGCGATCAAGTTTGCCCGCAAATGCGGTGGCGCCAAGCTCGGAATTCAACTCTGGCACGCCGGCCGCAAAGGATCTGTTACAGTCGCGTGGGAAGGCCAGAAGCCAATCCCGCTCGACAAGGGAGGTTGGACACCCGCCGGGGCGTCGGCCATTCCGTATCCGGGACGCAACACGCCCGAGGCGCTGGACGACAAGGGCATCCGCAGTGCGATCCAGGACCACGTGAATGCCGCCAAGCGTGCTGATGCGCTTGGTCTCGATCTCATTGAGATTCACGGAGCGCATGGCTATCTCATCCATAACTTCCTATCGCCCACGACTAACAAGCGCACAGATGCCTACGGCGGCTCGCTCGAGAACCGCATGCGGTTCGGTCTGGAGTTGTTTAAGGCCGTCCGCGAGGTATGGCCGGAGCGCAAGCCGATGGGCATCCGCATCTCCACGACCGATTGGGTCGATGGCGGATGGGAGGTCGAGGATAGCATCGAGTTCGTTCACAAGCTTAAGGCATTCGGTTGTGACTATGTGACGGCGTCGAGCGGCGGCTCAGTCCCCGAGCAGCGGCTCAAAGTCTTTCCGGGATATCAGGTGGCGAACGGCGAAAAAATTCGTCAGGCGACCGGCATGTGCACGATGGCAGTTGGCCTCATCACCGAGCCGCGCCAGGCGGAAGAAATCCTCGCCTCCGGCAAGGCCGACCTCGTCGCTCTCGGTCGTGGCATGCTTTACAATCCGCGCTGGCCTTGGCATGCCGCCGTCGAGCTCGGGGAAGAGTTCTTCTATCCCAAGCAATATGAGCGATCGCATCCCTCAATGCGCTCTGGCGACTTTCTCAAGCCTGCGCGTTAATGCGCGATGCCCTCGCGACGTCGCGAGAAGCCGCGCCCGCATGGAGATTGGACGTGAGCGAAGCAACCTATTCAGACATCCTCTACGAAGAGCGCGATGGCGTCTCGACAATCACCATTAATCGTCCCGACCGGATGAATGCCTATCGCATGGCGACCTATGGCCAAGTGACAGATGCGCTCTATCGCGCGGGCTGGAACAAGGAGATTGGCGTCATCGTGTTGACCGGTGCCGGCACGCGCGCGTTCGGGACAGGCGGCGATGCCGGCGAAAAGAAGTCTGAACGTGCCGGTCGTGGTACGATTGGCGTACCCGTCGAGGAACTACACACTGCGATCCGTGACGTGCCAAAACCAGTCATCGCCAAAGTACGTGGGTTTGCGATCGGGGGCGGCAACGTCATCGCGACGATGTGCGATCTGACGATTGCGGCCGAGAGCGCCGTCTTCGGACAGGTCGGCCCCAAGGTTGGGTCTGTCGATCCCGGCTTCGGTACCGCCTATCTCGCGCGTATCGTCGGCGAGAAAAAGGCGCGGGAACTCTGGTATTTGTGCCGGCGATACACGGCTACCGAAGCCGCCGCCATGGGCCTCGTCAACAAGGTTGTTCCAGACAATGAACTCGATGCCGAGGTCCAGAAATGGTGCGCAGAGATCGTCGAGCGTAGCCCCACCGCCATTGCGATCGCAAAGCGCTCCTTCAACGCAGACTCGGAGAACATACGAGGCATCGCCAGCATGGGCTTTCAGGCGCTAGCCCTCTACTATGGCACTCCCGAAGCCAAAGAAGGCGGCAACGCGTTTCGCGAGAAGCGAAAGCCGCGATTCAGAGAGAAATTGGTCTCGGGCTGACCTCGCCGTTCGGTTCGATCATTGGAGTTAACTTTATGGATTTCCAGCTCACCAGCGAGCAGCGGATGATCCAGGAGTCGGTCCGGCGCATGGTGAGCCGGGACATCATGCCGATTCTCAATGCGCACGACGCCGACGCGCCGCTGCCGAAGCAGGCGATGCGGCAGATCCTGCAGCTCTGCTCATCGCAAGGACTTACATCCGCACGCGTTCCTGAATCGGCGGGCGGTGCGGGATTGTCGACGCTGGTCTATGGGCTGATGATGGAGCAGCTCCCACCGGTCGTGACGCTCGCGGTACTCGGCCAAGAGGTCACGATCACGCGCATCTATTTTGAAAGCACGGATGAGCAGCGCGAACGCTTGCTTCCCGATCTGATGGCGGCCCGCAAAATCACCTGTACCGGCACGACCGAACCCGACGTTGGTTCCGATCCCCGCAGCGTGAAGACGCGCGCCGACGCGGACGGCGATCACTACATTCTCAACGGCCGTAAGATGTGGATCACCAATGCCAGCATCTGCGACCTCATCAATGTCACCAGCTCTGTCGGTAAGGACGAGCACGGCCTTTCCCGCATGATGCGTATCATCGTCGATCGCGAGGCTTCGCCGTTCGAGGCACGAGAGATTCCAACGCTCGGCTTGCGGCAAGGGCACCTTGGTGAAGTCGTGTTCGAGAACTGCCGCGTTCCGAAAGCCAATCAACTCGGTGAGATCGGAGACGCGGCACGCATCCTGACGCTGACATGGCTCGCCAACCGTCCGGTCCTGGGCCTGTGCGCCGTTCACATGGCCGATGCGGCGCTGACCGCTGCGCTGAAGTACGCCGGGGAGCGCGTGCAGTTTGGCCGGACGATCGGCTCGACCCAGCTCGTGCAAGAAATGATCGCCGATATCGCGACCGCCGTCACGACCAGCCGTTTGCTTTGCTACTACGCGCTCAGCTGCATCGACAATGGCGATCGAGCCAACCAGATATCGGCGATGGCAAAGCGGTACGCCATCGCGACATGCACGCGTGCGGTGTCGCTTGCCATGGAGGTTCATGGCGCGATGGGCATCAGCCGCGAGCTTGGTCTGGAGCGACATTATCGCGACATCCGCATGTTGCCGATCCCGGATGGTACGAACCAGATCCTGACACTGATCGAAGGTCGTGAATTGACGGGCACGCAGGCATACCGGGTGTGAATTCGGCAACACACACCATCCTGTCCGGAGTTGTTGTCCTTGAACGGACGGATCGGCTGTGCGTGTCAATTTGCGGGAGCTTGCTTGCCGAGCTCGGCGCAACTGTTCTGCAGGTCGCAGGTTTAAATCGCGACATCGGCCTAACGGACGCGGCGCGCGAGAAAGCAGAGCAACTCACTGCTCGCGGAAAGACGTACGTCTCAGACGCGTCGGCGAGTGACGCGACGGCGTGGCGACGGTTGGTCGGTCGCGCCGATGTTGTTTTGCTTGAGTATCAAGCATCGAAGAATAGCGACCTGATCGCCGAGGGGGATGATCGAAAGGTCATTTGCGCATTTAGTTCCTTCGGAAAGGATGCCCCTGCCGGAACCAACCACGCGGGGGAAACTTCGCTTCAGGCACTCGGCGGCATGATGGCAGCGACCGGCACGCAGGGCGGCCCGCCCGAACGCACGAATGTGCCGGTCGTCGAGATGTTTACCGCGCTGAATGCGGCAACTGGCATTCTCGCTGCACTTCGGAGCGGCAATGCCGCTTTTCTGGACATTGCGGGCTTCGACAGCGCGTTGGCGGTACTCGCGACCTTCGTATCGACAGTCGCAGCTGGCCGCGGCGACGGCTATCGGATCGGCTGCGCGCACCATTTGTGCTGTCCGTGGAACGTGTACCGCGCGTCTGATGGCTGGATTCAGATCTGCTCCACGACAGACGAACACTGGGGATCCGTCGCACGGCTATTCGCACGGGACGCCCTGAAGGACGATGCGCGTTTCGCCAAGATGAAGAACCGGCTCAAGAACGCCGGTGCGGTCGACCAGATTATCGGCGAGTGGATTGCCGAGCGAAACGCGGAAGTGGCGGTGCGAGAGTTTCTCGCAAGCGGGATTCCGGCCGGCCGAGTTCGGACGGTGCCGCAAGTCGTTCGAGATCCGGACCTGCGCGCGCGAGGCATGGTGGTCCAAGCTGAGCCTGACAGCTCGACGCTCCACATTGGCTCGTTTATCGACGCAAGCTTGGGAGGAGCGCGAAATAAGCAGCCGTCCCGCATTGTCACGGATGTGGATGCCGTCTTGGCGACTCTCGGAGCGCGAGCAATTCAACCGGACGAAAAAGTCGTCAACCCCGCGGTGCCGCTAAAGGGCGTTCGTGTCGTGGAGATCGGAGCCTATACGGCGGGCCCTCTCGCAGGACGTTATCTTGCCGATCTCGGCGCGGAGGTTATCAAGGTTGAGTCCGCCGGTGGCGAGGTATCTCGGGTGTGGCTTCCGCAGTTCGGCGAGCACAGCGGCTATTTCGTCAATTGCAATCTCGGCAAGGCATCGGTGGTACTTGATTTGAAGAATGCCGCCGACCATGCGCGCTTTGTTGCGCTCGTGCGCACGTCCGATGTCCTCCTTGAGAACCTGAGGCCGGGAGCGCTCGACAAACTCGGCCTCGGGCCTGACAAGCTGCTCGGCGAGTTTCCGGCGCTGATTTATTGCTCTGTTTCGGGCTTTGGCCGCGCGGCCGGCGCACGACCCGCGCTCGACAGCGTCGTACAGGCTGAGGGTGGGCTGATGAGCTTGGTGGGGCAAGGCGATAGGCCGCAGCGTGTCGGCGTCTCGATCGCCGATCAGGCGGCCGCACATTCTGTGCCGCTACTCATACTGGCCGCGCTTCGCAGGCGCGCGATATCCGGCGTTGGCGGTCACATCGATCTCTCGATGCAGGATGTACTGGCGTGGGTCACCGGCCTCACGTGGCCTAACGGGCGCGGGGCCCTCGCACGATGGACAACGCTGGAGGTCGCTGACGGTTGGGTAATGGCGCGCGGCAGCTCGCCACCGGAGAGCATCGTTACGCGCGTGAAGACCCTGACCAGGGATGTCGCGGTCGAGCATCTGCAAAAAACCGGCGTCGAGGCAGTGGGCATTCTCGAGCTGGGAGAGGCTTTCGCCCACGAGGCGATACGCCGCCGCAATCTCGTACAGTTCATCGAGACGGAGGATGGTTCGGAACTGCCGATCCTGTCCTCACCGCATCGGATCGGCCTGAAAGCCGGGCCGGAGCGTCTACCCGGCGCACCAGGCGCCGACTCAACCCGGATATTCGGAACGTCTGGGCGCGGCGTAGATTGCCCGCCTCAGATCGGATCGAAAGAGAGCGGAGGCACTTCGTAGAGCTGCGACAGCAGCGCGTCGCGTGCCGACTGCACGTGTTTGCGCAAAGTCTGCATCGCCGCGCGTTTGTCGTGCTTTGCGAGTGCGTCCAGGAGCTGCGTATGCTCGGTCACCGCGAGTATGCTGCGATCGTAGCGATAGCCTTCCTGGCGGCGTTTCAACGCGGAGCGCTCGAAGGTCTGAGCCAGCAGACGGACGACGTAGCGGTTTCCCGAGAGTTCGGCGAGCGTCAGATGAAACAGTATGTCCGCCAGAACTCGCTCGGTCAGCATTTGGGTGTTGATCAGGTCCGCGTAACGCTTCCCATAGACCGCAAGTGTGTTGAGTGCGCCTCGCGGCAGCGGGCCGCGTTCGAGGGTGACCTGCAGTGCGAACAGCTCAAGCGCCTCGCGGGCACCGTAGAGGCCATAGGCCTCGTCTCGTGTAATTCCGGTGACGTAAAATCCGCGCCGGGGAAGGCGCGTAACGAAGCCCTCCTGATACAGACGCTCGAGAGCTTCGCGCACCGGTGTGCGCGACACTTTAAGGGCCTCGGCAAGCTCCTCGTGCACGAGCTTCCGCCCCGGCCCCAACTGGCCGAACAAAATCATCCTTTTGATGCTGCTATAGGTCTGCGAATTCCGGCTCGGTGGCTCCGGGTTCTCCGGGCCGGCCGCCTCGACGATGTCCCAAATCGTTTGCCATTCGAGCTTTGGCGCTTTGCCCAAGGTGCGAACGGCTGGCTCTGTTCCTTTGGCCCGTTTGTTTGATGAAATCCCTGCGGTCACGGCGTTGCTCCCATCCGTCCGCTACTCAGTACGACGAGCGCGTGCATTACACCAGAGCAAATAAAGCAGTTTTGCATCCAAACCACGCGGTTCCTATCTCGGCTCGTCTTCTGCGGTTCTTAGCGCAGACAGGCCAATCTTGTCTGCGGCCAATTGCATTTCCAGTGGGGAGCGGCGTCGCTCAATTCCGGCTGTGAAGGGGTTGCGCGTCATTAGGTTTTCATGCAATTTAGTATCCCATGCCGGGGCTCAAGCGTCTCTACTAGAGCCAGTCAGGGTAATAATAACAAGGGTGGGATCTCTTGGCAGCTGATCTTTGCATGCAAGATCTGTCAGTGCGGCCCGGCCCACGTGCTGCCGTAGTGGGGTGCCGGCAGTGACACGCCGCGCGGTCCTCGGTGGCCTTGTGATAGCGGAACTCGGCGACCGTATCGGCGTTGGCGTATGCGGTTCGCTTCTGGCGCAGCTAGGTGCCACCGTGATCGTTCCGGAATGGTCGGATGCTCGTGCCGGCAAGCACCGCTATCGCGCCCAGATGATTGCAGGCAAAAAGAGCGTCGACCTGCATCGCGGCCATGCCTCCGAACAGGCATTGCTCGACCGCCTGATTGAGCGAAGCGACGTCCTGATCACATCGAGTGACCTCGACCCGGCGAGCCGCCCAGGTTCGTGGCCGAAAGCCGAAACGCGGGTCGAGTGCGACATCACAGCCTTTGGCGAAGGTGGCGCCTTGGCCGGCAAGCCATTCTCGGACGCACAAATACAAGCGTTGTCCGGCATTCTTGACACGACCGGGATGCCTGACGACGCACCAACACCCATCCGGCTTCCTATCGTCGAATTCATGACGGGGGTTTACGCGGCTGCCGCATGTCTCGCCGCCCTTCGCGTGCGCAAACAGACTGGGAGGGGCCAGGCCATCGATATGGCCCTCTACGATTGCGCCTTCGCCGCGATGGCGACCTTCCTGCCGCGCCTCCTCGACGGAAGTGGCTCATGTGTCGGCCGTGTAGGCAACAGACACGCGATGACGTCGCCTTGGAATGTCTTTCGAGCACGCGACGGCTGGGTGCTGATCTGCGCGGCAAGCGATGATCAGTGGCGCCGCATTTGTGGCGTGCTAGGCCGGCCGAAATTAGCCGACGACCCGCGTTACCTCCGGGTGGCCGATCGGGTTGCGCACCATGCCGAGGTCGATGGGTTGCTGCAGGAATGGGTTGGCGAGACGACGATCCGGCATTGCCTTGACGCAATGGGCGGCGTCGGCATTCCTTGTGGTCCTGTGGCAAAGGTCGAGGACTATCCGCGCGAACCAAATCTCGATCATCGTGGATCGATCTGCCGTATCCCGGCGCGCGCTGGAACTGAAACGCTGTTCGTACCGGCATCGCCGCTGCGCATGAGTCTCACGCCGGGAATATCTCCCAAGCACATTCCGGATCGCGACGAGGACAGGGCGGACGTCGCAGCACTGTTGCAGACCCTGTCCGCGCCGCCATCAAGCAGTGAATTGCGTCCCGGCACACTTCCGCTTACAGGTTTGCGTGTTCTTGAAATCGGCCACTACACGACCGCGCCGCTGGCGGCGCGCCACCTCGCTAATCTTGGCGCAGAGGTCATCAAGATCGAGCCGCGCGAGGGCGAAGCCGTGCGTGGCTGGCCGCCCGCCAAGAACGGTACGGGCTACTTCTTTGCGTTTACGAATGCCGACAAGCGCAGTCTGATGCTGGATCTGGAGTCCGCCGGGGATGTCGCGACGCTCAAGGAACTGATCGTGCGCTCTGACATCCTGATCGAGAACCTGAAGCCGGGCGCTCTCGCGAAGCGCGGCTTCTCGAGCGAGGAGATGGCTCGCATCAATCCGCGGCTCATCTATTGCGCCGTCTCAGGCTTTGGAACGGATACGATTTATGGCGGTAGGCCTGCCTACGACACAGTGATCCAGGCCATGTCGGGCTTTATGGACCTGACGCGCGCGGGCGAAGTCCCGGTGAAGTCCGGCATCTCCTCCGCGGATCTCATGGGTGCCGAAATGGCGCTGGTAGCGATCCTTGCTGCCGTCGAGGCACGGGATCAGACTGGACTCGGTCAGACTATCGAGTTGTCAATGCAGGATGTCGGTTGCTGGCTGACTATGCCGTTGTGGAACGGCGACGAGTCCGCGCCGCGCCCGGCCGTCATTCGCGCGGTGGATGGCTTCGTGGTGGTCGAGGATAGCAGTTCGACTACTGGATCGAACCAAGCGTCCGAACTTTCTCGGGCGGAACTCGCCAAGGTCCTGCGCGATGCCGGACACTGCGCCGCACCCGTCTTGTCGGCTGCTGAAATGGTGGCATCCGATCAAACGCGTTCGCGCCGCTTGGTGTTTCATGCGCGGGATGCGATGGGTGAAGAGTGGCCGCTGCTTGCCAGTCCGCTACAGCTGAAAGGGACCCCTCCGCTTGTGCGCCGATTGATGGGACCGCTGGGAAGTGACGGGCCTGCAATCCTGGCAGAACTGAAGGACTGGAAGCCGGCGATCAAGGCAGCCGCACGCCCGATCGGAGATCGTTAGCAGCGTGCGTGATCAATGTTTTTATTCCGCCGGCGATTCGCGCAACCGATTTCGGCGCCGCACTGCTTATGTTTGAGGAGGATGCGATGTCGGATTTGCCGAAGGCTATACAAATCAACGAAGAGGGACCGCGCGAAGGTTTTCAGTTCGAGCGCGGCCCAATTCCGACAGGACGCAAGATCGAGCTCATCGACAGTCTGTCGGAAACAGGTCTGAAACAGATCCAGGTCGCGTCGTTCGTGAATCCGAAAAATGTGCCTGGCATGGCCGATGCCGACCAGGTCGTTGCTGGATTTACCCGCAGACCTGGCGTTCGCTACACGGCACTCTGGCTGAACGAGAAAGGTCTGCAGCGCGCGATCGCAACCGGCCGGCTCGACGTCAAAGGTTCGCTATCGCTTACGGCGTCCGAAGCTTTCTTGAAGCGCAATCAGAACCGTTCGGCGGCCGAGGACCTGGTTGCCGAGCGCGGGATCGCGAGGGTGTATCGCGATCATAATGTACCGGTTGAGCGTATCTCGATTCGTGCGGCGTTCGGCTGCAACTTCGAAGGCGATGTGGCGCCGGACCGCGTGGTCAGACTCGTCGGTCAGCTCATAGAGGCCGCATCCGCGCAGGATTTCACGATCAAGATCGTCTCGCTCGCTGACACCATGGCTTGGGCAACGCCGAATAGCATCAAGAGGCTGGTCGGTGCAGTGCGTACCGCATATCCGAACCTTGCGGTCGCGCTTCACCTGCACGACACCCGCGGCATGGGCATCGCCAATGCTTATGCAGGTCTGGAAATGGGCGTTGAGATTTTCGATGCGTCGGTGGCAGGGCTGGGTGGTTGTCCTTTCGCGGGACACAAGGGCGCGGCCGGCAATGTCTGCACGGAGGACCTTGTCTTCATGTGTGATGAGATGGGAATCGGTACAGGTGTCGACTTACAAAAGCTGATCGCGTCCGCTGTGCTCGCGGAGGACGTGGTCGGCCATCCCCTCCCTGGATCGGTTATGCGCGGCGGCAGTCTTGCCACTTTGCGCGCCAGTATCAACGCTGCGACTTCCGCGTGACGCCGCGGCTCACTCTGGAAATGCGAGCATTCTAAATCTGCGCTGAGCTAGTCTTCGCCGGAGCACACAATGAACGATCAATCCAATGCACGTTTACCAGGAAGCGATAGGGTGCGCCGGGCTACGGCCTCGACGAGCTGCGGTCTCCTGGCTCTAGCTTCGATATGCCACCCGACGATCGCCTACGCTGGCCCGGCAAACCCGCGATTGGCGCCGACACGGCGAGCATCCTTGCTGACGCTGATTGCAGTGCGGGCGAGCTGGCCCGACTGCGTGAGACGGGCGTTCTCAAATGCGGCAGTAGACTGAATGTCTGCCACGGCACTTGTCAATGGATGCTGTGAGTTTCTGTGCTAGTGCGAGGAGTTCTCACGCAGGAGACTGTCTATGACCGTGTCCGATGACCTGCTGAAGACCTTTGCCAAGCTGGCGACTCCGACCATCGCCAACGCGCTCGACGACGTCGGCTTTGAGGGTATCATGCAGGGCCTGGCCCAGATCGTACCGGGCACCCGCTGCGTCGGCCGGGCTGTAACCGTGCGCGAGACCACCGGGAAGCGCGGGGACTTCACCTCCGCCGACTTCAAGGTTGGCGATATGATCGAGGCGGCCAAGCCCGGCGACATTATCGTCATCGACAACGGAGGACATTGCGTCTCGACCTGGGGCGGCCTCGCCACGCTCGCCGCCAAGCTGAAGGGCATCGGCGGACTGGTGGCCGACAGCGGCGTGCGCGATCGCGAGGAGATGCTGGAGCACAAGCTGCCGGTGTTCGCCCGCCACATGACGCCGCTCACCGGCCGCACGCGCCTTGCGATTACCGCCATCAATGTGCCGGTCGCCTGCGGCGGCGTGCTGGTGCGCCCCGGCGACGTGATCGTCGGCGATGGGTCGGGCGTATGCTGCATCCCGGCCGAGCATGCTGCCAGGGTCGCCGAGTTGGCGCAAACCTACAGCCGCGATGACGACCTCGCCGCTGCTGAACTCGCCAAGGGCCTGACGTTCCGCGAGGCAATGGCCAAGTTCCGACGGATCTGACATTCGCGCCGAGACATACTACGCAGACTGCCCGCAAGAACAGGATTGGCATTGTGCGATGAGCGCGCGGATGAAATAGGGGATGGCGCAATTTCTGAGTGGAGCACACATGGATTGGGGACTGCGTGGACGGACCGCCCTCGTAACTGGTGCGAGCCAAGGGATCGGGAAGGCATTGGCGAGGCTGTTGGCTCTCCAGGGTGTACGCGTCGCTGCAGCTGCGCGCCGGGTGGATTTGGTTGACAAGCTCTCTGCGGACGTTGTTGCCGAGGGCGGGAACGAAATTAGCGCCATCGAGGTGGATCTTTACAGGAAGGGTGCGGCAGAGGCGCTCGCAGATCGCGCAAGAAGTGTGCTCAATCGCGTTGATATCCTGATGAATGTCGCGGGAGGGAGTCGTACCGTTCCGATCGATGCATCAAGTGATCAATGGCACGAAGCAATGCTTCTGAATTTCTTCCGGTTGCGCGAGCTTACGCATGCGCTCCTTCCTGAAATGCGCGAGGCTGGTTGGGGTAGAGTGATAAATTTCACCGGCACCTCGGAACCTCTCACCCTAAATGCCACATCGAGCGCCAAGGCCGCCGTGCATGTCTGGTCAAAGAGCCTATCCCGCGAGGTTGCCGCTGATGGCATCACGGTCAATTGTCTTCAGCCAGGTCGCATCCGCAGCGAACAGATTTCCAGAATCTATGCGACGCCGGAAAGTGAGGCGGAATTCTCCAAGCAATACCTACCTATTGGCCGTTTCGGTGAGGCTGACGAAATTGCATGGCCAGCGGTGTTTCTTGCGTCACCGCTGGCCGGATATATCACCGGTGCCGTTATCCCAGTGGACGGGGGATTGCGGTTCTTCGCACACTAGTGCACCCGTTCGGTCCTGCTGATGCTTCACATAATCCGACGTGACGCTGAATTTGCCGGGGTGCCCAGTTCGCACCCCCGACATCAAACGCGGCGAAGTCGTGGATATCCGGTTCTGGAACCATCATTGCCTGCGAGCGAGGCGCGCGCCTCCCGGCGAATTGCAAAATCCGAGTGCCTCCAATGAACCGAGTGATGCTGCCTGATATCGGAGCCTTGGTCGGCGGTGGCGACCCGGGGGCGCTGGAAGCGTGTTTTGCGCATGTGTTTGGTGAGACGCCAACGCGCGTGGCACTTGCCTCGAGGGTTGACGCCGCCGAAGCCTCCCTTGTTGCGGCCTATCGCTTGCGCGGTTATCTGAAAGCACGGCTTGACCCCCTCGGGCTGGCCCCCCAAGTCGAGGTGCCCGAACTTGACCCACGCAGATATGGTCTCGATCCCTCCGCCGCCCTCGTTCGTGTCGCCGCTTTGGAAGCTGTTTACTGCGGCAGTATTGGCTGGGATATAGGCCATATTCACGATGCAACTCGGCGCACCTGGCTCGAACGACAGGCCGAAGTTCCGGAGCGTCCTTCACCAACCGACGCTGAGCGCGTCCAGATCCTCACGCTACTGGCCCGCGCCAACGCGTTCGAAGAAGGTCTTCGCACGCGCATCCCGGCCGGCAAGCTGTTCGGATTGGGCGGCGCGGAAACGTTCATCGTTCTGCTGGAGACGCTACTGTCCGAATCGGTTCGCAGTGGGGTGGCCGAAGTGGTTGTGGGCGGCATGCATCGCGGCCGCTTCAACATGCTGGCAACCGTTTGCGACAAGCCCCTCACCGCGCTGATCGCCGAGATCGAGGGCAAACCCGCGGTTCCCGCCGGTCTCGGCGTCTCCTCGGACGTCTCCTATCACCTCGGCTACTCGGGCGAGCGTGCGATCGACGGGCGCAGATTGCGCCTGTCGGTCGGCGCCCATCCCTCTCACTTGCAGTTGATCCCAGTCATCTCGCAGGGCCGTGCGCGTGCAAAGCAGTCGCTCGCAGACGAGGGCCGGCGCACTGTGCTGCCACTGCTGCTGCACACAGATGCCAGCTTTGCCGGGCAGGGCGTGGTGGCCGAGATGCTGCAGCTTTCTCGCCTTGCACCGTTCGATGTTGGCGGCACCATCCACGTCGTGATCAACAACCAGGTTGGCTTTACTACCACGCCCGAGGAGGGTCGCTCGGCCAGACACGCGACGGATGTCGCCAAGCTTATCGAGGCGCCGGTGCTGCATGTCAACGGCGACGATCCCGAAGCCGTCGGACGCGTGGCGCGCGTGGCAGCAGCCTATCGGGCGGAATTCGGCGGCGACGTCCTCATCGATTTGATGTGCTACCGCCGCATGGGCCACAACGAGATCGACGAGCCGCGGTTCACCCAGCCGGCGATGTACCGGGCCGTGGATTTGCGTCCGCCGGTGCATCAGCTCTACGCCGCCGCGCTTGCTGAACGCGGCATCGATACTAG
>Ga0075367_10000043_pt1 | contig 28376 bp, 25 predicted proteins | sample EndMethybrTD3032_FD_71399 | JGI IMG/M metagenome (GOLD analysis project Ga0075367, IMG submission 71399) | Populus endosphere microbial communities from Tennessee, USA - Endosphere MetaG P. TD hybrid TD303-2 | ecosystem: Host-associated > Plants > Roots > Endosphere | place: USA: Tennessee... | reverse complement strand
TCGGTGCCCATGGCGCGAGGGAAACACCTGTTCCCATGCCGAACACAGAAGTTAAGCCTCGCAGCGGTTACAATACTTGGGGTCCACCCCTGGGAAAATAGCACGGTGCCGAATTATATAAAAGCCATCCGAATAGGATGGCTTTTATCTTTTTAACACCTACTCGTTAGATATTCCAGAGTCCGCGAAGGATTTTATTAGTTTCATCGAGCCGGGTAAGCGCGACCCCAACCAGCTGTGACTCAAACGGAGTAAAAGGTGGACGGGTTACCACAGGCATCCTAGTATCTGGATTCATGGAAGCAACCTGCTTCATTACGACCACATCCTGGCCTTCTGCTACAAAGTTGATTATTTGCTTGGAGCCGCGTTGAGGAGGATCCAGCTGAAGCCTTAAGACCTCTTCTTCGCCAAAGTGTAGGGAGTAGTCGCCAAGTACATAGTCGCCAAGCCGACCATACACGCTCTGCGCCGCCGACCATAGCTCGGCCTGGGCGTCACTTTGGGCTTCCAAGGGTGCCAGGCTGGTATTGATACCATCCCTATTAGCCTCGTCCATGAGTTCGAACGCTGTTTTGTCGGCCGAGTCTATGAGTTGCTCTTGGAAGTGTCTATTTAGCTCTTCCTCTAATTGAGCAGCGGTCATAGTAGCTTCGCCGATCATCTTGACGAGCGCTCCATCCATGCATGCTTGAAGTTCCGAAGTCATAGCAATAAGGTCCGGCCCACGGCCAGCAAGTATTATATCCATAACGACAGGATGCAGTAATATATTGACATTAGCAATATATAGTGATATCATAAGCATAATTTCGTGAGGAGCGAGAGAAGAGGGTTTACCCATACGGGCAGGCCCTTTTCTTTTGCCTCGGGTGCGGAAGTTTAGAGACTAACTGGAGGATTTCAGATATGGCTGGAACACGTGATGGCGGCAAAGCAGCCGCTAAGACTAACAAAGAAAAGTACGGTGCTGATTTTTATGCAAAGATTGGCGCAAAGGGCGGTGAAAAAGGCCGCACCGGCGGTTTCTTCGCTAACCGCGATTTAGCCCGCGAGGCTGGGCGCAAGGGTGGCCGCATCTCTCGCCGCACAAAGAAGTCGGCTGAGGTAGAAGCTAAAGAAGTTAACCAGAACGAGCTTGAGCTAGCGGCCTAGTCGGTCGGCACTTAGCTTTATTGGGCTAAACTACACAAAGAGCCTCGGACTTAATGTCCCGGGGCCCTTTGTATGTCGTGAGCCATTTTGAGGCGGTAAGGACGGCAAAAACGTTGCTCAGTGACCTTCCATGTTGTCTGACAATTAAAGCAATCGTATAGCACGCTGGATTGCTGTATGCCTTGCAGGCTGCACTCCGGACAGGCGCTTCGCCTATGAAGCCAATCCCGATATGTATCCAAGCAATTCTCTGCATAGGTTTCTTCAATCCGTATGGCATAACGTCTCGCCAGCTCTCTTGCTTTTTCCCAAGCTGCAACCTCTTTTTGAAGTAGCTCGACATCACTTGCATACGACGCATGACCGAGTAGGGCGTGCCCCAGTTCATGCAGCAAAGTCCATGTCGCCTCTTGTCCAGTGTTTAGAGTGTAGAACACTGTCTTGTCCGCAAAAGACCAGCGGGCCTCTGTGTCTTTTTGGAAAGAGAGAGAAGGGTAATCGTGTTGCAGCCTACTGATGAGCGTTCCCATATTTCCTCTTGGCGATTACATAGCAGCCAAATATGACTGCCTCATCTGGACGTTTTGCTCGGTATATAGGAGGTATAGGAGTGAGGGGTGTTGCGAATTCCTTTAGCTGCTTTATGAGCAGGTCGTCAAATTTATCAAAGTGGGCCAAAACTCCACCACCAAGAACAACAGCGTCGGGCTGGATGACGGCGGTTAGATCGTATAGCCCGAGGGCAATGTCACGGGTTATAATTTTCCATGTTTTTTCATCAGTGATCTCGCTTGCTAATTTACCGAAGCGGCGGACTATAGCCTTGCCAGATGCAAAACTCTCCCATAGCTGAAGCTTACCCTGGTGTTCCAGGAGGATATGACCGCCTTCCGAGTCTGCGAATTCCGGGTCTATCTGTTGATGCGTTATAATTCCAGTTCCAATCCCCGTGCTGATGGTGACATAAAGCACGCAGTCGTGCTGCTTTAATAATAATGCCTCTGAAAGTCCCGCCAGATTGGCGTCATTTTCCAGTACCACCGGACACTTTACGATACGCTCCAAGTCACGCTCGATAGGGACATCTTTCCAAGGAAGATTGCCGAAGTCTTGAGCAACTCCGTGTTTCCGGTCAATCTTTCCTGGAGCTGCTACCCCAGATGCACGGAATTCCTTTGTTGATAAATCCGCAACGGTTACGGAAAGTTCCTTGAGGAACTCCGGGTATTTCTTTGGTGTTAGAAATTTATGACTCTCAGTAACAACGCCCTTATCATTTAGGCACGCAACGAGCGTTTTTGTTCCCCCAATGTCGATCCCCAAGTACATCTTACGTCTAGTTTAGCATGATACCCGGCCCGTAATCCATTACCTTTGACCTAAGGAGTTAAACGGGTTATAATAGAGGTAATCTTGCGGTGAGCGCGTAGTTTACTACTGTGTTTGCCGACAGAAATACATTACGAAGGAGGCATGGAAAACATGTCAAAAAATACTATAACAATGGATGAGCTGCTGGCCGGTAGCGACATTAAGCACCTCGAAACGGGCGATGTCGTTGAGGGCGTGGTTAGTTCTGTAAAGAAGCACGAAGTCTGGATTGACCTCGGGGCATCAGGTGTCGGTGTGGTTATGCGCCGCGAAATTGGCCACGGCCAAAGCCTGGAGCTTGGCCAGAGCGTAACAGTAAGTGTTATCGACCCTGAGCTGGAGGAAGGTTATGCGCTGCTGAGCATGAAGCGCGCAGCCAAGGACCGGGGCTGGGACGAACTCCGCCGCCTGTTCGAAGGTCAGGAAATCATCGAGGTTTCGCCTTACGACGCAAACCGTGGTGGTTTGCTTGTCGAGCTTGAAGGCATCCGCGGCTTTTTGCCGGTATCACAATTGGCTGCTGGCCACTACCCCCGGGTATCTGGCGCCGACAAGGATGAGATCCTGCAGAAGCTGAATGCCTTGGTTAACAAGCCACTGCGCGTCCGCATCTTGGATGTGAGCCGCAAAGACAACAAGCTGATTTTCTCTGAGAAGGAAGCAGTCAAAGACGACATGCAGGCTCGCTTTGCAGAGCTGAAGGTCGGCGACGTCGTAGAAGGTGTCGTAACAGGTGTTATCGACTTTGGCGCGTTTGTGAACGTAGCTGGTATCGAAGGCCTGATTCACATCTCAGAAATCTCCTGGGAGCGTGTCGAGGACCCTCGCAACTACGTGAAGGTCGGCGACACTGTTAAGGCTAAGATCATTGCCATCGACAAGGATCGCTTGTCCCTAAGTCTCAAGCAAATGAGCGAAGACCCATGGCTGAGAGAAGTCAAAGCCTTCAGTAAGGGCGACATCGTCGAGGGCAAGATTACCCGCATCACACCTTTTGGCGCGTTCGTGCAGCTTAGTCCAAGTGTTGAGGCGCTCGTGCACGTATCTGAAATGAGCGACGACGAAACTGTTGATCCACAGCAGATCTTCAAGCTCAACGAAAAGAAACAGTTCAAGGTAATCGACATCGACACTGAAGCTCGCAAGATTGCCCTGAGTCTCAAAAGCGCAAAATAACATGTAGTTACATCGGCTGAAAGGAGTGCTGACTATGGCTCGAACCATCGAAATCGAAGATATGATCACTGTCGGCACTCTAGCCGAAAAACTGCAGCTGCCTGCAACTCGCCTAATTGGTGAGTTGATGAAGAACGGCGTTATGGCCACGATTAACGAGCGGATCGACTTCGATACCGCTCAAATTATCGTGGAGGAACTTAAGCTCGACGTAGAACTCACGAAGAAGCCCGAGGCCGAGCCAATCGTCCGCGCTAAAAAGCACGAACACAGTGAAACGGCCGTATCAAGACCCCCTGTAGTTGCGGTGATGGGTCACGTCGACCACGGCAAGACCAGTCTGCTTGATGCGATCCGTGGCGCACAGGTCGCCAAAGGCGAGGCTGGCGGTATTACCCAGCACATCTCTGCTTATCAGATTACGCACAATGGCCGCGCCATCAGTTTCCTTGATACGCCTGGGCACGAAGCCTTTGCTGCAATCCGCGAGCATGGCGCGCACCTGACTGATATAGCAGTAGTTGTTGTAGCCGCCGATGATGGCATTAAGCCGCAAACAGTAGAAGCCATTCGCTTTGCACGCAAGGCAGGCGTTAAGATTATCGTAGCTCTCAACAAGATTGACAAAGAAGGGGCGGACCCTAACCGCGTCAAGCAGCAGCTCTCCGAGCATGAGCTGCTTCCCGAAGAGTGGGGTGGCGACACGGTCATTGTCGAAGTCTCGGCCAAGACAAAACAAGGAATTGACTCGCTATTGGACATGATCCTGCTTGTCAGCGATGTTGAAGATTTTCGCGCTGAGGTTACTGGCGCTGCCACTGGTCTTATTATCGAATCCCACTTAGAGCAAGGGAAGGGGCCTATCGCCAACGCTCTCGTAGAGGAAGGGACTCTAAAAATCGGCGATTTCATTGTCGCGGGCACAACATATGCCAAAATTCGTACGCTGCAATCCACGGACGGTAAGACAATTAAGCAAGCTACTCCATCGACCCCTGTTATTATCTCCGGTTTCAAGACGCTACCCCAATTCGGCGATGAGTTTGTTGTTGTAAAAGATGAGAAGGTTGCCCGCTCGCAGGCCGAAAAAATGGCAGAGCAGCAACAGGGCAACGCCGCCAGCAATAATATGAGCGGCAGCGAACTCATCCGAATGATTAACCGCAAAAAGCAGGTACAAGAATTCAATATTATTGTTCGTGCTGACGTGCAGGGCTCCCTGACCTCTGTTATCGATAGTCTTAAAGCTCTGGATACCGACGAAGTTGCCGTGCACATCGTAAGCTCTGGAGTAGGCTCCATAACAGAGAATGACACCCACCGGGCGACAACAAGCAACGCAGTTATCTATGGTTTTAATGTTGACACACCGACCAATATCAAGCGTCTGGCTAGTCGTGACAAGGTCCGTATTCGACTATATGACGTCATATATGAGTTAATTGATGACGTAAAGGAGGAGCTTACTAAGTTGCTCGTTCCCGAGATTGTCGAGACAGAAGCGGGCAGGCTTGTCGTTAAGGCGGTCTTTAAGACAACTAAGTCTGAGATCATATGTGGTGGTGAAGTGACGAAAGGTCATTTGATAGTGCCTGCTTTTGCCAGGGTGTTGCGCGATAAAGAGCAGCTCGCTGAAGTAGAAGTGGTTAAACTCCAGCGTGGTCCACAAGAGGCAAAAGAAGTTCTTGAAGGCGAAATGTGTGGCGTGAGCCTTGTCACTGAAGGCAAGATAGAACTACAAGAAGGCGACCGTCTCGAATTCTTTACTCGCCAAACAGTTGCTCGTACACTTTAGAGTGTTACAATAGAAAGTATGATCAAGTTAGACGACAATCTACTGCAAGAATTGGGCCTCGCAGCCCTACACCCAGAAGAAAAAAAGAAGATGCTGGCGCACATCTACGAGACGCTGGAAATGCGTGTCGGCATGGAGCTTGCCAAGCAAATGACAGACGCTCAATTAAACGAGTTCGAAGAGTTTATTAACCGTAATGACGAAGCTGGTGCATTACGCTGGCTGGAAACTAACTTCCCTAACTACAAGGAAGTTGTTGCTGCAGAGTTTGAGAAGCTCAAGATGGAGATCAGGCAAGTGGCGCCTCAGATTGTTGCGCAGCAACAACAAGCACAGACGGCAATGCCTCCTATGGATCCTGCGCAAGGTCAGTATCAGCAGCCTACAGTTCCGGGCCAGGGCGGGATGCCGGGGCACCCGTACCCCCAGCAACAGCCACCTTTGCCAGGACAGCACGGGCAGCCGCAACAACAACCTCCAGGGCAGGGCGGCTACGATTTAGCCGGTTAAGCTGAGCTTCCTTTTCTCATCAGAAGAGCTTTACTGCTTGCTAGTTCAGATTGAGAAATATATGCCTATAGCCGGCGAGGAAAGCCTTGCCGGTCATTTCTTTTTTGCCCGCGGGCTTAATTCGATCGATGGCCAGCGCCCATTCGCCGCAGTAAACCACCGGCAACTTCTGCTTTATAACATGCTCTCCGGGCTTGCCCGCTTCTTCTACGACATGCGCTTTTGTGATCACCACATCGAGGTTACCAAATATTGTGCGGCTTCGTGGCCAGCCCAGAAAGGCGCGGATTTCGCGCTCAAGACGGTCTGCGGGCTTACTCCAATCAAGCAAGCCGTCCTCCTTAGTTAACTTTCGCGAATAAGTTGGTTCCTTAGTTGGATCTTGAGGCTGCGGGGCGATCTGGCCATTGATATAGAGAGGAAGCACTGCTTTTAACTGCTCGTAGCTCAAGTCGACGAGCGCATCAGTAAGCTCGGGCGTGGTTATATCGGCAGGCAGCGCAAAAGGGGCGTAAGCAAGTAGGGGTCCTTCGTCCATACCAGCAGTCAGCATCATAAGGCTAACCCCTGTTTCTTTTTGCCCACTTAAGATAGAGAAGGTGATTGGATCGGCACCTCTCCATTCTGGCAGAAGGGAAAAGTGACTGTTGGCGATGCCTAATGGAAAGTAATCGATGACTTGCTGACTCACGATAATTCCAAAATCGATGAGTACCGCGAGCTTGCTCTTTATGGGGCGATCTGCAAACAATTCGTCTAATGTCCGTTTATTTGTAGCAGTTAAAACGGGTAGGTTTAGGGCGGCAGCCACATCAAGGACTGGGACAGGTCCTCGGTGGTGTTCTGCCCGAGGCTTGGTTATTACTGCCTCAATATCAAAATCCTGTGCCAAAAGCCGCAGACTTTCGGCAGCTACCGGACCACTACCAAAGAAGACTATTGTCTCGGACATCTTTTTCATAGTCGAGTTTCTCCAACTGTCCATCATCCTTTAGCTTGTAAAAGGCTTCGGGTATGGCTTTGATTCTGTCTATGAAGACTATCCCATTAGTGTGGTCAATCTCATGCTGGAAGACACGGGCTAGAAAGCCTTCGGCCGTAACTCGGAAGAACCTTCCTGACTCATCTTGTGCACGGACGCGGACTTTGGTGTGGCGAGGTACCTTTCCGTACACATCAGGCACACTTAAACAACCTTCATAATCTTGTTCAATCCGCCCTTCGTATTTTGTAATCTCCGGATTGATAAAGACAGTAAAATTTTTGTCTTCTTTGTTGTCAAAATCATTACGTATGACGACGACTCTAAGGGGTCGATCAACTTGGATGGCTGCGAGGGCAACACCAACTTCATGACTGCGGCTCGCTTCCCAGTCCAAGGTCGCCGCCTTCATGCCGTCAATTAATTTCTTGATATCCCCAGTAACAAGGCCTACTTTTTTTGAGCGGCTGCGTAGGCGGTCGTTGGGTAAAGAAATTATGTCGTTTTTGTCCATTACCAGAGAGTATAACTATTTTTACAGAGAAGCTCAATGGGGCTATAGAAGATTCATAGGGTCAATATCGTATGACCAGCCACTTGGCAGTATGTCCACGACCTTTAAAAGTTCCTTTCGGTCCTTCGCTTTTATCACTAGCTGCCACTGGTACTTGCCCTGTATCTTTTCGTGGAAAGCAGGAGCCGGACCCTCCACTAGTACTTTAAGATTAGACCCTGACAATCGGGTCGCGAAGCGCTGCGCAGCTTTTTGCGTAGATTCCAGCGTAGCACGTCGACAAGTGAGCTTAAGCAGGTAACAGAAGGGCGGGAAGATAAAGCTTTTACGTTCATCCAACTCTTGTTTGTAGAAGGTGCTCCAATCTTTATTCAGGATGGACTTGAGCAATGGAGAGTCGGGGGCATATGTTTGCACGATCGCCCGGCTGTCTCGGTGCCCGCGGCCCACTCGCCCTAGTACTTGGCTGAGCAACTGGTATGTCCTCTCTTGGGCGCTGAAGTCGGGAAAGTAGAGGCTGGTGTCTGCCATAACGACACCTACCAACCCTAATTTGGGCAGATCAAGTCCTTTGACCAGAGTCTGAGTGCCTACCAGGATATCGACGTCGCCGTTTTTTATAGCAAGGTAGTGTTGCTCAATCCGCTCATCCTTTTTGTTGTCAGTATCAAAACGCATAATACGCGCATCAGGGAAGAGTCGGGCTACTTCATCCGCCAGCGCTTTTGTTCCGATGCTTCTAAAAACGACTGAAGCGTTGTGACAATTAGGACAACTGATCGGGCTTGATGCTTTATAGTCGCAAGTGTGACAGCGCATCAGGTGGCTATCGCCATGGTAAACAAGCGGCAAATCACAATGCGGACATGTCGCTTGCCACCCGCAACTCTCGCAGAAGACAACCCGGGCAGTTCCACGCCGATTCAGGAATAGCAGCGTCTGTTCCCCTGTGCTGAGCGACTCTTTCGTTGCTTCTATAAGCTCATCCGAAAGATATGACTTTTTTGTAAACTTCGATCTATCCCTTAAATCTACAACTGAGACGTGTTTCTTGGTCGTTACGATTTGCGTGGCCGTGGCCGTCATCCTTATGATAGGCCTATGCTTGGATTCTGCCAGGAAGTAGTCGCTTACAAGAGGGGTCGCTGACCCCAATATAATCGGCGCCCTATGAAGTTCCGCCAGTTTGCTTGCCACCCGGCTAGCGTGGTAGTAAGGTGATTGGTCTTGCTTATATGCAGTCTCATGCGCCTCATCTACAACGATAAGACCGAGGTTTTTCAGTGGGCTGAACAGGGCGGAGCGCGGACCAATAACGACTACGGGCGCGGTTTGCTTCAGCAAGCTTATCCAAAGTCTTTGCCTAGTGACATCTGTTAATTGAGAGTGTATGACGACCACGTGTTCACCAAAAACAGCCTTGAAATCATTGAAAAGCTGCGAGGTCAGGCCAATCTCCGGAGTCAGAATCAGAACTGACTTCCCATCAGCGATACTTCGCATAGACAATTCGATATAAACACGGGTTTTGCCGGTTCCGGTCTCACCGTGGAGTATGTGCGCGCCTGACGAGCTGATTTGCTCCAGGGCCGCTGTCTGATCTGGAGTGAGCGGTGGAAGGCCTGCGCCTAAGGGCTGGCCTGTAAGAGGTGGTGCTTCCACGGGCTTTTTGGGGAACTGTTTTGGCAGGAACTGCTGCGTAATTACCCCGAGTGGACTGGGGTAAAAGGTAGGCATCCATTCCAGTAGTTGCAGTAACGCCTGGGGCAGCGGTGGAAGGTCATCCGGCGCCTCGAGTATGGCCTTTACCTTGAAAGAGGGCTTTACTGCATGCCGGGAAACAATGCCAAGAACTTTGGCGCTTCTGAGAGGGACACTCACAATAGACCCCAAGGGTAAAACCCGTTCAGAGCTGTAGGTAAGCGCCGCATCGCCATGATATGCAGCTCCCGAAACCAATACTTCCGCATAGTGCATACTTGCATTATATGGCCTTTTGTATCAAAAATGCGCAAATTCGGGTTGAAAACCAAGTCCAGAACAGCTATACTTTGTTCACGTTGTTTGAATAACAATAAAAGCTTATGTTAGATGTTTTTATTACCTCACGAGTACGAAGAAAGATCATTGTGATCTACGCAAAATACCCCGATTTTAAGACGCATGTCAGGGGACTGGCTAAGCTTATCAAAGAAGATGCCGGCAATATCCAACGCGAGCTAAAGCGTTTGGAAAAAGTTGGTTTCCTTGTCTCTGAGAAGCAAGGTAATACAAAGATTTACCACACTAATAAGCAGTTCCCTATCTTTAAAGAGCTGCAGAGTATCGTGCTGAAAAGCCAGCGCGCTACACAGACAAAAAAGCAAGTAGTGTAAAAAACACGGTAACACCTTGCAATATCTACTCTGTTACAGTAGAATGGTTTTGAAATGATACAAGTTACACGCAAAGACTCAAAAGAATCAGCAGAAAACCTTCTGCGCCGCTTTAACCGCAAGGTGCAGCAAGCCGGTACGATCGCTGTTGTTAAAGGTGCCCAATATTTTGAAAAGCCTATTAGCAAGCGCGAACGTCGCCTTAAGGCTATTGTCCGTCAGCAGCGCAAAAGTTTGAAGCTCAAGAAGATTAAGCTCGGCCAACGATAGGTCAACCAAGTGCTTAAGCAGCGGTTAGAGCAAGATCTCAAAGCAGCTTTACTCGCCGGGGATAAGAACCGGGCGACTACAATCCGTGGCCTCAAGAGTGCTATTCTGTATGCAGAAGTGGCCGCTGGCAGTCGGAGTGAAGGCCTGCCGGATGAAGAAATTATTGCCCTTTTCTCGAAAGAGGCAAAGAAGCGCCAAGAGAGCGCCGACTTTTATGTTAAAGGTGGGTCCGAGGACCGGGCGGCCGCTGAACTGGCAGAGAAAAAGATTATTGAGGAGTATCTCCCAAAGCAACTTAGCGACGAAGAGTTAGGCGCTATCGTTGATGAAGTCATTGCATCCGTTGAGGCTTCTGGCCCCCAGGCTATGGGGCAGGTCATAGGACAGGTAAAGCAGAAGACTACGGGTCAAGCTGATGGTGGCCGCATTGCCCAACTGGTCAAAGAAAGGCTGGCTGCGTAAGATGATCATCTTAACGGGCGTTGCCGGCGCTGGCAAAAGCATGCAAGGCAAAATGTTTGCCGACGAACACGGTTATGCCTGGATCTCTACCGGTGAAATTTTGCGTGTCCTTGTAACGGGCAAGCGCCGTCACGAGATGCTCGAAGGCAAATTATTGAGCGATAACGAAGTTATTACTATCCTCGACACCGTGCTGAATCTGATTGACGCCAATCAGGAATTTGTATTGGACGGTTTCCCCCGGACCATAAACCAGGCCAACTGGCTTTTGGAGCAGATTCAGAAGAATCGTTTTGACCTGACGGCTGTCATTAACCTTGACGCATCCGAAGAGGTTGTCAGGAAGCGGCTCATGTCCCGTGGCCGCCAGGATGATACAGAGGAAGCAATCGCAAAGCGTTTTAATGAGTATCGGACTGTAACGCAGCCTATCCTTGAGCATTTCCGCCAGGAGGGGATTACGGTATACGATATCGACTCTTCCCAAACCCCACGGGCCGTCCACGACAACATTCTAGAGTACATCGACTAGATAGGAGGGCAAAATGAAGAGTCTGACCCCAAAAACTGAGACCGAGATCACGGCTATGCGTGAAAGCGGGCGGATGCTGGCTACTGTTCTTCAAATACTTAAAGAGCGTACGAGAGCCGGCTTATCTCCGCTAGAGATGGCAGTAATTGCCAGGGAAGAACTGAAGAAGTTGGGCGGTGAGCCTGCGTTCAAAGGATTCTCCGGATATCCTGACATTATTTGTATTTCGGTGAATAACCAGGTGCAACATAGCATTCCTAATACCATTCCTCTCAGGGACGGAGATGTTGTTAATTATGATTTTGGCGTGCGCTACCAGGGCATGGTAACAGATGGCGGCATTACTATTTGTGTCGGCGAAAAGCTAACACCTGATACCAAGCGGCTTCTTGAAGGCACCGAACGCGCCTTGCATGATGGGCTTCGTGCCGTTAAAGCTGGCGCGCGAGTGGGTGATATTTCTGCCGCGATCGAGCGCACACTGCGCAAGTACAAACTAGGTATCGTGAAGGAGTTGGTGGGTCACGGCGTTGGCTACGAGCTTCACGAAGAACCCGAAATCCCTAATTATGGCCGCGCGGGAACAGGTCCGATCCTGAAAAGTGGTATGACAATAGCTGTTGAGCCAATTACAACACTTGGCAGCCCGGCCATTTTCCAAGCGCGGGACGGGTGGACATTGCTCACCCAGGACGGGAGTTGGTCTGCGCAATTTGAGCACACGGTTTTGGTGACCTCAACAGGGTGCGAAATCCTTACTAAGCCATAACTAAGGCATAAAACTTGCCGAACACCAAGTATAAGCGCTATACTTCTTCCATATGCGCGATCCCGCCTCTACACCGTTTGTTGGCCTCGACGTAGGCACAAGTACTGTGCGATGTGTCGTCGGTACCGTAGATCCGAACAGTCCGGGTAAGTTATCTATTGTCGGGCACGGCAGCGCGAAGAATCTCGGTATGCGCCGGGGGATTGTTGTGCATGTCGAAGATGCAGCAGAAGCAATGGTTCAGGCGATAACTGAGGCAGAGCGGGTATCAGGGATGCGTATCCAAGGGGCAACCGTTAACATTAATGGCTCGCACGTGAGCGGTATTAACTCCAAAGGTGTTATCGCTATTAGCGCTGCCAACCGTGAGATTTCTCCTGAAGACCGAATGCGAGCGGAGGAGGCAGCCGCAATCATGCAGTTGCCTACGAACCGTGAGATTATCCAAGTCTTTGCTAAAAACTACAGATTGGATGGGCAGGAAAATATTAAAGACCCTGTGGGAATGCATGGGGTTCGGCTAGAGGTGGACACCCACATCGTTACCGCTGCAACGCCCAATCTTCGGAATTTGGACATGGCCTTAGAGAAGGCCCAGCTCGTACCCCATAATCACACACTCTCTAGTCTGGCAGCAGCTGAAGCGGTTATGGAACGCCAACAGAAAGAAGCCGGCACGGTGCTTTTGGACATTGGCGCGGGTACGACAAATATCGTCGTCCTTGAAGATGGGGAAGTCCAGCACGTGGCCGTTTTGCCCATCGGAAGCATGCATATCACCAATGACTTGGCTATCGGCCTCAAGACCGACTTGGACATCGCCGAGGCTGTAAAAGTTAAGTATGCAACCTTGGATGATAAGGCACCAAAGCGCGATCTTCGCCTTAAAATTAATAACCAGGACCATATATTTAAAGCCGAAGATGTTGCCATGATTACAGAAGCTCGGGTTGAAGAGTTATTTGAGTATATTCAGAAGGAGCTGGTTAAAATTCACAGGGCGCACAAGTTGCCCGGTGGTGTAGTTATTGTAGGGGGCGCAGCTAAGCTTCCTGGGATGGCCGGTTTTGCAAAAGAAAAACTGCAGTTAGCTGCACGGATTGGTAAATTGCACGGCGTATCAGGTCTGATTGATACGGTCGCAGATCCGGAATATTCAGCCGCTGTCGGTCTTATGATGCTTGATATGCTTTTAGCTCCAGAGGCACCGCAAGCCGGAATGGGCAAAACAAGTGATCGAGCACTAAAACTGGTCGATAATTTATTTAGCCGATTCAAGCGCTGAGTGGCTGGATACACATTGTAGTCGCTGCGCTGGGTGGGGAAAACAGGGCGCATAAGTTTGTTGCACGTGTTTGGAGCCTACGGTATACTCACCATATAACGTTGAAGTATGTAAGAGAGGGTTAAAGCTTTATGCCTCAAGTCGCACCAGCTATAGAAACATTTGCACGGATCAAAGTCATTGGTGTCGGTGGAGCTGGTGGCGCCGCAATTAACCGGATGGTTGACGCCGGCGTAGACGGGGTTGAGTTCATCGCTATTAATACCGACGCCCAGGCTCTTCACCATTCCCGCGCAAAAGTTAAAATACACATTGGCAAGGATGCCACGCGAGGTTTGGGAGCCGGTGCCGATCCATCTGTTGGAGAGAATGCGGCGCGCGAATCTATCGACGAAATCAAAAAAGCGCTTGAAGGTGCTGACATGGTATTTGTTACCATCGGTGCTGGTGGTGGTACGGGTAGCGGTGCCGGTCATGTGGTGGCACAAGTTGCTAAGGAGATGGGAATCTTGGTCGTCGGGTTTGCCACTAAGCCATTCGCTTTTGAGGGCGAAAAACGCCGCCGAAATGCCGACCAGGCCATCGCAAACTTACGAAGCGCTGTCGATACCCTGATCATTATCCCGAACGACCGCTTGCTACAGACAATTGACCGTCAGACTCCACTTGTGGAGGCCTTCAAGGTTGCTGACGACGTGCTGCGTCAGGGTGTCCAAGGCATTTCAGACCTTATCACGGTACACGGCTTAATCAACCTCGACTTTGCCGACGTAAAAGCGGTCATGAATGACGCCGGCTCGGCTCTTATGGGTATCGGTCGCGCAAGCGGTGAAAATCGCGCCGTACAGGCTGCACAGCAGGCTATCGACTCACCTTTACTAGAAGTTTCCATCGATGGCGCCCGTGGCATCCTGTTTAATGTAATTGGTGGTGAAGATCTGTCGATGCACGAAATCAACACTGCCGCCGAAACCATCACCAACGCAGCAGATCCTGACGCCAACATCATTTTTGGTGCGACAATCAACCCCGAGCTCGACGGTGAGCTAATCATCACCGTTGTCGCTACTGGTTTTGATGCTTCTTACTTTGCTGAGCGAGGCCAGGCTCCGGCGCCTGCCGTGGCTACTCCCGCAGCCCCTATTGCCGACAGCCAGACTACAGATTCACCCTCGTCTGTCGAGCCAACCACTTCTGACATCTCCAGTATAGATATGACCCTGGACGACCAAAGCCCAGCAACCGACTTTAAGTCTGACGCCAGTATGCCTAACATCTGGACCATCGACGAAGACGATCATGATGCTCATGATAGTCATACCGAAGCGCCCAAGCATGACGTAGTCCTTTCTTCGGACGTACAAGAAGAAGAGCTTGAGAAGCCCTCCTTCCTTCGCCGCCTGGCCAAGCGAGTCAAAGATAACGGCGAATCCGACAAAACAGATAAGAACGACTAAATTCGTAATAAATAATACAACCCATTTTGGTACACGAGACATTGAAAAACGCTATACATAGAGCTATGCTTAAAAGCACAACCACTATATATAGTGATGGTACGTTAGCAATCATAGAGGGAGACAAAGCGATATGAGGTGTAGCCAGTGTCATTTTACTGATACGAAGGTTATTGAATCGCGCGAGGCGGCCGATGGGCAGGCGATTCGCCGGCGTCGGGCTTGCGCCAACTGCGAATACCGTTTTACGACGTATGAACGCGTCGAACGCCCCCAGCTTATCGTTATAAAGAATGATGGCACCCGCGAGCTTTTTAGCCGCGACAAACTGCTAGCTGGCCTTTACCGCGCATGCGAAAAGACACCAGTCACTAACCTGCAGTTGGAGCGCCTTGTTTCGGACATAGAACAGGAGTTGTATGCCTGCGGTGAGCCTGAGGTACCTTCGACAAAGCTTGGCGAGAAGGTCATGGAGCAGCTCGCACGGCTTAACGAGGTGGCATATGTGCGGTTCGCAAGTGTGTATCGGCGGTTTAAGGATATCGCGGGCTTCGAGCAAGAGCTGTCACATATCAAGCAGCGCGCCCTCGAACCGAACGCCTAGGTGAAAAATACATCGTCGGTTTCCCTGGAGCCTTAATTTTAGAGCTTGTATACGTCCAAGAAACTGGATATAACAATATGTACTAGAGTATGAGGCTCGGGGGGAGCTGACGGCGCCTGGGGCAGGTTCGAAGGCGACTAAACTCTAACAAACAACCAAAAAATTATTAACTCCTGGTGGTGAGTCAGGATAAAAAGTGAGGGTACTATGGGACAAACAACCAGTCTTCAGGCCGGGCGATTTTTCACCCCGCCGAAAAGCAAGGCATACGACCAACTCAAGTGGGTCAAATTGGATTCAGTGATCATGAATCCATCTACCGGCAAACCGGTCTTCGAACAGAAGGGCGTTGAATTTTCCGAAGGTTGGTCGCCGAACGCTATTAACATCGTGGCACAGAAGTATTTTTGTGGTACACCCGGGACTGACGAGCGTGAAAACTCCCTGAAGCAACTGGTTGACCGTGTCGTTGACACTGTTGTCCGACAAGGGCTGCAAGAAGGCTACTTTGAGACTGAAGCAGAGGCTGAGGATTTCCGTGAGGAGCTAAAGTACGTCCTTGCCACCCAGCGGGCTGCCTTTAACTCACCAGTGTGGTTTAATATCGGCGCTCCTGGCCGCACGCAACAGTCGAGCGCCTGCTTTATCCTTGGCGTCGAAGATACTATGCAGTCGATCCTGAATTGGTACACCGAAGAGGGAATGATCTTCAAGGGTGGTTCTGGCGCAGGGATTAACCTGAGCGCAATCCGTTCATCCTTTGAAGGCTTAAGCGGAAGCAATGGCCGCGCCTCTGGGCCAGTCAGCTTTATGCGTGGCGCTGATTCGTCGGCTGGTTCGATTGCCAGCGGTGGCAAGACCCGCCGTGCAGCCAAGATGGTCGTCTTGAACGTCGACCACCCTGATGTGGAGCAATTCATTTGGACAAAGGCTATCGAAGAGCGCAAATCCCGTGTCCTCCAGGCTAACGGCTTCGACATGAGTTTGAACGGCAAGGACGCCTTTAGCGTCCAGTACCAAAACGCCAACAATTCCGTACGCGTAACCGATGACTTTATGAAGGCGGTGGTGAACAACGAAGATTGGCAATTGGTCGGCGTGAAGACCGGCAAGGTCATTAAGACTGTCAAGGCGCGTGATATCTTCCGCCAGATCGCGGAAGCTGCATGGGAATGTGCTGACCCCGGTATGCAGTTTGACACTACGATCAACAAGTGGCACACGACGCCTAACGCCGGCCGTATCAATGGCAGTAACCCCTGTAGCGAATACATGCACCTCGATAACTCGGCTTGTAACCTTGCCTCAATCAATCTGCTGAAGTATCTGCGCAAAGATAACACCTTTGATGTCGAGGCTTTCAGGCACACTGTCGAGCTTGTTATTACGGCCCAAGAGATTCTGGTGGGCTACTCGGTATATCCAACAGAGAGCATTGGCAAGAACACCAAGGCTTATCGTGAGTTGGGGATCGGTTACGCTAACCTTGGCGCCATGCTGATGGCCCAGGGACTGCCATACGACTCCGAAGAGGGACGCGCACAAGCAGCTGCTATTACGGCGCTCCTTACCGGCCATTCATACGCTACGAGCGCTAAGATCGCCAAGCGGGTCGGTCCATTTGCCGGTTTCCGCAAGGACCGTGAAGGTATGCTGAATGTGTTGCGTATGCACCGTGAAGCAGTCTCCGATGTCGATGCCAGTAAGGTATCTGAGGAGCTTCTGAGCGCTGCTGCAACCGCCTGGGATGAAGCAGTCGAACTTGGGGAGGTATACGGCGTGCGTAACTCTCAGGCTAGCGTATTGGCGCCTACGGGTACCATCGGCCTGATGATGGACTGCGACACGACCGGTATCGAGCCTGACTTCTCGCTCGTGAAGCACAAGAATCTGGTCGGTGGCGGCTCGATGGCCATCGTCAACCAAACCGTGCCACGTGCTCTCGAGACACTCGGTTACACCAAAAAACAAAGCGACGAGATTGTCGACTACATCTTTGAGCACAACACCGTTATTGATGCGCCGCACCTCAAGAAAGAGCACTACGACATCTTTGCCTGTGCCGTGGGCGAGAATGCTATCCACTATCTAGGACACGTTAAAATGATGTCAGCAGTACAACCTTTCCTGTCCGGTGCCATCAGCAAGACCGTCAACATGCCCAAGGAAGTCGGCGTAGAAGAGATCGAGCAGCTCCACATCGACGCCTGGAAGATGGGGCTTAAGGCTATCGCTATCTACCGTGAAGGATCCAAGGTTGCCCAGCCGCTCTCTGGTAAGAAAAAAGAGAAGGAGGAAGAGGAAGAGCCGGGCGCTTCACTGACCAGCGCTCTCCAGGCTGCCAGCGACCGGATTGTTGTAAAAGGCGCCGTTCGCCGGCTGCTCCCACGTCGACGCGCAAGCCGCACCTACAAGTTTAAGATCGCGGATCTAAAGGGCTTCTTCACAGTAAGCCAGTACGAAGACGGCACGCCCGGTGAACTGTTCATCAGCGTTTCGAAGCAAGGTTCAACCCTGTCCGGCCTTATGGACTCGTTCGCTATCTCAGTCAGCCACGGTTTGCAGTACGGTGTGCCACTTAAAAGCTACGTTAAGACGCTTATGAGTAGCAGCTTTGCTCCGGCTGGCATCACCGACGATGAGGAGATCCGGACGGCAAGTTCGATCACGGACTATATCTTCCGTCGTTTGGCCCTTGACTACTTGAGCTTCGATGACCGGCTGGAACTCGGTCTGGCTTCTATCGAAGACATGCCAGAGGCGCAGACCGCGATGGAGCTGACGGATGACCAGACTCCTGACGGCAAGCTCCTTGAGGCAGAAAAGCCTAAAGAGGCTCCAAAGGCTGTTGTCGCCGAACAAAGAGTCGAGACTACTACAGTTAGCACGCTGGCACCAGTCCACAAGGAGCCGAAAGCCTCCCATGGCGGTGACAGCACTGCACCGCTCTGTTTCAACTGCGGTAACCAGACCCAGCGTGCAGGAAGCTGCTATGTCTGCTCCAGCTGTGGGTCGACTACCGGCTGTAGCTAATCCGGGCTCGCCCGTAAGCCAACAAAAGGCGCGTCCATCCCGGGCGCGCCTTTCTTAATATCAACTTAAATCGTCCTTCTTTTAGCGTTTACTTTCTTGTGGCGAATAGCCGCCATATGGTAAGCTCGATGCATATGAAGGTGCTTATCCTTTATCGTCCTGAGTCAGAGCATTCCACAATCGTAGAAACGTTTGTGCGTGATTTTGAGCACCGGCATAACCCCGGTAATGCAATAGAGCTCGTAAGTGTAAATACCCGCGACGGTTCCGCAACGGCCAGCTTGTACGACATCTGGTCATTCCCAGCGATTATTGTTGTAGCCGAAGACGGCAAGATGATGAACGTGTGGCAAGGCCAGCCGCTCCCGCTCATGGACGAAGTAGCCGGCTATATGCGTGCTTGATTCGGTGAGGCAGGTGGAGTATTATAGTGAATGTTACGAAAGTAACAACAATGCATTCTGTTTAACAGATGAGCGGCTATCAACCGCGAAGCAGCAGGAAGAAATCGTATCGGCCACCGCCGCGCGACGTAGAACCTGACGGGCAGCCCGTAATAGCGGCAAATAAGCGCCTTGAAGAGTCATCTCTTCTGGAAGTTGGATGGTACCGCCCTCAAGTTAGGGTTCCAACAGTCAGAAGAGATGATTTTTATATTAAGGAAGAGAAGATGAAGTTCAAACAAGGCACCAGGCGAAAAGCTATCGAATACGAGAAAGACCTCGTTAAGTATTGGAAGAAAAACGGGACATTCCAAAAATCGGTAGAGAAGCGGGCAAAAAGCAATAGCTACGTGTTTTACGATGGCCCCCCGTTCGTCACCGGTGTGCCGCATCATGGAACACTGCTGACCAGTGTTGTCAAAGATGTTGTAGCTCGCTATTGGACCATGCAAGGCAAGCGGGTTGAGCGCGTCTGGGGGTGGGACTGTCACGGCCTGCCGGCGGAAGTGTTTACCGAGAAAAAGCTTGGCATTACCGACAAGCGTGATGTGGGCACAAAAATCAGCCTGGAAGAGTACATCAAAACGTGCCGCGAAAATATGGTACAAACAGGCTCTCTCTGGGAAGATACAATTGACCGCATAGGACGGTGGGTCGACTTTCGTGGCGCCTATAAAACCATGGACAAGGAGTACATGGAGAGTGTTTGGTGGGCATTCAAGGAGTTGTACGAAAAAGGGAAGATCTATGAAGGCGAAAAAGTGCTGTTGTATTGCGTGCGGGACGCTACGCCAATCTCCAAAGCGGAAGTCGCCATGGACAACTCCTACCAGGATGTTACAGATCCGTCGGTGTTTGTTAAGTTCAAGCTGAAGGACGAGGACACTGTGTTGCTGGCCTGGACAACAACACCCTGGACGTTGCCCGCAAACACTGCTGTGGCCGTCAACCAGCAATTCGACTACGTCGAGGTAAAGTTGGAAGACGGACAGAAGTTTGTTCTGGCTAAAGAGCTGGTGCCGAAGGTTTTGACCGATGAAAAGCACCAGCCCCTGAAATATACAGTCGAGCGCACCCTTAAGGGCAGCGAGCTTGTCGGCAAAGAATATGACCCACTTTTTGAAAGCCGTGGTAAAAAAGCCCACAGGGTATGGCACGCAGACTATGTGAGTGTCGAGAATGGCTCAGGTATCGTGCACCTTGCACCGGCCTATGGTGAAGAAGACTTCCAGTTGGCCAAGGAAAAGGGCTTTCCGACAGTCTCTAACATCGATGACAATGGCTTTTATGACTCTGGTGAATGGAAGAGTCAGTACGTCTGGGATGCTAATAAGCCCATCGCCAAGACATTGCATGAGCGGGGGGCCATCTGGAAAATCGACTACATCACCCACAGCTATCCCCACTGTCACCGATGTGGCACCAAGCTCATGTATCGAGCTCACCCGAGCTGGTTTATGGATATCGAAGGCCAGCGAAAAGAGATGCTTGAGCAGAACGGGGCTATAAATTGGTTCCCGGAGCATATCAAGAATGGGCGTTCAGCAAAGACTATCGAAACCGCTCCAGATTGGAATATGAGCCGCGATCGTTTTTGGGCGACGGCCATGCCGGTATGGAAAGGTGTAGACAAGAAAGGCAGAGAGCACATCAAAGTCGTGGGAAGCTACGCTGAACTCAAGGAGTTGAGCGGCAGAGAGCTGGATGACTATCACCGGCCATGGATCGACAATGTTACCTTCGAAATTGATGGTGTCAGCTACAAGAGGATCGAGAAAGTCCTCGACTGCTGGTTCGAAAGCGGTTCAATGCCTTTTGCCCAGTTCCATTACCCCTTTGAAAACGTCGAGAAGTTTGAACAGAACTTCCCAGGTGACTTTATCGTGGAGTACGTGCCCCAGGTAAGGGCGTGGTTCTACTACATGCAGGCCGTAAGCGTCGGTTTGTTCGGAACCAAGGCTTTCAGCAATGCCTTGGTACACGGCACAATCGCTGGCAATGATGGCCGCAAAATGAGCAAGAGCTACGGCAATTATACCGATCCTAACGAATTGATGGACCAATATTCGGCTGACAGTTTACGGTATCTTTTCTTGCAATCACCCCTATTAAACGGCGACGATTACGCCTTGGTAGACAAGGACGTAGCTGATATTGCACGCAAACTCAGCATGGTCTGGAATATGTACGACTTCTTCACTATGTACGCTGACGTTGACGGCTGGGAGTGGGACGGCAAGCTTGACGACCCAAGTGAAGGCCTCAAAAATCCGCTCGATCAGTGGATTGTGTCGCGTTTGCATCAGCTGATCCATGAGGTAGAGAGTCACATGAACAAGTACGATCTACCGAATGCTACCAAGCCAATCCTGCCGTTCATCGATGATGCTTCCAATTGGTATGTGCGCCGTTCGCGCCGCCGTTTCTGGAAGAGCGGAGATGACACCGACAAAAATGATGCATACCGTACTCTGCACTATGTTTTAGTACAACTGGCACATGTTATGGCTCCATTCACCCCATTTTTGGCCGAAGAGCTGTATATAAAGCTGACTGGCGGCGGGTCTGTCCATTTGCGTGACTGGCCGAAGGCTGGGCACATAAATGAGCTTGAGCTGCATTGTATGGGCTTCGTAAGAGAGGTCATCAACGAAGGGCTTTCGCAGCGCGCGTCAGCGAGCGGACAGACAGGGACATATAAGGTTCGTCAGCCGCTTCAATCCGTTACAATTTACGATCCCAAGGGTCTTCTGAGGGATGACTTGAAAGGTGTTGTCGCGGAGGAACTTAACGTCAAAGACGTCAATGTCCAGTCAGAAAAGATTGTACTTAGTAAGGTGGTTAAGGGCGTAACCGTACAGACATTTGCCCCACTATTAGAACTTGACCTCAAGATTACCCCGACGCTCAAACGGGAAGGTATGATGCGCGAAGTGGTCCGCAACATCCAAAGTGCCCGCAAAAAGGCTGGGTTGAATGTCGATGACCGCATCAAGCTCAGTCTTTCCACTAGTGATGAGCAGCTTCGCGAAGCGATGCACGAACACCTGCAAACTATTCAGGATGAGACACTTGCAAAACAGATTGTCTTTGATCAGAGCTTTGAGTATGAGTCGTCATGCAGCGTAGACGACGCGCCCCTGACCATTGCCTTAGAAAAAGCTTAGCCCTGGCTCCCGCAACTCTTTACAGAGAGCGTCATATCTGATATCATCTTTTGGTAGTTACATTCTTATAAAGAGAGAAGTAGAAGAAATATGAAGAAAGCAGTTATTGCTACTGGCGGCAAACAATACCTCGTCACTGAAGGCGAGACTATTGAAGTTGAACTCCTCGGTAGTGACGATAAGAAAGTCGCTTTTGACGCTCTACTGGTCATCGATGGCGAGACCATAAAGGTTGGCGCTCCAACGGTAGAGAAGGTTAAGGTGAGTGCTGAAGTTGTTGCCGACGAAGTGAAGGCTGACAAAGTCACCTCTATTCGTTACAAGGCAAAAAAGCGCGTGCACAAAGTACGCGGCCATCGCCAGCGCCACACCGCCATCAAGATCACCAAAATCGCTTAGATCAGCGATAGCGCCTGTGGAAAAAGCAGCGAGCCTTCAGAGGCTCGTTGTTTTTAATACATTAGTTAATTCAGGTCACGTGTGTTGTGTGCAGAGGTTAGAAACTCCTGGCACCAGAGGGATTGTTTCTTTGTTGTTAGAGTTACTCCAAAGCTAGTGCAAAAAATATGCAAAAAGCTTTCATTTTAGCTGCATACTTTTTGTGCTATTTGCTCTTGAGCACCGTCCGGTATAGACGGATAATAATAGTTACGGACGAGTCTATTGAAAGACCGGATGTAAACAAAAACCAATGAAACAAAAACCGAAACGACTGAGTCTGATTTTCCGTATGGTGTTAGTGGCTGTAGCTGCCTTTGTGGCCGTGGTCGGCTTCGTGGCAGCGTTAACAGATCCACATCCCGTATATGCCGCCACGAACAACACGCTTAACTTTCAGGCGCGGTTACTCACGGCTGCGGGCAACCTGGTGCCCGACGGCAATTACAATGTTGAATTTAAGGTTTACAGTGCCTCCAGCTCTTCAGGTTCATCACAAGGTTCATGTTCTGGCGACAGCACCTGTCTTTGGACGGAAACCCGTACGACCTCTAATAAAGTCCGTGTGGTGAATGGATATCTTGCGGTAAATTTGGGAAGTGTCACAGCTTTTGGCTCAACAATTAACTGGGATCAGGAGCTTTGGCTGACTATGAACGTTGGCGGTACTGGAACGCCCGGCTGGGACGGGGAAATGACGCCTCGCCTTAAGCTGACAGGGGTGCCTTACGCATTCCGGGCTGGTCAGCTGGCTAATACTAACGGCTCGAACCAAAGTACGCTTGGGTGGGCGACGCAATCGGCCAGCAATAGTATTCTTCTGCCAAATGAAGCGGGCACAATTTGTATCCAGAATTCGGTCAACTGCGGCTTTTTGACGAGCGGCGGCGCTTCGGGCAGTTTTGTGCAACTACAAGGCTCTACACCCGGGACGGCACAGACGGGAAACTTAAACATCTCTGGAACAGCGATAGCAGGCACGACACTCCAGTCGCCACTTTTGTATACCAACACGGTTGATACGGCCTCTGGGGGCGGTACGCTCAATATCGGTACTACAAACGCAACGAATGGCATCAACCTCAACCAGAACACCACTGTTGTCACAGATAAGACCCTAACTGTGCTTGGCGCCGGCTTATTTAAGGCAGCAACCGACTCCACTACTGCCTTCCAGGTTCAAAACAGCGGGGCAGGCAAGGTTTTTGTTGTTGATACGATCAACAATTTCATCCGGATGGTAACGGGCTCAATTACCAATATTACAACAACCTCAGGTACAGGCGCTATTCAGATCGGAGCAGATAATGCCGACAATCTGGCCATTGACGACAACGAGATTATGGCTAGGGCAAATGGCAGTACCAGCAACTTGTATTTGCAGAAACTTGGCGGCGGGCTTAATATCCAGGCCAGCAACACCATTGTTAAGCCGGGGTCTAACAACACAACGACGTTCCAAGTCCAGAATAGCTCAGCGGCGGCGATTTTCGGAGTCAACACTTCTGGCGCGAACATCCAGCTGGGCGAAGGCTCCAGCGTTACCGGCAAGATGGTGATAAGTAACGCTACCAATAACAACACCATCACGATCCAGAGCGGCACGACAAGCACAGGCTATGCATTGACGCTTCCGACGGCGCTAGGGGCAAATGGCGATTGTTTGAAGGACACTACGGGCACCGGCGTGCTTGGCTTTGGCGCCTGTGGCGCCGGTGGAGGCGGTGGAGGCGGTACGCTTCAAAATGGCTACGACAACTCCGGTACTGCAAACCCGCAAATTTCGCTAAGCGTCACTAACGGCGGCATTAAGATCCGCGATGCAGTAGGAGGTGTTAGCGGCAACTTATTCCAGATACAGAATGCTGCCGGCACTGCTACGCTCTTTGGCATGGCTGCTACCGGGCTTACACTGCAAGACACTTCTGGCAACACCGCTTTTATCTTCGACACGAGCACAAGCCACCTGAAGATATATGCGGATGGTACCAGCCCCACGGCTTATGCCGACATCTATTACGACGGGACTGCTAACGAGGCTGTATTCACAGCATCATCGGGTACGACACGGATCGGCAGCGGCTCGGGTAATATTACTATGCAACTGTCGGCTTCTGCTGATGTATTCCAGGGCACCAAGGCGCTTACCCTATCCTCTGCCTACAGCGGTAATGACTTCACATTTACACGAAATATTACGGCAGGATCGAATGCCTTGACTGGTTCTGTTGTAAAAATAGAGTCGACTTCCAGTGGCAGCGGGACTGTCGCTTCTAATCTGTTATGGATCAACGAGAACAACAACTCCGCGACAGGCAACCTTATTCTCGCTACCAAGGCCGGATCTGGAAATGAGAAATTTAAAGTGGACACCAATGGTTCGGTCACTATTGCATCAGGGCAGACATTTAGCACGAGTTCGGGTGCCCTTGGCGTATCCGCCGGGTCTGGCAACCTGACCCTAACAGCAGGCGGGGCAAATGCAGTTATTGCCAAGCCTGGCACAAACTCCACTGCCTCATTCCAGGTGCAAAACTCCAGCTCCACCGCGCTATTTACCGCCGATACCACCAATAACCGCTTGCAGGTCGGCTCTTCTACGACAGATGCGACTGCCATAACTATCGTCCTTGACAGTTATAACCAAAGCAGTGATCCTACCGGTGTTAGCGGGGCGATGTACTATAGCACAAGCAAAAATGCCTTCCGATGTTACGAAAATGGCGCCTGGAAAAACTGTATAAACGGCGTAGCGGATTCGGTAACTACTGTCGAGGGCCCGGCAGTCACCAGTATCTCGAAGGCTGCAGCTGCGACCATTGTCATTACGCCTCTTTATATCCCGGGCCAGCTGACAGTGAACGAAATAAGGATACGCGTGGTTACTACGCTGGGCGCGGCAGGAGATGTAGGTGTCTACAATGCGGCTGGCAACCTTGTGCTGAATGGCGGGAGCAGCAGTGTCGGTACTGCAACCGGCCTTAAGACTATTGCGCCTACCCAGGCAGGCTCAGCGCGAGTGCTGGAGGCAGGGCAGTACTACATTGCTACGACATGGAATTCAGCAACGGGCGCCGTTTCGGGCGCGGCCTTGCCGATTGCCGGTATGATAGCGCGTACCGGCACCATCGCCAGTGGGGGCGGATTAGTCCTTCCTTCCTCGGTGACTTTATCCGGCATTACGGCCGCAGTCAATATGCCGTCTGTCAGCCTCAATAATTAGCCGCCGTGCTATTTAACGCGGCGAAGGCTTGTGGCCAGGGAATTGACCAGCTCGCTGTCGACCTTATCGGATGAAGTGAGCGCAATAAGTGCTCCCTCTTTGGTTGTTATAAAATACTGGTCTGCCTTGCCTTGGCTGGCATCGTACAACGTCCCAACAGGCAATAATAAGGGTTGTGCTTCTTTCTTCGCGAATTTGCCGGCATCGAAATCATTGGGGAGAGCCTGAAGTGTGACAATGAGCGTTGGTTTTTTGGACGCGCTCATCAGTTTATATAAGACAATATCGCCTAACACTTTTACGTCGGGGCCTGCGAGGCGGTAATCACGGGGCATTTCTTTCGGATAGTACAGGGGGAAGCTGACATTTTTGCTGAGGGCATCCAAAGGAGTACGGGACTGTCTTTCGTAAAGGTAAAATCCCACGCCGCCGATGACAGCGACAAAGATCAAGCCGATGACCAATAGCTTTTTGTAACTGTGGTGATGCGTCCTTGGTTCAGTCTCACTATCCATAAGCAGTAATGTACAGTATTTTAAGATCAGCAGACAAGTAACTTTGTTTTAATAGTGCGTACTTGTTATGCTAGCGGATAGCTATGGCAGATCTAAAGCGCCCGTTGCAGCGAGCTTTGACCAAACGGACCAACAAAGGAAACAAGCGTCCTACCAAGCGTATTTGGGCGGCCAGTGTATTGGCGCTGACTGTACTGGGCATACTATTACCGCTTGTCTTGCAGGGGAAGGCTAGTGCTGTGTGGTGGAATAGCGGCTGGTTTTACCGCAAGAAGATAACGCTTAATAACTCTGCCAGCTCTGAAACGCTTACCAATTTTCCTATAAGAGTATCGCTATCATCGGGCAATATTAATTATGCTCATACCCAAAACTCGGGCCAGGACGTCCGGTTTGTAGAGGACGATGACACTACGGCACTCGATTATGAGATAGAGAAGTGGGATGAGACCGGCACAAGCGAAGTATGGGTTCGGGTGCCATCGATCCCCGCAGGTTCGACCACTAAATATATCTGGATGTATTACGGAAACAATTCTACTACTGATGCGCAAAATGCTACAGGAGTGTGGAACTCAAATTATGCAGGCATTTGGCATTCCGGCGAAACGAGCGGGACTACACTTTTCGACTCCACAAGTAACGCCAATAACGGCGCAAAAACCAGCGCGACCAGCCCTAACCCCACCACTTCGGGCAGGATTGGCGGTGGGCAGGTGTATAGCTCTTCAACCGTCCTTGTACCTGACGCCAACTCGCTGGACATGAACGACAACATGACTGTCTCTGTGTGGGTCAACGCCACTTCGCTTCCGACGTGGGCTACCATACTCTGTAAGGACGACTCGTTCAACCCTAACTACTGTATACAGTACGATGATAACGGTAAGTTTCAGATGAACTACAGCGCTAGCTTTCTTGCTTCGCCCACAGCAACGTCTCCTACGACAAGTACCTGGTATTACCTTACGGCAGTGTACGACAACGCGGCAAACCAAGTCAGGATGTATCTTAATGGTTCTTTGAACTCTACGACTGCCCAGACTACAGCCTTGCCTCCCAACACCGGGCGTCTTCATATCGGAAACGATATCGTAAACGAATACTGGGCTGGTACTATCGACGAGCTGCGAATATCCAACAACATACGCTCGGCCGAATGGACTGAGGCAGAATACATAACCGATACCAACGCAATGAACTCATTTGGCGCGGAAGAGCAGTATCCGCCGGATGCGCCTATACTCACGCCACTTACTGGCTCAGTGGCGTTACAGCCCACGTTTCAACTTAGGGCAGCCGACAGAGTTGATCCTGATTATCTTCGTTATAAGATTGAAGTATGTTCCAATAGCGATTGTTCCAGTATTCTGAGGACCATCGACCAAACATCATCCCAGACTGGCTGGAGTGGCCAGGACGCGCAATCTGGGACGGCGTATGCCTCATCTGATACTATCGGCAGCTCGACCCTAGCTTCCCATGTATATCAGACGCCAGCACTTAGTGCCGGCACGCAATACTGGTGGCGCGCCTACGCCATCGACCCTGGTGGCTCTAACGCCTGGAGTGATGCCTCTGAGATATCTTCATTTATTACCACTGGGCCGCCAGCAGCCCCTACGCTTATAGAGCCTGTCAGCGGTGCAAATGCTCCACTCGCGCCCATGCTGCGCTTTTGGACGACCGACCCTAACGGCGATTACGTTCGCTATAAGATCGAGGTTTGCTCGACCAGCAACTGCTCTTCGGTGGTCCGTACCATCGACCAAACATCATCCCAGACTGGCTGGGCATCACAAGACATGAGCAGCGGTACTGCTTACACCGCCAGCTCTGTCTTAAGTAGTTCGCAACCGGCAGTCCATGTGTATCAGTCACCGGTGCTGACGGCTAATGCACAATACTGGTGGCGCGCCTACGCCATCGACCCTGGTGGGTATAATCAGTGGAGTACGGCATCCAGTATCGGTACCTTCACCACCGTACCTTCTAACGTTGCTATAACCGGAGGTACCGCGATCAGGGGTGGAACAAAAGTGGGGCAGTAGCGCTATGGTGCTAGCCTTATAGTACTATATATCTCCCTCGGCACCTTTGTTAGGGCATCTTGGAGAGCGCTGCTATAATCATTAGCAGGAAGGTTTGCGTCTTAATGCCATCCATTAATCTGAGCGCTCTTCGGTTACGGTCTGTATTATGTGGCATCTGTGGTGGGGCGTTTTTTTTGTTAGCCCTTTTCCCCGTCTTAGGTAGAGCCCAAGGTAATTCGGCTATTGCTCAGGAGTTTCAACCCAAGG
>Ga0075367_10000040_pt1 | contig 28723 bp, 16 predicted proteins | sample EndMethybrTD3032_FD_71399 | JGI IMG/M metagenome (GOLD analysis project Ga0075367, IMG submission 71399) | Populus endosphere microbial communities from Tennessee, USA - Endosphere MetaG P. TD hybrid TD303-2 | ecosystem: Host-associated > Plants > Roots > Endosphere | place: USA: Tennessee... | reverse complement strand
GATGACGGGGAGGGGGAGGTTCCGGGCATGGGGGGTGAGCTGAAATGAACATCCACTTCAATCGAGAAAGGTTGCGTGCAATGCAAAAGTGTCACGTCGATTAAAGCGAGAAGCTCCTTGTTCCCCTGGGCTAAGAGAAACCTTGTAGTTATCTTCCGTAGAAGGGGAGCCAAGCGATCATTTAACAGGCCAACTCGGGGTTGGTATTGCGAGGTTAGTTAGCCTAAGCTCAGTCTCCGGTTTAAGAATCAGCAAAAAATATTATGAGTGGAGCATAGACGTTGGCTGTCGATCAGGGTGCATTTGTGGAACTCCGCGGGAGGTCATGGCTCGTTGAAGGGATCCGCGAGGAAGGAAGTATCTTACGCACTTTGAGCTTGTCATGCATATCGGACGACGCCCAAGGGGAAAAGCTCGACGTACTTTGGGATGCGGAGATTGGTGCGGCTCTCCTGGATGAAGATGGGTGGAATAAGGTCGGGGTCGGCCTGCCCGATCAAGCGGAGGTTTTAGCTGCACACCTGCGCGCGATTAGGTGGCGCTCGGCAACAGCAGCTGACCGCGACCTTTTACAGGCACCTTTTCGCGCGGGCATCCGGCTTGACGCTTATCAGCTCCTTCCTCTGCGCAAGGCGCTTCGGTTGCCTCGTGTCAATATGTTGATCGCGGATGATGTCGGTCTGGGAAAGACCGTGGAGGCGGGTTTGGTCGCGCGGGAGCTGCTTCTGCGCCGCCGGATCGACTTCATCGTAATCGCCGCCCCACCCGCGATGACGATTCAGTGGAAGGACGAACTCGAAGCCAAGTTCGGCCTTACGTTCGAAATCATTGATCGGGAGCGCATTGGCGAAATGCGCCGCCTCCGAGGCTATTCCGTCAATCCATGGTCGACCGGTTCGCGTTTCATTGTCTCTCACAGATTGCTCACCGACGAGGTTTATGCGGCGGGTCTCCGCGACGCCCTCGGTGAATTCCGGGCGAGATCGCTTTTCATTCTTGATGAAGCGCATCACGCTGCTCCCGCAGCTGGGATGCGCTACGCAATTTCAAGCCAGCTGACGAAAGCCGTTCGAGAACTCGGTGAACGGTTCGAGCATCGGCTTTTCCTGACCGCTACTCCGCACAACGGGCATTCCAACAGCTTCTCGGCGTTGCTCGAAATGCTTGATCCCCAACGCTTCACCCGTGGCGTTGAGGTGCGGCCCAGGGACCTCGAGCCGATAATGGTTCGGCGCCTGAAGGCTGACCTGCGGCGCCTGGGCGAGGCGTTTCCCGAACGCATCATCGAAGCCGTTCGGATCGATGGTTTGCCTGAGGACGCACCCGAACTCGCTTTGGCGAGCCAGCTTGCCGCCTATGGCGAGCTGCGAATGAAGCGCATTGCCAGCTTGCCGAGCCAGAAGGCGGCGCTTGCAAAACTTGCCTTTGTCGGACTTCAGCAGCGCCTCCTGTCATCGATCGCAGCTTTCGCGCGAACTTTGAAGGTCCACAGAGTGACCCTGCAACGCATGGTGGACGGTGAAGCGGCCGGCTCGGTTGCAGCGGCGGCGCTTGCATTCGTGGCTCGTTCGACAAACGAGGACAACAACGAGCTGGGTCTGGAGGACGATCGGGCCGAGAAATCCATCGATGCCGATGAAGATGCCACCGCTGAAGCCGCATCAGCTCTAGGTGCGGCTGACGCCGCCCAAGGTGATTTGCGCGCCGAACTTGCTGCCGTCGATGCTATGTTGGCGATTGCGGAGCGAAACGCCGCCCGGCCGGACGCACGGGTGCATTGGCTGACTGATTGGATTAAAGCCAGTTTTTTGACGGGTCCGAACTGGAATCGCCGACGCCTCATCATCTTCACCGAGTATGAAGATACGCGGCGCTGGCTCGAACGACGCCTGCGCGAGGCCGTCGAGGGCACCGCCCGCTCCGATGAACGCATCGGCGTGTTCACTGGCGCGACAGGTTCGGATCGCAGGGAAGAGGTCAAGCGTGCCTTCAACACCGACCCCGATGCCGAACCCTTGCGCATTCTCATTTGCACCGATGCCGCTCGGGAAGGCATCAACCTTCAGGCCTATTGCTCTGACTTGATCCATTTTGATCTGCCATGGAACCCCTCGCGCCTCGAACAACGCAACGGGCGCATCGATCGCAAACTCCAGCCAGCGCCGCAGGTTTTTTGCCGGTACTTTCGCTACGAGCAGCGCGAAGCCGATATCGTCCTCGAGGCGCTCGTTCGAAAGACCGAGACGATCCGCGAGCAACTCGGCTCGGTCGGTCAGGTAATCGAGGACCGGATTGCAAAGCGCCTTGCCGAAGGCGGTATTGCGCGCGGCCAAGGGGCGATCATTGCCCGCGCGATCGAGGAAGAAAATGACGCCGAGCGCCTGGGTCGCGCCCGCACCGAAATGGATGATGACGAGCGCATCCGGCACGTACGTTTGCTGAAAGAGCAGACCGATCTGCAAAGCGCGCTCGAACGATCGCGCGAGCGCGTCGGCGTCGATCCTAAGGACCTGCGACGCGTGGCGGCGGCGGCCTTGTCGCGCTCAGGTTATGTACTCGATGACGCGCGCGGTCCACTGGCGGGGAAGGTGGAAACCTTCAAACTGGATCCCAGCGATCCGGCCTTTACCAAGGATGCGGGCTGGGACGATGCTTTCGACGATCTTCGTATTCGGCCGCGCAAACGCGGCGAACGTCTCGGCGACTGGCGACGCGATGCACCGATCCGATCCATCGCCTTCCAGCCACCCATCTTGAGCGACGGCCGCGACGCCTCGGACGTCGTGCAATTGCACCTCGAGCACCGGCTTGTGCGGCGGCTGCTCTCGCGGTTCATCAGCCAGGGTTTCCAGTCCAGACTGTCTCGCCTGTCCGTGATCTACGGACCCGGTGCGCAACCGCGTGTGGTGTTGATGGGACGCCTAGCTGTGTTCGGCGCAGGTGCCGCGCGGCTGCATGAGGAAATCATTCCGATCACCGCGATCTGGTCGGAATCCGAGCGCGACCGCAAACCGCTTCGGCCGCTGGGCGAAAGCGGCGAGGAGAAGACGCTCAACCAGCTCGAGGAGGCCTTGCGTGATGCCCGCGAGGCGCCCGGCACAGCTATTGCTCGCGTCCAGGCGCTGATTGAAAAGGATATTACTGACCTTGTTCCAACGTTGGAGAAGATTGCGGCCGAGCGACTGATGGCGGTGACGGCACAGTTGAAAAAGCGCGGCGAGGAAGAATCGCGCTCGCTGTCCGATCTGCTCGATCAGCAGCGGTCGCGCATCGCCAAGGCGGCGAAGGACTTCGACCCCAACCAGCTCACACTGGACCTCGTCCCCGAAGAACGACGCGAACGGGAAGCTGACCGGCGCCATTGGGAAGGCCGCCTGACACGCCTCGAACGTGAGTTGCGCGATGAGCCTGGACGCCTGCGCAAATCCTATGAGGTGCGGGCGCATCGCCTTGAACCGGTGGGTATCGTGTATCTCTGGCCGGTTTCGGGGTGAGCGCGATGGCTGTCGACATCAACCGCGACCCGGATCTTGAATGGCTCGACCACGTGCCGCCCGTCGGCCTTGTCGTGGCACCTGCGCTGCTGAAGGAACTCGGTCTCATTCCCTCGCGTCAATCGCCGATCGAGAGCGGTGAGGTCGCCGAGATCATCGGCGACGATCTGGCGACGCCGGCTTTGTCCAATGCGTGGGATTTTGTTGAAAAGGTGCTCGGTTGGGAAGCGCGTCACGTGGCCGGCGCGCCCGGCGGCCCTGCTGTTCCCGATGACTTGCTGGTCGCGCTGCCGGAACATGGCACCACGCTTTCGCCCACTTGGGCGGTAGCGGAACTGGGCAACGGAGAGCGCCGCTGGCAGCTTCTGGTGCGTGTGGAAGCCCGCGGCGTCGATCCCGATGGCCGCAATGCGCTTAATGGCTGGGAGGCGACGCCGCACCAGCGGTTCGAGCGGCTGCTGCGCGATACCGGCGTGTTTTCCGGGCTGCTGATCTCCGAGCGCGAGGAGCGCAAGGACGGCGAGATCCGCACCTATCCAGAATTCCGCCTGATCTATGCGCCGCGCGGTGAAACCTCGGGCCATCAGAGTTTTCCGATCCGGCCGATGGCGCTGGTCTCGGGCCGCCCCATGCTCGGCGGGTTGAAGCTGTTGCTGGATCGCTTTCGGCTGTTTTCGGATGGCGATGACCGGCGTTTGCCGGCGCTTTTGAAACGCAGCCGCGATGCGCAGGCGCTCGTTTCAACAGCGCTGGCCGAACAGGTGCTCGGGGCGCTTCATGAACTGCTGCGCGGGCTGGACGCCGCGGAACCCACGCTGGTGCGCGTGCTCAGTACAACGCGCCCCGATCATCTTTACGAAGGGCTGCTTACCGTCCTGATGCGGCTCGTCTTCGTGCTGTATGCCGAGGACCGCGATATCTTGCCCTCGCTGCCGGGCGCGCGGTCGCGGGAAATCTATGAGACCAGCTACTCCGTGCGTGGGCTTTACGCGAAGCTCGCCGAGGATGCGACGCTCAATCCCGACACGATGGACGAGCGCCGCGGCGGCTGGGGCGGCATGTTGGCGCTGTTCCGCATGATTCACAAGGGGCATAGCACCGGCTTCGTGCAGGCGCGCGGCGGCAAACTGTTCGACCCCGATGAGTTTCCCTTTCTTGAAGGCCGCGTCGCGAAGGATGACGCGCCGCGTATCCTGCATGTTTCCGATGGCTGCCTCCTCCGCATCCTCGAGGGGCTGATGACCATCAAACTTCGCGGGCAAAACCGCGAGCGGCTCAGCTACCGCACCCTCGATGTCGAGCAGATCGGTTCGGTGTATGAAACCGTAATGGGCTTCACGGCCGAGGCGGCGACCTCGCGCGTGCTGGCCATCAAGGCGGGCAAGAACAACAAGACGCCGGTGTTCGTGGCGCTCGATGATCTGCTGACCAAAAAGGGAAAGGACCGGATCAAGGCGCTAAAGGAGGATACCGGGCGTGCCTTAACAGCGGCGCAGGCCAAGCCGGTCGAGGACGCGACAACCGTCGAGGAGCTCGTTGCGGCGCTCGACTCCATGGTCGACGAACGTGGCTCTCCGAAGAAGCGGATCGCCGCATCGGGAACGCCGATTCTGCAGCCGACCGACGAGCGGCGGCGCACAGGCAGCCATTACACACCCCGCTCACTCACTGCGCCGATCGTCAAGCATGCGTTGGAGCCGGCCTTCGCGCGCCTCGGCCAGAATGCTACGCCGGGGCAGGTGCTGGACCTGAAGGTTTGCGATCCCGCCATGGGCTCGGGTGCATTCCTGGTCGAGGCCTGCCGTGCAATCGGCGAGCGGCTGGTCGCGGCCTGGGCGCGCTGGCCTGACGAGCGGCCCAAAATTCCAGCGGATGAGGACGAGGAGCTGCATGCACGCCGGCTCGTGGCGCAGCGCTGCCTCTACGGCGTCGACAAGAACCCGCGCGCGGTCGATCTGGCGCGCCTGTCGCTTTGGCTCGCCACGCTGGCGCGCGACCATGAATTCACCTTCCTCGATCACGCGCTAAAATGCGGCGATAGCCTGGTGGGGCTGTCGACGGCGCAGATCGCGGCGGCGAACTGGGATGACGCGAAACCCGGCCTGCCGCTGTTCCGGCAACTGGTGCGCGACAAGGTGGCGAAGGCCATGCAGGGCCGCGCCGAAATCCAGAACGCGCCGGACGACACGATGCGAGCGGTCCAGGAGGAGCGGCACCACAATCTGGAATCGGAAGTCTTGCCGATCCGCATGATGGGCGATGCGGTAGTCTCCGCCTTCTTCGCCGCCGACAAGGCGAAGGCGCGGGAGAAGGCGCGTGCCGATGTCGAGAGCCACATCTCCGGCATGCCGCCACGCTGGGACTTGTTAGAAGCTGCTGCAGGCAGGCTGCGGGCGGGAGAACATGGCATCACGCCATTCCATTGGCCGCTTGAATTCCCTGAAGTATTTCAGCGAGATAATGGGGGCTTTGACGTAATCGTCGGCAACCCACCCTTCTTAGGGGGTGCGAAAATTTGGCCTACCTTCGGAGGGTCATATGTAGACTGGTTGAAGCTCGCTCACCCAAACAGCGGCGGAAAAGGCGTCAATTTGGTAGCGCATTTCCTGCGGCGAGCAGCAGCAATTCTGCGCAATGGTGGGGCATTTGGACTCATCGCCACAAACACCGTTGCGCAAGGAGATACGCGAGACGCAGGCATGAAAGAGCTATGTGCCGATGGTTACAAAATCTATCGCGTCATACGGAAGCTTCGCTGGCCAGGGGCGGCCGAAGTAGTAGTAAGCGTCCTGCACGCTACTAACTCAAGCATCTCTCCGGATCCAACAATAGATTCTAGACCCGTCGTTGCCATAAACTCTATGTTGCTTCCCTCTCCAGTCGAAATGGAGCCGGTGGCGCTGGCATCTAACAAAGGTATTTGTTTCAGAGGGTGCGATACGTACGGTTCCGGATTTATCTTTACTGTTGATGGCGGGGCGGACAGTGCCGGGACCATTAATGAAATGAGAACTCTCATCGCACAGTATCCGCAAGAGTCCGAAAGGATACAGCCATTTATCGGGTGGCGGGAAATCTCGAATGATCCGCGACATCAGCATAGCAGATGTGCAATCAATTTTGCCGATTTGAGCTTGGAGGACGCGAGACGCTGGCCCAACCTTTTGGATATTGTCGAAAGGCGCGTTAAGCCAAGCAGAGATAAGTTGGGTGGCTATTCCGTAGCTGAGCGGCGGAAGGAGGCCTGGTGGCAGTATGGGACATACACTCCAGCTCTATTCGGGGCCGTCGCACAGTTAGATCGAGTTTGCGCCGTTGGTGCGGCGGGCTCCATGCATCACATGATTGCTGTGGTGGATGCGAAGCAGGTCTTTTCGCACAAAGTAATGATTTTTGCTTCTAGCAACATGGCGTTTTTTGCCACAATCCAATCTAGTATTCACGAGGCGTGGAGAAAAACATTCGGCACGACATTTGGGGCATCGGATGACCTTGCTTACAATCCGCTTCGAGTTTTTCGGCCTTTTCCATTCCCTTCTAATTTCGAAACTAACCCCGCGCTCGAAGGCAGCGGCGACGTCTATCACGCCTTTCGCGCGCAACTGATGGTCGACCGCAACGAGGGCCTGACCAAGACCTATAACCGCTTCCACGCGCCAGGCGAAAACGGTGCCGACATCACCCGCCTGCGTGCGCTCCATCACGAGTTGGACGTCGCCGTGCTGCGCGCCTATGGCTGGAACGATCTGGCCGATCGCGCCGCGCCAGAATTCATCGAGCAGGAGGCGGACGAGGGCAAGGCGCCCAAGACCCGCCTCGACTGGTCCATCGAATTCAAAGACGAAGTCCTCGCCCGCCTCCTCGACCTCAACGCCACCCGCGCTGCCGAGGAACGTGCCGCCGGGTTCGTCGCTGCGGATGAAGGGGAGGATGAGGACATCGAAGAAGGGGATGGGGAATGAGCAAGGCCGAAACGATCCGGACCGGCAAATTGGGCAAGAAAGAGCTTCGGCTCGTCAAGATGAACGGCAGGTTTTTCGGCCTGGCCGATGGCGTCAGATGCACGGAAGGCGACAATGCCGATGATGTCTGGCTGCAGTTGCACGATGACGCTGGCAAGAGCGACCCAACTTATTTCGGCTTCGATGGCGCACGCAGCCGCTTTCAGAAGTTCTTTCCCAACGGCTTCGATTCCGATGGCTATGCATCGCAGGAGCGCGACTACAAGATCGCAGCGAAAGCGAAGCTCGACGAAACCGTGCCGCTCAATAAGGCCGTCGATAGAAAGGGATATGGCGAAGCGGTGCTCGCGGTCTTTCGCGCAACCAATATGCTGTCGCCGTTCGAAAAGACGCGCCTGCAGGACGTACTCCGCGGACCCCGCGCCGATGACTTCGTCCAAGCAGCAGCCCGCTTTACGCTCGACGGCAGCAAACCCAATCTCCTCGCGATGGAACTTGCACTGAAGCCACATGACAACGCCAAATGGACGGTCGTCACTTATCTTCCCTATCTCTGGCGGCCTGAGACGCACATGTTCCTGAAGCCCGAAGCAACCAAGGATTTTGCAACCCGCGTCGGCCATCGCTTTGCCTCGGACTATGAAGCCCGCCTGCACCTGCCGGTTTACGAGAGTCTGCTCGACCTCGCGAACCGGGCCACACAGGAATTGGTCGATTTGAAGCCACGCGACGGGATCGACATCCAAAGCTTCATCTGGGTGGTGGGCGACTACCAGGAGGGGCGCGAGGCAGTCTACGTTTAACAGTTTGCAATATTTTCTTGCAATTATGAATTTGCAAGATTACATCGGCAATCTCTGGAGTATCCAAATGGCGGCCAATTTCATCGGACCACGAATCAAGGCCCTGCGCGAGGAGCGAAACCTCAGCCAGGACGATCTTGCGCGCCTCTTCGGCTTTAAGGATCGCCAAACGGTTTCGGCGATCGAGACCGGCGAACGCCGCGTCACGGCGGAGGAACTGATGATCGCGGTCGAGAAGCTGGGTGCTTCACTCGATTATTTCACCGATCCCTTCCTGCTCATCGGCGAAGGCCGGTTCTCATGGCGGCAGACCAACGTCGGTCCGCAGCGCCTCAACGCCTATGAGCGCAGCGCCGGGCGCTGGATCGCGGCCTTCCGCGCCATCGCCCCGCAGGTGGGGCGGGTGGCGCCCTTGCTGCGCCGCGCGCTCGGCCTGCACAAAGGCTCGCGCTTCGAGGATGCCATGGAAGCGGGCGAGCGCTTCGTCGCCGAATTCGAACTCGGCGATGTCCCCGCCGCCCGCCTCGCCGAAGTAATGGAGCGCGAACTCGGCATCTTGGTTCTGCATGTCAATGCGTTTGACGGCATTTCTGGCGCGGCCTGCCGTCTGCCTGAGCTCGATGTGGTTTTGATCAACCGCCACGAGGTCGTAGGCCGTCGCCATTTTGACCTCGCGCATGAGCTGTTCCACATTCTCACGTGGGACGCGATGCCGCCCGAGCATTCCGAAGAAGCGCGCGAGACCGGCGGTAACCGCGTCGAGCAGCTCGCGAACAATTTCGCCTCTGCCGTGTTGATGCCCGCTGCGGTTCTCGATCGCTTCGGTGATTGGGCTGCAATCCCTGAGCGGGAACTTCCTGCCCGGCTGAACGCAGCGGCGGATGCGCTTTTGGTCACGGCCTCGGCGCTAAAATGGCGGTTAGTGGCGCTCGACCGGCTGAAGCCTGCTGCGGCGCGCGCCGTGCCAGACGCGACCCTGCGCAACAACGGCCGCGATGTAGCACCTGTGGCGCCGCCGCCGCTGTTCTCGAAACCGTTCTTGGAAGTGATCGCGCTCGCCGTCGATCAGGGCCGTGTTTCGGCGCGGCGAGCGGCGGGGGTGGTCGATCTTACTGTCGATGAACTCGACGACCTCCTCACAACGCATGGGGTTCCTTCCCCGCTTGAATTGTGAGGGACCATGGCACGCCATCATGGCCCGGTTCTGCTCGATACCAACGCCATACTGGAAAGCTATCGGGTGGGCTCGTGGCGCGCGCTCAGCGGTGGCTATGCTGTGGAGACCGTTGAGGATTGCATCACCGAGACGCAAACCGGCTTCCAGCGCCGTAGCCCGGAAATGCAGATCGATGAGGCGGAACTTCGTGCGTCGCTCAAGGCAATCCATCCGGTCAGAGACGCGGAGCGCGCCGTCGTCGCGGTGCGCGCGCCAGATATCGCTCTGGACGTGGGCGAGCGATCCCTATGGGCACACGCGCTTACCCGTAGCGACGCCTGGGTTCTTTGTGGCCCCGACAAGGCCAGCATGCGCTTCGGCGTCCGCCTCGGCCTGAAAGACCGGCTGATCGCGCTGGAAACCCTGCTCGCCGATGCTGGCCATCGCCCAAAGGAAGCGCTCAAGCCCGCCTACACCGCCAAATGGCTCGACAGGCTGCTCGGCGAACTCTTCATGTCGGAAGGATTTTGAACATGAAAACATCTGAGCAAGTCCGCGCCCAGATCGTCAACGTCTTCCGCCGCGATCTGATCGGTCCGGACCCGCAGGACGTTGATCTGGCGAACGAGCGCCTTAACGAGAGTCCGGCGCGCTGGTATCTCGCCGGTTTCATTGCGCCCGCCGAAGACCCGCTCGGCCTTGATGGCGAGAATGATGATGCCGATCCATCGGCGCAGGAAGAAATGGAACTCGATGTCGAGGAGCCGGATGCGGACGGCACGAACGGTGCGGCTGCCGACAACGAGGAGCCGGAGGCGCCGGTCACGCGAAGGCGCTTCCTTCCATCCTCGATCGGCTTGACGGTGTTGCTGGATCCCGATGTCACCGAGATCGAGGCGCGGGTGTCATGGGGCGATTATCGCACCGAGCCGCAATTGCCGGAGGAAGTTCTTCTTCCCGAACCTAAGGGCGAGGAAGTCGACGAGGACGGAAAGAAAAGGCGTATCGAGCGGCCGATGGTCGATTGGGTCCGCAGCCCGAAGGAGCGCTTCGTTGCCTTGCAGGTGCAGGAAGGTCGGGGCACCCCGATTGTCGTGCCGGAAAGCGCAGCCGAGCAAAGGCGCGGCGGTGGCCTCGTGCTCGAAACGCATTCGCGCCTGTTCAGCTACACGACGCCGGACGGCCAGACCGAACGCGTGCGCGCGTTAACGGTATTCCTCGTCAATCGCCGCGCCACGGTGCACCGCTTCTATTCCGATGTCAGCTACGCCTTTCAGGCGCGGCTCGAACTCGTATCGGAAACCGGCTTTCGGCCGCGTCGTGACCTGTCTGGCTACCGTGCCCAGGATTGGGATTTGCGGATCGCCGATCTGCACTATCGCGATCTCAACGAATGGGCCGTGGGTCGCAATGCCGCCGCGGGCTGGGATGCGCCCGAGGGCAACGCTCACGGTGTGACGCGAGTCTGGACCGACCCCCTGCCATCGGCCGAAGTCGAACGCGTCGCGCCGAACGAAGACGCGGATTTGAAAGCGCGTGTCTCTTTCGGGATGGAGGCTCTGGCGCAGTTGGCAGAGGGAGATGGCTTGGGGCTCAGGTCAGCCCTTGCCGATCTGCCAAGCCTATATGGCGCCTGGATCGATGCCGAGCGGAGAAAGCTCGGCGGGCTGCCCGCACGGCGCAAGGAAACTGGGGAGCGCCTAATCGCTGACATGGAGAAGGCCAAGGCCCGGATCGCAACCGGCATCGAGCTACTCGCAACAGATTCCAAGGCGCGGACCGCCTTCCATTTCATGAATCTTGCCGTGGCGATGGCGGCGCGCCGCCGCGTTGCAGGCGCGACAGGTGATCCTGCGGCCCTTACCGAGCCGCAATGGCGCCCATTCCAGCTCGCGTTCGTGCTACTCAATCTGGCAGGTCTGGTCGATCGGCGCCACGTTGACCGTGAGACAGCGGACCTCCTGTTTTTCCCTACTGGCGGCGGCAAAACCGAAGCCTACCTCGGCCTCGCGGCACTCGTCATCGCCCATCGGCGGCTCGGCGGGTCAGGCTTGCTCGGAGCCGGTGTGGCGGTAATCATGCGCTACACCCTTCGCCTTCTCACACTTGACCAGCTTGCACGCGCGGCCGGGGTCGTTTGTGCGCTCGAACTCATGCGCACTGACGCCAAGAACATTGATGACAAAGGCCGACGCTTGCTCGGCGACTGGCCCATCGAGATCGGCTTATGGGTTGGCTCCGACGCCTCGCCGAACAAACTTGGTGGTAAAGGCAACAGTGATGAAACCACCGCCGTCGCACGGGTGCGGCGTTATCAAAGCGGACGTGACAAACGTGCTCCGGCTCCGCTTAAGGCTTGCCCGTGGTGCGGAACGGAGTTTAAGCCGTCATCGTTCTCATGCACCCCAAACATGCATGCGCCGACCAATCTCGAAATCCGCTGTGTCAACACTAGTTGTGACTTCAGTCGAGGCCGGCCGCTGCCCGTCCTCACAGTCGATGAGCCGATCTATCGCCGCCTGCCAGCGTTTCTGATCGCAACTGTTGATAAGTTTGCTGCATTGCCTTGGGTCGGTGAAACCGGCGCTTTCTTCGGCCACGTTGACCGATTCCAAAACGACGTAGGCTTTTACGGCGCCGCTGAGCCGGGCCTTGGAAGCCCACTAGGCAATGGCTGGTCGCTCGACCCGCCAGATCTCATTATTCAGGACGAATTGCATCTTATCGCGGGGCCGCTTGGGACAGTCGCCGGTCTATATGAGGCGGCCATCGATCAACTCGCATCTCGAGGTTCCGGGGAAACGCGAATTCGTCCGAAAATTGTGGCCTCGACTGCAACGGTCAGACGTGCAGCAGATCAAATCTCGGCGTTGTTCGATCGCAGCAATACGAGCATCTTTCCGCCGCCCGGGATTGATCGGATTGACAGTTTCTTTGCACGCACGGTTCCTTCAACCACCAATGCAGCGAGGCTTTATCTTGGCATTGCAGCACAAGGACGCGGCCCAAAGCTGGTCTTTCTGCGTTCCTTGACAACGCTCGTTGCAGCGGCTCAGGCGGCATATGATGCGAACCTTCCCACTGATGCCAAGCATATAAACCCGGCCGATCCGTTCATGACGGCGCTTTGCTATTTTAACGCTTTGCGCGAATTGGGGGGTGCCCGCCGGATTGTCGAAGACGAAGTGCGTGATCGCGCGGCCCGCTATGGCACCCAACGCCGCAGGGTTGACCCGACGGACAGCCCTTTTGCCGACCGCCGTATCAAGGAACCTATGGAGCTTACCTCCCGCGTTTCAACCGACGAGGTCGCGAAGGCGAAGCAGCGCCTCGAAGCCGTATTTGGCCTGGAGGCCGAGACAGTCGACATTGCCCTCGCGACCAACATGATATCGGTTGGACTCGATATCACGCGCCTCGGTCTCATGGTGGTGCAAGGTCAGCCAAAGACCGCTGCGGAATATATCCAGGCGACCAGCCGCGTGGGCCGAGACCACTCCAGGCCCGGCATCGTGCTTGCGGTGCTGAACCTGCATAAGCCACGCGACCGCATGCATTTTGAACAGTTTGGACAATTCCATCGCACCTTCTACCGGGCGGTCGAAGCAACAAGCGTAACACCTTGGGCGGCGCGGGCACTCGATCGTGCTTTGGCAGCTGTTGTGGTCGCCGCCGCACGGCATATCGACGCAACTCTTACGCCGGAAGCTGCGGTCAGTGAGCTTAAGCATAACACCGGGATTCGCAGCCTTGTGCGCGACACGATCGTAAGCCGGGCACCAGAGAAGATGATCGCAGGCGGGCGAGCAGCGCTCGCGAAGTTGATAGATGACATTCTAGATGCCTGGATCGATACCGCTGACGAGCAGGCAGCTGGCGGAAATTCCTTCGCTTACGCGAAGAAGACAAGCCCGCATCGGCTTCTCCACATGCCGCTTGAGCCAGAGATCGGAAATCTGGCGGCGCCCCATCGCCGGTTTATCGCTGGGCGTTCGATGCGCGACGTGGAATCGAACGTCGCTCTGAAGGTCAAAGACCCACATGGAAACACCATCGCAAACGCGGATGACTTGTCATGACAAAGAACGCTCAGCGGCTAAGCCAACTTATATCGACCTTTGGTCCTGGTGCGATGATCGACTTGCCGACCCGATCGGTTGTGGTCGGTGGTCTAGAGCAGTGGGACATGAAGGGCAATGCCTTCACCACGCTTGCCGAGCCGCGCTTGACGATGCGACTCGAGCAAATTCTGAAGGAACAAGGGCGCCTCAATTCTGCCGCCCACCTCTCACTGCGCACTCCCCCTATGTCGGCAAACGCCCGAGACGGGATTCCCAACGGGGTTGCGGCGCCGGTATTCCCGACATGGTTTATCTGCGAGCAGGTCGAGACGAATTCTTCCGTAGTGATTACAACGAGACGGCGCCGGCTGGTGCGTTGGCAGGATCTCGACAGCAAAGGACGTCGACGCTTCCAATTTGACGACGGGCGGAAAAGCGATGTGACGCCAATCCGGTTTGTTTGTGCATGCGACAATGGCCATCTTCAGGACATCGACTGGCGGTGGGTTGTCCATGGTTCAGTCGCTTGCCAAGAGGCAATGTGGGTCGAGGAGAAGGGAACTAGCGCCGACCCTGCCGATACAAATGTCATTTGCGGCTGCGGGCGACATTTGTCGCTTCAGGATACGTTTCAGCCAGGGCGGCTTGGAAAGTGTCGTGGGGAGCGTCCATGGCTTCTCGACAGAGACCCAGCAGGATGTGGCGATAATCTCAAGCTTCTAACTCGAACTGCAACGAATACTTATTTTCCTCAGGTTCATACCGTTATTTCGCTCCCCTCCGAGGAAGATGAGCTAAGTCAACTCGTTGAAGACTTGTCCGGGGATTTGGTTGGCGTCCAGACAGTCCAAGATGTTGGGCAAGCAAAGCGATTCAATCCAAAAGTCGCAGCTTCGCTTGGTCCTTTCGCCGACGATGAAATCTTCGCGAGACTTGTACGCATTCGCGAAGGCGCAAAGTCCGACGCAAGTCGATCGCCCAAGCTTGCCGAGTTTGACACCTTTGCAAGTGGAAGCCCGGAAATCGGCACCAACCATCCAACTGCCAAACTATATGCGCAAACGCTCGCGCGCGCGGAATGGGCCAACCCTGCTGCCGAGATCGACATTTCAGGCATCAAAAACCTTGTCGCGGTGCATCGACTGAGAGAGGTTTCCTGTCTCTATGGATTCACGCGGTTCGAAGCGGCGCCAACCAGCGCTGATGGAGATATTGAGGATGTCCAGTTGAGCGTTCGTGGGGCACCAATTTCGCGTGATGCGGATTGGCTACCGGCGATTGAACAGTTTGGAGAGGGCATATTCATTCATTTTGATGAGATTGCCATCAAAGACTGGTTACACGCTGACGCGACCGCGCATCGAAATCGGCAGCTCCTCGTTGGCTACAACCATTGGCAAAAGCGGTTTACGGGAAAAGCTCCCGCCTACCCTGGCACTTCTTACGTGCTCCTCCATAGCATCTCACATGCCCTAATGGCTGAGATAGCCTTAGATTGCGGCTATCCTGCAAGCTCTCTAAAGGAGCGGGTCTATGCGTTGTCCAGTAAGAAAGGTGCGGGAGAGATTGATCGATGTGGCATCCTAATCTACACCGCAAGCACTGGGGCTCAGGGAACTCTCGGCGGCCTCGTCGCGACCGCCCCTCGTTTTGCAAGCATTCTCAAAAATGCCTTGGAGCGCCTTGGAATTTGTTCGAATGATCCGGTATGTGCGGACCACGAGCCCGATGACCGCAGCGGCGATCGCGCGACCCATGGTGCCGCTTGCCATGGTTGTCTGCTTATTGCCGAAACAAGTTGCGAAATGAGGAATCTCTTTCTTGACCGGAGTCTTCTTATCCCGACAATGTCGGGAGATCAGTCGTGCTTCTTCAAATAGGATAGCCCGCCCTAAGTCATCGCCCTGTTAATGATCGTGTCACCTCACGAAATTGAGACCCGATCTAAATACTGGTCTTCGGATCTCGCCGACATCAATTTGAGCCGCACATAAATGTTTTGCCTGTATATACCTGTAGGATATTAGGCAGTATTGGTGAGTTGGCACCATAACACGTTAAACACTTCATAATTTACTTTGATGCGGTTTGCCGAATCGACGGCTGTTTGAGACAGCACTACGTTGCAGGCCTGAATGAATCAATGTGAGGGGCTGATGGTCGCTGAGGTTGGCCCGTGGGCAAAAGAGAAGCTGGATATCTTGGCCCGCTATTTGGATTTTTACACAAAAGTGCTCAAGAACCAGCCATGGCGCACCCTCTATGTCGATGCATTCGCCGGCGGCGGACGTGCCAAGGTGCGCAATAAAAACGAACCGATTGCAACGCCCGACCTACTGGAAACGCCTGACGCTCAGGACAGTGAACAGACGGAATTTCTCGATGGGTCGCCCAGAGTGGCGCTTGGTATCGCCAATCCTTTCTCGCGCTATGTTTTTATCGAGCCTGCGCCCAAACGTGCCGAAGAGCTGAGCGGACTTGAAGCAGAGTACGGCGACAGCAGACAGATCACGACGCTCAGGGTGCCAGCAGCAGAAGGAATTGCTTGGGTTACCACCCGGGCGATTTCCAAGAGTAAACATCGTGGTGTGGCGTTTCTCGATCCTTTCGGAGCTAGGCTTGAATGGTCAAGCGTGAAATCCTTGGCTGATACCGGCTTATTCGAAGTCGTGGTAAACTTTGCCCTCAATATGGCGATCAATCGGATGCTTCCCAATGACGGCAACGTGCCGGTTGCTTGGGCCGAAACGTTAGATCGCTATTTTGGTACCCACGAGTGGTTCGACGAGGTTTACTCATCCGAAGCGCATGGCCTGTTTGCTTCAACAGAGATTCGTAAGCGAGACGACTATTCTGTGCGATTGTTGGAATTGTACCGGCGCAATCTCAAAAGCGCTTTTGGCTTCGTTTCGACACCGAGGCTCATCTGCAATACGCGCGGCGCACCGCTGTACTATTTGTTATGGGCCGGCCCTCATCGCAAAGGCCTTGAGGGTGCGGACTACATCCTGAGAATGGGTGATAAGCTACCCAAAAACCGGAAGGGGTCAGCGTAGACACAGACCGATTTCCACTCAGCGGTTTTCAATCGGTCGTAGTATTTGATGGAATGTCCGTTGCGGGTTTAGACTAATAGTATCAGCTACCTTGATGGTGCTGGCCTTGCGCCGTTCGCCTCCAGATTTGGTCGTGACCTTGAGGTCGGGATGACCAACCAGAGATGAAAGTATGTCGGCGGAATGTGCAGGCGTCAGATTGTAGATGCTTTCATAGAAATCAAGCACATTAATTGCATGGCCCCTGTCGGTGAGAAGTCGAGGGACGTCGTCCCGTAGTTGGTCAACCGCCGTTGTGCGCCCTGCTTGATCGAAGAGATAAAGATGGCCGTCGGTGTGACGAGCGTTATAGCTAAGCATATTGAGGCCGGCCCTGCCGAAATGGGCTTGCGAGCTGCTGTTGTCATGCAAGACGTTGTTATAGACTTGGCGGGCGCGATACGACTTGGCGAAGTGAATAAACCAGTAGCGCCATCCATCTGGATTGTGGATGGAGAACGGGCTCACAAATGGCGCGCAGACCTGAAATGCGTCGAACACGAGGCGCTCAGCTGTGCCCAGCCATCGTTCGTTGCTCATGGGGAAATTTAACTGCTCGATATCGCGAAGGGGCAAACCCAAGAAAGCCAATTGTGACAGCAGAAGATCGGGGTTTGTTCGGCTCAAAAAGGCCAAGAATGACTGGATGCTGAAGGTGTAAAAAATTTCAGATTGGTAGGTCTGGACTATATCCACCAAGGTTGCGCGGTCGACATAGCTGTGGCCGCATTGATCTAAGTTGAACAACGCGTTCGTGATTTTAGCTGATGTCAGGATTGTTTTAATCCTTGGGTAGGCGTCTTCGAATGGCTCGTTGAGAAAGCTCGTTTCAATTCGCAGATTTTTGCTGGTTTCCCTCACTTCGGCAAGCAATGGAGCGATGTTCTGCTTCAGTAGGGAGGCCGCGATCGGGTCTGCGTCGTTCAAAATCAAGTGACATTCTAGGTCTATGATGGGAAGCCCTTCGATCGCCCGCGCCAGATTTATCTCCTCGGCAGCGGCCTTCACTCGGTCAACAAAGATAAGCGGTGAGCCCGCGGCGCCTCCAGCATATCGCCCGGCACCAGCGAAGCCGTCAACAATGGCGAAGCGAAAGCGTGGTTGCTGCGGGTGCTTACATCTGACAACTATATATTGCAGAACATATTCGTGCAAAATCTTGTGTTTGCGCTTCGAGTGTTCGTCAAGTTGCGCGCCACCCTCCCAATCATACGGTTTCCTGACCACTCATCCCCCGACTGTGAAAACGTTTCGTGGTCAGCTCACGCTATTGCATGGATTGGCATCTGGTCCCATGTGCGGCCCTTATATTCTCGGCCATTTGCTTTCTTCGATCGCCGCTTATTGTCCTTGCCCCACGTTCCCCATTGCTTGAAAAAGAACGCCGTCTCGTGATCCAGGCAACGGGCGTATATCTCATCGATCCACTCCTCCTGAAGTGGTCGAGCAGATTTGCCGCTTTCTCCGCCGACGATAGCCCAGTGGATATTGGCAAGATTAATGGCGCCGACAGAACCGATCAGCGGTTCGAAAGAGATAAAGCGAATTGCTGCAGGCACTTGACGAAGATGGTCAATGCGCTCCGTCACAGCCTCGTTCTCGACGCTGGTTCCAAGCCACACGTTTGGCAGAATTTCGCCAATCACCTGGCGTATAACAGCCGCCATGCGGTCTGGCCGTTTAGTGAGTATCTGGTAGTTGTGATGCGGCGTTTCGCGCATCACCTGCCAGATTTTTGAAATGAATTCATCGGAGACTGAATCATGGAAAAGGTCGCTCATCGAATTGACGAAAATCTTGCGAGGCTTTTTCCACGCATGCGGAATGAGAAGGGCGGTCTCATCCTCCCGGACAATCCCGGTCCAGATTGTCCTTGTTCCGCTCGTACGGGTTAAGCCCACATATTTGTCTACATGCATAGCTTCCAGCCGCTTGGCCATGGCCATTGCGTAGCAGTTCGTGCATCCAGCGGACATGATAGTGCAACCCGCGACGGGATTCCATGTCGCGTCAGTCCATTCGATCTGCGTCTCAGCCACTTGCAACCCTCCGATAGTCTGGGTGATATGACATCAACATACCCTTAATTCTCGTTAATTTGCAGTGTTCGTCTGCAGATTGTAGAAATGATTTAGGCCCCTTTCCAATAAGGGAAGTTTGTCCCTCGTGAACCGAGCTGAACATCCATGACAACTCCCTTTCAGGTCTCATTCGACCTATTACCTTCGTCGGGCCATATATCTACATTTTCGCCCGAAGGTGTGGGCGCATTTTTAAGCGATAGCTTTAATGCTGACCTCCTTGCTAAGCGGTTGCAATTCCCGATCCTCACGCGGGGTCGCATGCTTCTGCTAGTCGCGGATTTTGGCGGCCACCATCAAAAGCAGCATTTTGATACTTACACATTCTTGATATTGGACCTTGCGAAAAACCAGAACTGGTTGGCGCACCAACGCCGATTTCGCCATTCAATCCTGCCGAACAGCCGACGAATGTCCTTCAAGGCACTAAACGACGGTATGCGCCGTCAGGCACTAGTTCCATTCATGCGGGCGGCGGCTGGTATCGAAGGGTACTTGGTACAGTTTGCCATATCCAAAAAGGGTGGATCACTTTTTACGGGTCCTACCGAGGACGGGGTGGGCGCTGAATTACTGAAGGGATGGAAGGCGAATGTGCAAGAGCGCTTGCTACGAGTGTTGCACCTGAGCGCATTTCTATTGTCAGGCCTGTCGTCGCCAGGACAAGACGTTCTTTGGGTTATTGATGAAGACGCTATCGCCGCGAATGTGAGTTTGCTTACAAACCTAACGCGACTTTTCCAGCGCGTCATGGCCTCCTATTTTTCCCATTCCCTCGGTCACATCCGCTGCAGCACAACGGGCATTGCCGATGATGGAAGTCTAGTTCTCGAAGATCTTGCTGCTATTGCGGACCTCACCACGGGCGCGCTCGGCGAATTATGTACTGGGTTGGTCAATGAGAAGGTGTTTCCTCGACAGGGTCTGCTTACTCCGCTGCCCAAGCAACTCACATGGAAGACGAGCTTGCTCGCATCCTGGATGGCAGCGCCCGCCTTTGCGATACGTCGCCATACTACAATCCTGGGGTTGGGTCCGGGTGAAAAAAACACTCTTGTCTCGACGCTGGAGTGGCGGATGTACGAGAGAACTTTTGCTACTTCGCCGTGACGTCGATCTGTCGCTGGGCCATCTGCCCGCACTCAATCTCGCGCCTGCCGGAAGATATGGGCCAAGCGACGGCGCAGGTGGTCAAGTGCCTGAGCTACAGTATCTACGGCGGTCGAAGTCGAGGGCGTCGAACATGCGACGGTCAGCATCGACGGTCCCATCAGCAATGACCAGCGGCAATCAGATATATTAACTCGCAGGCAATTATGCTCCGATTCGATCATGCCTTGGGGGACGGGCTTCGTGTCATCTTTTGGATTTACTTTTCTGTCGCGCAAGGCACTCGGCCAAGCCGAGCAGATGATGTTTGGCGGTAAGGCAGGCGTGCGCGACGAGGTCGGGTTTCTCATCGTCCACCAGCGCTATTCCGATCATTTCTTTCCTGGCACCTCGGTTCTGCACACGAGGTTGCGCTACGCGCTCTTCATCCCCTGGCTCTATCAGAGTTTGCGAGCGGGGCGCCCGGTTCCCAAGGATTTTGCACAGGCCTTCACTGATCTCGAACATGAGCTGACCGGTCGACTCAAATTTGCCGAGGGAGTGGGTGGAGAGAAAGATGGCGTCATCGGGGGTGAGGTTTACCCCCGAGCAATCAGTCAGCCACCAGCCTATGTCTATTGGACGGCCCTCGCCAAGTGGGGACTGATTGGCACTCGTCCTGACGGTCGTCCCTGGAGCCGCCCGGATATGGCCAAGCTCCTGGCTTCATCCAGCAAACGGGCAATCCACGACGACGACGGCAAACCCTTTGAGGCAGTTGCTTGGCCGATCTCAGGGTTGGTCGATGCCCCCGCCGAATGGGAGGATTGGGGAAACTGGGATGACCGGTACAATGAGGACGGCAATGGGAAACTGAACCTCGACCTATCTCCTCGAGAGCAACGCTATATCGCTGGCAAGCTGCGCGCCGTCCGTTCACCGAGCGATCCCGGCGAACCGTCGCTCTTGGCTAGATTGGTAGGAAAGTCGCTCGATGGTGCAGACCATTGCTGGGATGCAGCGATCGTTTCGCTAGCCGGCAATGAAGCTCCCATGCTCAAACGCGCCGGCCAGGCTGCAGCGCTATCGGCGATAGGCAGGGCGATCTATGCAGCATTGGTCGAGACCGTCAAAGAGAACAGAGATAAACGTCCGCAGCCCGATCGGCATCGATCGGCGCTCAAAGACACCGTCGGTCAATGGGGCAAGCAGGCCTCTCGGCTCGACATGAACCTGTTCCTCGACGAGATTGGGCATCTTCCACCGCCGGTCGAGGCCGTCTTGAAAGACACCTTCGCCTGGGTTCGGGCGGGCGGCAAGGAGCCCATGCCGCTTCTCGATGTCTATGCCCGAGCCGAGGTCAGCAGGAAGGACGATCGCGCACGCCTCGCTGCCAATCAGTTCGGTGTGGATCGCCGCATGGAGTGGCAAGGCGAACACCACGGGCAAGCCGATCCGCTCCACTATCGCTGGGGCAATGTGAAGCGCCTGCTGCGCGATCTGGAGGGGGTTGCATGAGCGATCGGCAGGCATGGCCCGGCCAGCCCTATCTCGATGAGCTGCGGCCGGGGCGACTGGAAACGGTCAGTCTCGCACTTTTTGCAACCTATTCGGTCGATCTCTCCGCGGTCGCTGCAACGTTGCTGGCCCTGATCGGTCGCAACAACGAGAAAGGCAGCGGCACAGCGGTCGATTTCGCTCAAGCGATCGATACGCTGCGTGATCGCGTCAGGATAATCATACAGCGCGGCCGGATCGCGCGGCCAGTCGCGCTGCCTCGCATAGCAGGCATCCTCGATCAGTTTATCGCCGAACAGGATCATGATGAACGCGATCGCAGCTGGCACCCCAAGATCGCCCTTGTTGCTTACGATTGTCCAAGAGGGGAAATTCGCTGGAAACTGTGGATCGGCAGTCGGAATTTGACTCGATCGCAAGATCTCGATGTTGGCGTTCTGTTGGACGGAACCGAAAAGCGCGCGAAGGGCCGCGTTCGCCTCGCAGGTGTCGGTGCGCTTGGGGCCACTCTCGCACGGGCCGCATCGCGTACCGATGCCGATCGCTTGGCCGAGCAGCTTGAGGCGATCTGGTGGCAAGCTCCAGAAGGCTTTCAACTGCGCTCCCTGCTTAACGGGCTTGATGAGGATATTCCGCTTCACGCACAGCCGCCCGCCAGCACGATCGATGGGATAACCGTCGTCAGCCCTTTCTTGTCGCCAGGGTTCCTGAAGACAGCCGGCAAGTGGGGACCGGACGGTTCCAGAACGCTGATTTCGTCGATGCCAGCTCTTGTGGATATGGCCAATCGATCGAGCAAGCCGCTTAAGGGGTTCTCCAAAATCCTGGCCTACGCCGCACCAGATGTGCTGCCCGACGAAAGCGCCATCGCGCTCCTCGGTAATGAGGCTGTCACCGAAGACGATGCTGAACCGTCCCCGCTGGCCTTACACGCGAAGCTCGTTTGTTTCCATTCGGGCGACAGGGCGATCTTCAGGATCGGGAGCGCCAACGCGACCGAGCGTGCCTGGGCGGGCCGCAACTCGGAAGTCATGGTGGAACTGGAGGCCGGTGACGCATTCACATCCGGCTTGGTATTCCTAGTTGGGAAGGCAACGCCGGTCTCTATCGAGGAACTTGCCGCCACAGCACCGCCAAATGCGAGCGAGGCTGATGCGCTGGAGGAATCGCGCAAGATGCTGATGGCCTCGTGGAATCCGACCCTGCGGCGCGACGGCGAGCGTTTCTCGATTGCTGCAGGCGCGACGCCGTTGCTTGCATATCAAGATCACCAGCTCCATGCCGGGTCCGCAAATGGCGATCTTCTGCCTTGGCCAAGCGGCGCAAGTCAGCTCGATCTTGGATCGGTTCCTTTATCGCACCAATCCGCTTTCATTCAGGTCCAGATTAAAGGCGTGGACGGCGCCGTGCGATGGATGCAGCGGGTCGTCATCGATCCCCCGTTGGACGAGCAGCGCGACCTTGCCGCGCTCGCTAGTCATATGGGGCTCCGCGCATTCCACGACTGGATGCGCGCAATGCTGAGCGGAGACACGCTTCCGGTTGGCGGTGGTGACTGGGATGAAGATACTCGCTCGCTTGGAAAGCGTCATAAAGGCCAAGTCTATGATCGCCTGACGCTGGAGGACATTCTCATCGCCTGGGCACGCGATCGAAAAGCGTTCGGCCGGGCCGACCGCCACTTTGCACCCTATGTCGACGCGCTTCTCGCCCATGGCGACAATCTCAGCGACGCGGAGAAGGCAGACTTGAATGAACTCGCGCAAATCTGGGCGATCGCACGGACCCGGCTCGCGTCATGAGCGCTAGGTGCAAGCCCTTCCAAGCGGCGACGGTTAAAGCGGCCACCGCCGCCCTTTCGGGCGGTAATCCGCGCCTTCGCTTCCTTGTCGCCGATGAAGTGGGCCTCGGTAAAACCGTTGTTGCCCGCGATACACTTGCAGCGCTCGCGGATAGGGCGCGCAAGTTCACGGTCTATTATATCACGAGCGGGCTAAAGGTCGCCGACCAGAACAAGGTTGAGCTGCTTCGATTCCTCGACAAGGACGCCGCTAAACATGCGCTGTCAGGCATCGATCGTGTCGGCCTCATTCCTTTCGAGGAAAAGCGCAAAGGTAAGCTGCGCCTTTACGCTTTTACACCAACCACTTCATTCTCCCGCTCGCAGCGACTCTACGGCGGAAAGGCTGTTGAGCGCGCGTTCATCAAGCTGTTGTTGGATGAACTCTATCCGGGGCTGTCGGACGATTTTTCCCAAGGCTATATCGAACATGGGGCGACTTCGGGCTGGCCATGGGCATGCGATGAGGCCCGAGGAAAGTTCGACAATGTCTCGGGCGTCTTCAAGGCTGCCTACGGGCGGGCACTACGCTCAGAATTTGGCACGCCTGCGCGCGAAACCATCCTCCGCGCGATAGAGACAAGTAAGCCCGGCCAGAGCCTGGGGCGCATGCGAAAGGCGCTTGCCCACGCCGCGTTGGATTCCGCGCCGCCCGATTTGGTGATCTTCGACGAGTTCCAATGCTATCGCGAACTCCTTAGCGCTGGTGCGGACAATCCGCTTGCGCGCCAATTGCTGGAAGGAAAGGAAGGGGAAGGCCCGTCACCGATCCTTCTCCTGTCTGCCACGCCCTACCGTTTCTATGCCGAGCGCTGGGAAAACGGCACTGGAGCCGCGCCGCACGTCGAATTTTTCGAGATTATCCAGTTCTTGGGCGGTGCGGCCATTCGGGCAGAAGCTGAAGCGCAATTCCGTCGGTTCGGCGATCTGCTGCATTTGATAGGTCACCTACCTCTCGACAGTCGGCAATCGGTTATTGATGAGGCCCAGACTCTCAAGCATCGGTTGGAGAACCTCCTCGCGCCATTAATGTCGCGAACCGAACGCCCGGTTTCCACACAACTTGGGGAGTCTGAGCCGTACTCAGTGAAGATCGAACCGCATGATCTCGATGTCTATCGACACTTCACCGATCATGTGTCGCCTAAGCTGGCTGGAAGCGCATTTGCCTATTGGCTGTCCGTACCGCTCCCGGCACAGGCTTTGAGTGATCGGTATCAAATCTCGCGTGACATCGATTTTCCAGCCACGCGGAACGTCCCGCGCCTCGGTGTCACCAACTGCTTCAAACCGCCTAAAGATGGCTGGGGAAGCGCCAAGCTTCGCGCGCTTAACAGTCTCGTGCCGACCGAGGTGCTCGCTCTTCCGTGGGTGCTGCCATCGCTGACGTGGTGGTCGCCTTCAGGCCCTTGGGCGAAGGTGACACAATCTCCTAAGATGCTGATATTCAGTCGATTTAGGGCCACGCCCCAAAGTCTCGCAGCACTCGTCAGTCTCGAGGTTGAGCGCAAATGCGTTGGAAAGGACAATCTTCCCTACGCGGCCGCATGGAAGAAACGACACCTCAACCCCAAGCCCAACCAAGGCCCGACACACGCCCTGTTTCATCCAAGCCCGTTCCTGGTTCGGGCCGTCGACCCCCTCGATGTGAAGCCGAAGGCGACAATCAAACAGATCAGAGCTAGGGCGCGCCAGCAGATCATTCAATCGCTGCCCGCATCTATCGCGCCTGAGGCGCCGAATGCGCGCAGCAACCGGCGGCGTAAGCCTGCATGGGCGATCCTTGCTGCGATCGAGCGCGCCCAGAAGGCGCCGCTCGCCCGTGAGTTCAATTCGGTTCAGAAGTGTTGGGGCAGGGTCGCACCGAAGGACACGACGCTTCAGACGCTGCTCAAACAACGCCTCGAAGCCGACGAGATCGATTGGATTAGCCAATGGGAACTTGATGCCTTGGTTGATATGGCGCTTGGTGCCCCGGGTGTTGTAGTAGGCCGAGCGCTTTATCGTCACCTTCCCGACCTTTTTGATTTCAACGTACAGCATTTCGCTCAGCTGGTGCGCTTCTGCTGGACTCGCCTACGAACCTATCTTGATCGCCCTGTGTTTTGGTCGATCCTACCAGGCGACGACGCAACGCAGAAATATCAGAATGCGTCCATCAACGGTTGCCTCGAAGCGGTGCTCGACGAGCATTTTTGGCTGCGCAAATCGAAGGTTAACGCTGATGGCCTGATCGAGGACCTCGCAGCAGCGCTCTCCGCAAATGTTGGCACATTTGGGTTTAAGGGGGCCAAAAAGCGAGACAAGATCCGTATCCGCTGTCACGCTGCAGTTCCCTTCGGTGGCACAGAAAATGAAGCACATCGGCAGGACCAGGATAGCGATGAGCCCCCGCCAGCTCGCTCGGAGGAAATTCGTAGCGCATTCAATACGCCGTTTTGGCCGCATGTTTTGGCGACAACTTCTGTTGGACAGGAGGGCCTCGATTTTCATAGCTGGTGCGACAGGCTCGGCCATTGGGATCTTTGCTCGAGCCCGGTCGATTTAGAGCAGCGCGAGGGTCGGGTACAACGTTTCGGAGGGCTGACCGTGCGACAACCGCTGGCTCAAAAACTCGGTGAGCAAGCCTTGGCTGAGGTCCGAGGCCAAGCATCGTCGCCTTGGGACATCATTGCGCGTAACGCAGACGAGGCCTTCGCCGATGACGAGACTGGCCTCAGCCCGTGGTGGACAATAAAAGGTGCTAACCTTAAACGGCACCTGTTCGCACTTCCCCAAAGTCGCGATATAGATCGGTTTGCGAAATTGAAGACGCAGCGGCTGCTCTATCGCTTGGCCTTGGGGCAACCGAACCAGGAGGATCTTGTCGAGCTGTTGACGCACGATGACGTGGACACCACACGATCGTTGCAGGCATTGACGCTCGATTTATCCGCCTTTTCGCGCCAAAAGCGTGACTAGACGGACGACGGTCCGCTCGTTCAAGCGTGCGACAGTGATGGAATCCACCGATCCGCCGATCCGCGAATGCGCAGCGCCGTCGCCGTGAAGGCGGTTCGCCCTATCGCGCGAGTGCTTGCGCTTTGCGCGGCGGCAACTACAGAACGATAAGAACAGTGGCTCGCCGCATGATCTGGTATGGTTTGGTTTCGTAGTTAGGTACTGAAATTGCGAACGATCTTTCGGAAGGTTGTAGGTTAGGGTCCTTTCAAGAGCTGCGAGCCTGCCAGATGCTTGGAGACATTTCTGAACAGTCGATTTCCGCGCACCCTTTCCGAACACCTGCAAGTCAGCAAGTGACCATTTCCCGCGACCGCAGATCGTTGTCCGGAAAACGGAGGTTTTCCTCAAATTTGGAGACGAGCTAAACTGACGTCGCACGTTAGTCGATTAGGAGCCGAATGTTTCGCTAAGACGGCGTCGCAGGTCGATTGGCAGTTCGACCGAGCCTATGCGGAAAAAATACTCAATCTGTCGCCCAAACAGGTGGTCGAGCAAATTCACTGCTTTGGACGCGCACTCTTCAAAATGCACAGGCCTGTCTAGAATGTTTGGGGTGACGTTGGCTAGCTCCTGAACATGAGCAATGTATTTATTTCGATGTTGTACTTTTAGTCCGTTCACCGCGCTACGATACGCTTTCACTTCTGCTTTGAGTTCCTCTGTGCGATCGGCGACCAGCCCCTCCCTTTTCAACGCAGAGAGGGCCGTTTGAAAGGAACGAACACCTTTTTCTTCGCCATCCAAGGCCGTCAGACGTGTGACAATATCTCTGACCGCGCTTTCCAAAAGCACAAACTCTACGACAAGGTCCTCGCGGCTCATCGTCGAAAGGCTTGGTAAGTGAGTACGTTGGCGATAGGCAAAAATCAGGATCAGAAGCCATAGGACATCTTCCCTAAGACCGTCGAGAAGCACTTCAGCAGCGGTGTAATTTCTAGTCATAAGCCCCCTCATGACGTTTGATGCGATACCAATTTACTGTCGCCCCCTGACATTTGACGGATGAGGGAAGGGCGTCGTCGTTACCCTATAGGGGTGCGAGGCCAAGCCAGTTGCTCCAGGTAGTGCAGACATTTTGCAGAACGGCGCGCAATGATCGGCTTCCGGCGCCCGTCGCCACGATAATCTGCGGTACACCGTTAGCGCTGCCTTCCGCAAACAGCGACGCAGGGTCATGGGTCCACTCGATGACGCGTCCATTCCTTGCGACATGGCGAATATGATGGGCTGTCAGTTCGCCATGTTTGATGGCGTCGGCCACCTCTCCCAGAATTTTACCGTCGTCTGGGCGGGCAGACTGATCGGGTGCGAGCGTCCTGGCCGCCAATTCCTTATGAAGGTCGAGCTTGCCCAAGCCATGAAGTGCCGGATGTTTGCGATTAGCCGCAACCTCGGAAAAGTGGTGCAGGAAAACGGCTGCGACCATGCTCCGCCGCAGGGCCTCGTATGCCGCGTTCCGCGCCGTGGCAGCATCTGGTCCTGTTTCAAGGGCGGCGGCGAGATCCTCTGTGCCGAAGAATTCCCGGACGGAAGCCAGCACTATGCGCTCCCAATGGTTTACCAGTATTAAGCTGCCCACGCACCGCCCCCTTCATAGCCATCGTTGCAATATGATCTCGCGGTATGACTACAGCGAACGGGTCAGCCGTCATATAGACCCCCCAACTAATATCCGTGATAAAGGACACTATCATCGATATTCAACAGTCGGTGAAAGGGTCGACGGTTCGTATCTTTTCAAGGCGGGTAAACTAATATGAACATCGCAGTGGAAAGGCCAGAAGTTCGCAAAGATTTGCCAGGGAAGACTAACCGAGTGTCATTGCCCGAGTTCTTTTTGGTGATTGGGTGGGTCATGTCTTGATGACGGGGCTATAGTACTCACGACAACATCGGCCAAAAGATCGGCCAAATGTGATGGTATATCGACAAAAATCCCATATATATAAATGATATAAGGAAACTGGATATCGGCCAAAATGACTGTCGAAGAAGCATCTACCCGCATCGAACCGGCGCGTATCGAGCATCCCAGTGGCGAACTGCTGGACCTTTCGCTTGAGATTGTCGCTAGGGCCGAACGACTTGGCCGGGCTCTCCATCCTGAAACCGCAGCCCAACTGGCCCGCACCGTCAGGATCATGAACACCTACTATAGTAATCTGATCGAAGGCCACAACACCCGGCCACGTGAGATCGAGCAGGCCCTGCAGGGAATTAAGCCCGAGGACGATCGGCGCGACCTCAAGATCGAAGCCGTCGCCCACTATCGTGTTCAGCAGGAGATCGACGAGCGAGAGGCGGCAGGGATGTTGCCTGATCCTGCATCGATAGAATTCATCCGCTATCTTCACCGCGCCTTTTATGATGGCGCAACAGTAAAGATGCTGACGATTGTCGGTAACCACCACAGCTTTGTTATGACGCCCGGCGAATGGCGGCGAGGGGAGGAGCAGGACGTCGAGGTCGGCAGACATTTGCCTCCTGCGAGCGATCGCGTGCCCGATTTCATGGCCTACTTCCATCAGCGGTTCGCCTTCCAGCCGGCTCCAGGAGAAGCGATGATGGCAGTTGGGAGCAGCCGTAGCGCCCGCCTTTTTGCGATGGCGACCGCGCATCAC
>Ga0075367_10000039_pt1 | contig 28753 bp, 26 predicted proteins | sample EndMethybrTD3032_FD_71399 | JGI IMG/M metagenome (GOLD analysis project Ga0075367, IMG submission 71399) | Populus endosphere microbial communities from Tennessee, USA - Endosphere MetaG P. TD hybrid TD303-2 | ecosystem: Host-associated > Plants > Roots > Endosphere | place: USA: Tennessee... | reverse complement strand
GACCTACGCAACGCGGAGACGATGAGGTCGGGGGCGTCCTTACCAAGCGAGCTTGCCTGGATGTCGAGGGTGTCGGACTTGCAGTCTGGGCACTCCTCTTCCAAGGTCGCGTTGAACCCGTCATTCATCGGCGTGAGGATCGCGAACTGCGGCAGGTCGACGTATAGGGCGCTGGCCGAACCCCCGCTATCCGCTACGACCTTGGCCGCCAGCACTTCGCCGATCTTGCCGAAGTAGTCCGGGCCACCCATGGCGAAGAAGTAGGCGTCATCCGGGTCGGGCTCGTCGAGGGAGGCGACGGTGGCGAACAGCACACCGTTCTCCTCGGCCTCCTTCAACGGCGCCGCAAGCTGCGCAATGTCGGCTGTGGGATAGATGACTGCGTCCGCCCCAGAGCGGATGGCCGAGGTGAACGCACTGCTGACCTGCTCCGGCGTCCCGTCAGTCGTGACGATCTCCAGCGACCAACCGAGCGCATCCGCACCAGGCCTCAGCAGTTCACCGGTCTTCTCGCAGGTCTCGACGCCGCAGCTGAGGAAGACGAGCTTCTTGTCAGCCGGGATCGGCTCCGTGATCGGCACGGTCTGGGTGATCGTCGTGGGGCGGGTCTGCGCCGCGTCGAGGATCTTCTGGGCCGCGGCCACGTCGGCAGAGCCCGATCCCTTGTCGTCGTCTTCACTGCCGCTGCTGCTGTCGCCGCACCCGGTCAAGGCCACGGCGGCGACAGCAAGGCCGATGGCTACCGTCCTTCCCGGGCGGGAGGCGCCTCGACGCTTCGCTTGACCACGCAAGCTGATGGTGAATGACATTGTTCTCTCTTTCTCTTGTGGCTCATGGGTCTGACTTGACCTCTGAGAAGTGGCAGCGCTAGGGCTGGGGCGTGGGGGCATCCGACCGAGCGCCCACCGCGGGATGCTCAGCGGCAGTGGCCTCACCCTCGGATTGAGAACCGCTCGAGGATGAGGTCGAGCGCCGCTGAAGCCCGGTTACCGCGAGTGCAGCGATGAGCACCAGACCGACGAACATGGACTGCGACCACGACGGAGCAGCGGCCAGCGCCAGGCCTGTGGTCCCGGTGCCGAGCAGCAGGACGGCGATGATGGTGCCGCCGGAGTTGAACCGACCGTTCTTGAGTTGCGTGGCGCCGAGAAAAGCGGCGGCGAAAGCAGGTAGCAGGTACGGGACCCCGGCGGTGGGTGAACCGCTGCCTAAGGTGGACGACAAGACGATGCCTGCCAAGCCGGCAAGGGTCGCCGAGGCGACAAGAGACAGGAAGCGGAGCTTCTCCACCTTGACGCCGGCGAGGCGTGATGCGTCCGGGTTGAACCCGGTGGCGTAGAGGCGCCGCCCAGTGGCCGTGTGCTCGAACAGGTACCAGATCGCCACGGCGATCACGACGACATAGAGGTTTGGAAGGGTGAGGCCTCCAAACTGCGCTTGGCCGACGTTGGCAAACGGACCTGTCATCTCGGCGCCGCTCATCGAGGTCCCGCCGGTGACCATGGTGACCAGAGCGAGAATCAACGAGCCAGTGGCGAGAGTCCCGATGAACGCATCGATCTTGGCGACGACGACGATGACCGCATTGACCACGCCTACCCCGACGGCGACGAGCATGGCGATGACGATCGCTGGCACGAGGCTGGTGCCTCCGAGAATGAGCTTGACCACTACTACGCCCGAAAGCGTCATTGTGTAGGCGAACGAGAGGTCGAACACGCCGGCCGCGAGTGGGATGATGATCGCCATCGCCGCTAACGCCGTCACCGCATTGGCGTTCAGAATCTGCTTGGCCGTCGCTGCGGTGGGGAAGGTCTCTGGCGCCCAGAACGAGAACACGATGACGATGGCGATCCAGATGTAGACCGCGCCGATCTTGTCGACGCCGAGCGCTCGGAGCAAGTTGGGGCGCCGTACCCGTTTCCTGGAAGCGAGCGCGCCTCCCTGTGCACCCGCTTGTGCGCTTTGGTTGTCGCCCATCGACCTCTAACCTCCCTCAATCGCGCGTACGAGTACTTGCTTGGTGGTCTCGCGGCCGTCCATCTCGGCGGCTACCACACCGCCGCGCAGGACGAGGATCCGCGTGCACATGGCGAGCAGGTCGCCCTCGTCCGAGGACGACACAATGACGGTGAGCCCGTCACTCGCGAGCTCCGCGATGCGTTGGTAGATGGCGACTCGGGTCCCGATGTCTACGCCTGCAGTCGGCTCACACAGGATCAGGATCTCCGGCTCAGCGGCCAAGCACCTCGCCAGCACTACCTTCTGCTGGTTGCCGCCGCTCAGGGTGGAGATCGGTGACCGAGAGTTCTCGGTCTTGATCTTGAGGCGGTCACTCCAGCCGCGCACGACGTGCGCCTCTTGCTTCTTCGAAATGGTTCCCAGGCGCGAGAGGCGATCAAGGACAGACAGTGACAGGTTCTCCGCCACGGAGAACTCGGCGATGACGCCTTCGCTCTGCCGGTCCGCCGGAACCAGCGGGATGTCGAGCTTTGTTGCGTCCTTGGCCGGGATCCACTGTTCAGACTTGAGGGGCTGTCGTAGCTCTCCTGTGATGAGCGAGCGTTCGCCGTGTCCACTCAGCACATATGGGAGCTCCAGCGTTCCCGCGCCGGCCAGCCCGGCGATGCCCAGGATCTCGCCCTTACGCACCTGCAAGTCGACGCCCCGCAACCACTTGCCTGCGACGTTGCGGACCTCGAGCACGACCGGCGCCTCGGTCTCGATGTCGACCGACGTGCGGTAGTCAGGGTCGACATCCTCACCCGACATGAGGCTGGCCAGAGATCCCGCGGTCAGCGTCGAGATGTCGTAAGTCCCGATCATGCGGCCACCACGCAGGATCGTCACCCGATCGGCCAACTCGAAGATCTCATCCATGCGGTGGGACACATAGAGGACCGCCGTCCCTGCCCGACGAACTTCGCGCACTACGGCGAAGAGCCGTTCGACCTCGTCGTGCGGCAGCACGGCCGTGGGCTCGTCCAACACGAGCACTCCGCCGGCGTCACCGCTCCAACCTTGGAGGGCGCCCGCAATGGCCACGACCGCACGTTCTACCGGCGACAGTCCCCCAACGGGCTGATGGATGTCGATCTCTACGTCAAAGCGCTCGAGGATCTGGCGGGTGTGTTCCTCTTGCTCCTGCCAGAGAACCCGGCCGCCGAAGCCTGTGGCGAAGCCGCCGCGCAGCGCCAGGTTGTCCTGGGCACTCAGCTCCTGGACCAGACCCAAGTCCTGATGGACAAAGCGCAGGCGGTCGGGCACCTCGTGACCGAGATGGAACGCGATCCCATCGAGCTCAGCGACGGCGCCGTGGTCCGGCTGGTGGTATCCGGCAAGGCTCTTGATCAACGTCGACTTGCCCGAACCGTTCTGGCCCACCAGGGCGAGGATCTCGCCCGCGCGGATGTCAATGCCGACCTCATTGAGAGCCCGAGTCGCCCCGAAGGTCTTTGACAGCGCGGAGACACGCAAGGCGTCAAGGTCTGGCAGGACGTCAGGGGCAAGACCAGCACTCATGAGCGCTCATCTCCCCTCGCCTCGCATCCAGCAGCCGTGACAGCCGTTACAGGTGTCTGAGAATGCCATCGGGATAAATGTCTGTCAATAGACAGTTCGCCGATTCTAGCCAACAACGGCTTCGGTCCTACATTTGCTCGGAACGAGGGTTCTGCGATGTGAACTGCGTGGGCTTCGCAGCCGGCTGCGCAGCGAGAACACGCCAAGCCTGCCGGGGACTCAGGTGAAACCAGCTCTTGGAGGCCAAGCTGTCACGCCAGGGGGTCGACATCGCCGCACGCAACTCAACGCTGTCGAGCACTCGCGGATCGGACACCTCATGCACAACGAGGCGGCCCGGTTGTGAAGGGTCACCCGTACGAAAGCGTCGGATTCGGCACCAAGCCGTCGAGCGCAACAACATCTGCTCGTGCTCTTCGGCGTACCACCTGTCCAGTTCGGCAAGTGACGCCGCCTCGGCCGCGTACCGCAGGTACAGCCGATGGGTGGCGGGGTCGCTGGCGGTACCGGCCACCGGCGCGGCGATGAGCTCGGCGCGGACGTCGTCCATGACACGCCAGCCGCGCTTCTCGAAGAACGACTGCATACCCTGCATCTCAGTGGCGGACTCCAGCCAGGCCTCGCCGTCGAGGGACATTTCCGTGGCGACAGACGCTTCCAGCCCAGCCACCGCCGCCAGCTCGCCTAGCGAGGACGAGGTCCGACCAACGCTGAACACCCGCCAGAACTGGTGACGAGTAGGGATTGTGCCGGGCATGTAGAGATCAGACCGCTGTGTAACCACCGTCGACTGCGAGGGCAGCGCCGACCACCATGCTCGCCCCGTCGCTGCACAGCCACAGGACGGCTGCCGCGAGTTCCTCCGGCCTCCCAAGTCGTGCTATCGGCGCAGCGTCGACGCCTGCTTGAGCATCGAACTCACCCTTGGTGATCATGTCAGCCAGCATCGGAGTTTCGAAGGTCCCAGGACACACCGCATTGATCCGAATGCCGCGGGCGGCGTACTCGAGGGCGGCGCTCCGCGTCAGCCCCAAGATCCCGTGCTTCGAAGACGAGTACGCAGCTCGATTCTGAGCACCCACCACACCTGAGAGCGACGAACAGTTGACGATCGCGCCGTGGCCCTGCTTCGACATCTGACGCAGTTCGTGTTTCATGCTCGCCCAGACGCCTCGCAGGTTCACTGCCGTGATCCGGTCGAAGTTCTCCGCCGGCTCGTCCTCGAGGTCGTACGGCGGCATCATGACGCCCGCGTTGTTGAATGCCATGTCGAGGCTCCCGAACTCGCTAACCGCTCGGTCGATGCAACGCGCTACCTGATCTTCGTCACTCACGTCGCACACGATGGCAAGTGCGCCGCGCCCCGCCTTCGTCAGCGCATCTCTGGCTTGCGCGAGCTGCTCCTCGTTTACGTCAGCCAGGACAACGTTGGCTCCAGCCTCTGCGAAAGCTTGTGCAGTCGCCAGGCCCAACCCGGCGCTCGCGCCGGTAACCAGGGCGACACGGCCGTGGAAGTCGTATGTCGGGTTCAAGTCACTATCCCTCTCATCACGGGGTGAAACGATGCATCGAGCGGTGGTGCCTCGTCATGTCAACATCGCGCGCGCTCAACCCGTTGGCGCGGACGATCCGGCAGGACTGCGATATCGAGCTACAAAGGCGCTGAATCCGTCGAGCAGAACATTGGCGTCGCTGCTCTGCATGACGAATGGGCACCCGAACGTCTCAGCGCCCCCATACGGCACGAGCCCCGGCCACGGGCCGGATGACCGGCTGCGACATTCCTCCAAGAAGCGCTGCACGGCCGCCTCGACCGCAGGGGCATCAACGTCGCCGACAAAACCCATCGACGAAGCGAGGTCGGCCTTGCCCAAGAAGGCGACGTCGGGGCCTGCTTCGAGAATTTCTGCGAGGTGCTCGATGGCCTGCGCCGTTTCTACCAGCACCACTGACAGCAACTCGTCGTCGACGTTCGCTGCGTGCGCCGCGAAGCGTGCGGCCTGGGAACCGTAGCCTGCGGCGCGAGTTGCTCGACACGTGCTCCGCGTTCCGTGTGGCGGATACCGCATCGCCGACAACATCTGTCGGACCTCGTCGGCGCTCTCTACCTGCGGCACCATGATTCCCTGTGCGCCGGTCTCGAGGGCGCGCAAGATCTCCTTGTCGTCGAGCCGTGAGACTCGCACCAAAGGAGTGATGTCGGCGGCATCGGCCGCACGGACGAGGCCTTCGACCTGGGCGATGTCTCGCCCGGCGTGCTCGGTATCGATGACCACGAAGTCGAGCCCGGAGATGGCGGCGATTTCTACTATCGAGGGGTCTCCGAGGAACACGAAGGTGCCCAGGACGGCCTCGCCGCGCCGTAGTTTCTCCTTGGTTCGGTTTCTCATCCCTCGCCCCGGCCGCTGACCCCGACGAGCGCTTGTCCTGTCTTGGCGGCCGGCGCCGCCGGAAGGCCCATGATCTGCCGGTACTCCGCAGGCGTGGCGACGTCCCGTCCCAACGCTTCCACGACCTGCTTGATCTGCAAGAACGCTTCGAGGTTGGAGGTCAGCTTCTCGTTCTTGTGTGGGTACTTCCACACGGTGTCCTCCATGCCCACCCGGATGTGGTGGCCCAGGAGGACGGCGGCCGTGGCAAGGAAGCTCGAGGCGCGCCCCGCGGCGCAAACGAGGATCTTGGCTTCGGGGTCGGTGTCCTGGATGAGCGAGGTCATCCGCAACAGACCGTCGAACATCTGCCGCGGGTTCTCCATCGGGCTGCAACCGGGCAGTCCTGGAAGGACGCACCAGATTTGACCCTGCCCCAAGAGTCCGCTCTTGAAGAGGTACCGATCAGCGTTGTTGACGTCCGCGTCGGCGTACACGGCGATGATCGGGGCCGCCTGAGCCTCCAGGACAAGACGTGTCTTCTCCAAGATGACCGATACCGGCTTGGCGAACAATGCGTCGCCGGTGTAGACGGCGGCGGTGTTGACGGGCACGCCATCAAGGATGCGCGCGTCCAGGCAGCGCTTCATCTCCTCCCACTCGCCCTCCAACGCGGTCACGTAGCACCCGTCGATGGACAGTTCAGGCGTCGCGGATCGGAGAGGGTTGACCACCTGTTCGAAGCGGTCTTGCGACAAGGTGTTGTAGCCGGCGTCATCGCGAACGTGAAGATGGATCGCGCTGGCGCCGGCGTCGACGCACTCCTGCGCTGCCCCGAGAATCTCAGCTGGCGTGATTGGCTGATGCGGGTTCGCCTCGCGGGTGAAGAAGGCGCCGGTGATCGAAGACTGCACGATCACCTTGTCAGAGACGTCCCAGGCGGGCTGGATTTCACCGTCGTGGAAGATCGAATGGGAAGGGTCCACGATCTGCGGCAGGCCATAGGGCTTCCACACCATGCGGTGCCTCGCGCGCTCCAGACCTTCTGCCACCTTGTCCCAGTGGACCGTGTTGTTCGCCATGCCAGTGTTCCTTTCTGTATGGATGGTTCATGCCGAGGGCAGAGGCGACAGTGTCGCGCCGGTGTACTCCCCGTCGGTGATGTAGCGGAGGGGTCGTCCGTGGTCGATCTCTTCGATCACGTGAGCCATGAGCCCAGGCAAGACGGAGAGCAACGCGAAGCAGACGGTTTGGTTGCAGGACCAACCCAGGTCCATGCCAAGTGCGGCCAAGGCACCGTCGATGTTCAGCGGCAGGTTCCTGCCCGTGATCTGCACGACCGCGGCCTGCAGCGCTCTCGACTGCCTGATCGAATCACCCGCTAAGCCCTGCTGATCGGCGAGCTCGTAGAGGACGTCGGCTCGAAAGTCAGAGACCTTGTGCGTCGGATGACCCATACCGGGGATGCGTCGACCAAGATCTCTATATCGCTGAACGATCACTCTGGCCGCGCCGTCGTGGTCCAAACCCTGTTCCTGCCGCACAGAGGCAGCAGCGTCCAACAGTTCGTAGGAGTCCGCGGGGGAGAGCGTGTTGCTGCCAGCCGCAAGAAGGCCAGCAGCCACCGAAGAGACGACCTGCGGATTGCCGGACGCCGCGTACCGGGCGGCCGTGATCGTAGCGGCGACGAAGCCGTGGTCGAGCAGGCTGTTCAGGACCCCATCGACGAGAACGCGTTCATCGGAGGAGGGCAGCCTGCCAATGAGCGAGAGGAAGACGCCGTCGGTGTAGCTCCGGTGGCGCATGACGTCTGCTAGCGAGTACCCGCGCAGGTTGACCCCGCCGTCAACAACCTCGCTGACAGTGGTGGTGAACTCAGCCATGAAAAGAAGTCCTTCCGGTCCGGGCGAACGTTTGAGGGGTGTGCGGGTTCCGGGTCAGCGCAGCGCACCGCTCTTGTCGATACGAGTGCGCAGGAGCAGCAACTCCTCCGGAGTGGGGCCTTGTGTCACTGGGACGTCGTCTTCGATCTTGAACTCAAACCCTGTCCGTTCGCGGACCTCATCGACGGAGCTGCCAGCGTGCACAGACGCAAGGCGAGCCCGGTGCGAGTCAGGATCGAAGTCGAAGACGCACAGCGGCGTGATGATGGACGACGGCCCGGCGTTAGGAAGACCGAGGTTCTCGCGCAGGCCCTGCTCACCGTCGCCGAAACCCAGAGCGGAGATGAAGTCAACTCGCTCGACGAGTGTGGCCGGCGTGTGGGTCGTCGTCACCAGATGCCAACGACCAACCTGAGCGGTCGCATTGCAGGTGCCGATTCCTCCTGGACCGCGAAAACGAAGCTTTGAGTAGTCGTCCCCGACGCCAATCAGGTTGGAGTTTCCGTAGGCGTCGATCTGAATGCCGCCGCAGAAGAAGACCCCATTGATCCGGTGACGCTGGTTGTTCAGCAACTGGTCGTGCTGGTAGTACGCCTCGGCCCACCGCATGGCGCCCACATCGGTGATGTACTCGAACTCCTCAATCGCTGGCTCGTCAACCAGGTACGCCTTCGTCATCGCGATCATCACGGTCATGTTTGGACCGTGACTGAGATGTCCAAGCAGCGCTCCGGCGCGCGGAACTGGCAGGTTGGCTCCTACCTCAACCCACTCTCCGTCCTTGAGGTCATGCGCGATGACCCCTGCCATGATTTCCTGAGGAGTGGCTGGTGTGAAAAGGATGCCCTCGGCAGACACAGCGGCTCCTTCAGAACTCATTGAGGGACAGAAGCCGGTCGAAACCGATCCTGTCGAGGTATTCGGCGTGCGAGTTGGGCTCGCGGATGAAGGTGTCGAGGTAGGTCTCAAGCGGACCTCTGTCGTCGGCCTTTAGCCATTCCGTTGCCGCCGCGAGGTACTCCCTGATGTGCGTCGCGTCGGGGACGTAGAACCCATCCGCCGAGAATGGATGGGCGCCGTATCGGGCCCGAATGATCCCGGTAGCGCCAGCGATCGACGTCTGGGCTGGGTTGGCCCGCACTTGCTCAGTGGAGATCACTCGCTCGACGGACACGTAGGTCCGCTGCGAAGCGGTGTAAATGGCGACGTCGCCGTATCGCGTACCGAGGTGCTGGACGTTGCCGAACTTGTCGCTGGAAGCGGCATGCAGGAACGCGACGTCGACTTCGATGGCCGGGATGGCCAGCAAGAGCTCGTTGTTGATCGGGTCGCGGAACTCCCTGAGAGCCGGGTTGATCCGGGGATAGTCCGTGCCTACCCCGGCCCGCCACGGGTTGAACGGCAACCGTTGCGCCGAAGCACGCAGACCTGCATAGAAGTGCGCCTCGTCGAGCTCGAAGACAGACAGGGAGCCGTCTTGGGCTGCCTTGCGGAATGCAGGGCCGATGCCCGCAAGTCCCTCGGCCCCGACGTATGGCGTCACCACCTCGCGCACACACCCGGCGGCGATCAGTAGATCAGTTTCTAGCCCGGCTGATGCTGCGCCCACCAGCCGCAGGTTCTTCCGTCCTTCGCGGATCAGCCCCCGCACCAAGAGCATGGGGTGGCCGGAGTTGATGAAGCCGCCGATGGCAACGGTCATTCCATCCTCGACCGCAGCGAGCGCGACGGAGGGATCGACAATGCGGGAAGCACGCACGGGTCGATGGGCGGTGGTGGTCATCGGCCCACGCTCCAGATGTCCTCGAACTCATTGCGGTAGTCAGTGGCGTACCACTGAGGGTGCCCATGGATCCGTTGGCCGCCATCGATCATCACGGCCTCCCCAGTAATGAAGGCGGCCTCGTGCGAGAGCAGGAAGGCAACCAAGCTCGCGACATCCTCGGGAACGCCGAGACGACCCGCAGGCGTGTTCGCGAGCAACAGCTCGGCATGTGCCGCACCCTCGGGCCCGTCCAACATCGGCACCGTCATGCCGGTCTTCACCACACCCGGCATGACGCAGTTCACCCGAATCCGGTGGCTGCCCAGCTCCGATGCCATGCCGATGGCGAGCATCCGAACGGCCGCTTTCGTCGAGCAGTACGCGGTGAGCAGGTCTGTGTGTTGCTCAGCGCCCGAAGATGCGTTGACAACGATTGACCCCCCTTGACCCCGCTCCACCATCCGCCGAGCTACTTCTTGGCAGACCCGATAGGTGCCGGTCAGGTTGACCGAAACATGCCTGTCCCACTCTGCAGTGGACTGGTCGAGGAACCGCGCGAAGCGACCGTAGCCAGCGTTGGCGAAAAGCGCGTCGATCGGACCGAGCTGGTCGCTGATCCGGGCTATCCCGTTCTCGATCGCCTCACCGTCGGTCTGGTCGACCGCTAGCGCGAGGACGGCTCCAGCGTCGCCGGCCTTCGTGGCGCACAACTCGACGGTCTCGCTCAGTAGGTCCTCGCGCCGGTCGAACAAGGCGACCCGCGCACCTTCGCTGGCGAGCCGCACCGCCGTCGCCTGTCCGATATCACCCGCCGCGCCTGTGATCAGTGCGACTTGCCCTTGAAAACGCATCATTGCGCGGTGAAACCTCCGTCGATATTGAGCACCGCTCCGGTCATGTAGCTCGAGGCTGGAGATGCGAGGAAGAGCACCGCGGCGCCGATCTCTTCAGGTCGGCCGAGGCGACGCTGCGGAATTTTTCGCAGCAGCGCGTCGGCCGCGCGCGGGTTCGCAAGCAGGTCGGCGGGCATTTCGGTGGCGAAGTAGCCGGGTGAGATCGCGTTCACGCGGATGCTCGTGGCGGCAAGTTCGACCGCTAGCGCTCGAGTCAGGCTGATGACGCCCCCCTTGCTCGCGACGTAGGCAGCCTGGTTCTTGACACCCACATGCGCGGCGATGGATCCGACGTTGATGATCGACCGTTCCGTATGCGAGGAGATCCGCGCGAAGGCGCGAGCACAGGCGAAGGTTCCGCGGAGGTTCGCATCCAACACGTGGTCCCAATCGGTGATCTGGGCGTCGACCAAGGGCGCCTCCGAGGCCACGCCTGCGTTGTTCACCAGTACGTCGAGACGCCCGTGTGCGTCGGCCACCTCGGTGAACGCGTTCTCGACGGCCCCAACGTCGATGATGTCCAGCACCATGGCTTCGGCGCTGCCACCCGCGGCGGCGATGCTGTCGACTGTGGCATCCAACGCCGATCTGGTGCGGCCAGCGACCACAACATGGGCTCCGGCGTCGGCCAGGGCGCGCGCCGCCTCGGCCCCCAGTCCCCTACCGCCACCTGTGACGAACGCGACCTGGCCGTCCACGCGCATGGAGTCCAGCGCGTTCAAAGCCGAAATCCCATCGAGCGACCGATCACGATCTTCTGGATTTCCGAAGAGCCGCCACCGATCTCCAGATACTTGCAATCGCGGTAGTGACGAGACACCGCGTGCTCTTCCGTGAACCCGTAGCCGCCGAAGACTTGGACTGCTTCCCGGCAGACTGAGACATAGGAGCGGCTCGCCTCTAGTTTGGCCACTGAAGCCGCTGTGACCGCGCTCGGATGATCCATGTCGACCAGTGATGCCGCTTGCTTGACCAACCCCCGGCAACGATCGATAGCAACGCGCATCTCGATGATCTTGTCGGCAAGGAGCTGATGGCTGCTCAACGGCCGACCGAACGCTGTGCGCACCAACGCATGCTCGGAGCAGCGCTCCGCCACGTCTCGCATCGCTCCAACTGCTAAGGCGGCCAGGTATACGCGCTCCTTGGCGAGGCCGGGCATCAGTGCAGACCAACCCCCGTCGATGGTGCCGAGCACCGCACTGCGAGGGACTCTGACGTCCTCGAAGAACACCTCGCACAGATCGAGAGCCCGAATTCCCATCTTGGTGAGCTTGCGGACCGTGACCCCGGGCAGCGCCGGGTCGATCATGAGGAGGGTGATGCCGTCGTGCTTGCTCTCACCACTCGATGTACGCACCGCAGTGATGATCGTGTCGGCAAGTGCCGCCCCGGTGATGAACACCTTCTGGCCATTGACCACCAGTTCATCGCCGTCGGAGCTTGCCTTGGTGCTCAGAGCGGCTGCATCGGAGCCGGACCCAGGCTCTGTCAGCGCAAAGGCAACCTTGGCGCCCTTGTCTGCGATGGCAGGGAGCCATAACTCGCGCTGCCGGTCGTCTCCCAAGCGGTCAATGGCCTCTGCACCAAGTACCCACAGGGAGAAGTACGCCTGCCCGACGACCAGGCTGTGTCGCGCGAGCTCTTCGTGGACGACGGCGAGGTCAGCCGCGGTGCCCGCTCCCCCGCCAGCTGCTGCGTTCACCGGGAGCGACGACCACCCGCCGTCGATGAGAGCGTCCATCACGGCGTAGGGAAAATCAGAGCGCGCGTCGAGATCTGCGAGCAGCTCGTCCGAGATGAGCCGGCCGCACAAGGTACCGACGCCGTCGACCAGCGCACGCTGATGCTCGGTCAGCAGCGGATCCGCGGTGGTGGTCAAGTTGGCTCCTGTTCGTGGTGACACAAGAAGACCATACCAATGTCTTACATTTCAATGTCTAGCCGGGATCAGTTGCAGTTCAAAGACCACGAGGACTCCCTGATCCCGTCGGCCGATCGGGGATCTAGGGCGACGCGCCAGCAAGGGGCTCCACGTCCCACAGCCAAGGGCCCGATCTAAGCGGGGTACCCGACCGCGCTTAGCCGGCCGCCTCACCAAGGACCGCGGAGAGGGCCCATCCATCATGGCCAGCCGTCCCGCTCGCAATGGCGTGTTCGTTGAGGAACGCGAGGTGGTTGCGCATCCTTTCGGCAGCCTGCTCGGGCTGCTTCTGCTCGATGGCCCGGTAGATCTCAATGTGGTGACGCACTGCGCCTTGACCGACGGCCTCGTCGGTATCGATGAAAGCTAGCGGATGCGCTACACGGTGCAGCGCAGTCACGAAGGCGGAGACCACGCGGTTGCCGCTCGCGAGGGCGACGGCCGAGTGGAACTCGGCATTCAGCGTCGCCACCGTCGGATCAGACACCTCGACGACCTTTTCCCGCTCGATGATGGCCCTGAGAATGGCCAAATCCTTGTCGGTCCGGTTCGCTGCGGCCATGCGGGCGCTCGGGACCTCGAGGAGATCGCGAAACTGAGCGACCTCTCGGTGCTCAAGAGAACCGAGATCCAAAATGTTGGTCATCCGCTCCGAGACGAGATCCGTGAGCGTGTGGTGATCGAGGAGCTGAACGAAGGATCCGCCGTTGGCGCCAGGGACCTTGCTGATCAGGCCGCCCTCCGCGAGCCCCCGCAGCGCCTCGCGCACGGTCGCACGGCTGACCTTGAACTGAGCGGCGAGCTCCATTTCGCTGGGCAGCCGGTCCCCATTCTGAAACGTGCCGTTCAGTATCGCCTTACGCAGTTGGTTCTCCACCTGTTGCCGAGGGCGCAGCACGGGGAGGGGGTCGAAGGCGTTATCGGACATTTGAGGTTTGCCTCTCTGACCATGGTCCAACAGTTGGCCGGCCGGGCTCAGGATACGGCATCAATGCGCTCGGACGGCGCTGGCGTGGGGGCCCATCGTCGTGACGACGAAATTTGACCCCTCAATGGCGTGGCCTCTATGATATGTCCGACATTCAACGTCAGACAGACTTACCGGGAGGAGCGACGATGACCGACCGCAACGGCCCGAGAATCCGACGGGCGTTCGACGCCATCGAGCGGCCAGCCGCGCGCACCCTCGAGACAGCCATTCAGACAGAAAAGTTCGCCACGGGCCTCTCTGTATTCCTCGCCGTTCGTGGGCAGGTCGCCGCGGGCTTGGAGTCGGCATCCCGGGCAGTCCTCCACGCTGTCAACCTTCCCGCCGCCTCGGACATCAAGCGCCTCCTCGTCGAGGTCCACAATGTGGACCGTAGCTTGGCGGGAGACGTTGGGCTGCTTGTTGATCGCGTCGCAGCACTTGAACGCATGGTCGCTAAGTCCGCCTCCTCCCCAGAGGTTGCGGACCCCGCCGGCTCGAACCCGGCGGCGTCTGCACGCGCACGAACCCGGACCGCCAAGGTGGCGAAACCGAGCGAACGCCGCTGATGCCCCTCGGGTCAGGCGGGCCAGGCGCCATGCAACGCGAGCTCGAACGCGCTGGTCTGCGGGTCCGAAACGGGGTCCGGTTCCTGACGACTTCCGATGTGCGCACACCCGTGACGCCGAGCACGGTGCTGTGGAGGTTTCGCGGAGCAAGCCTGAGAAAGTATGCGGCGCAATCCCCGCCGGAGCGCGATGGTGCTGCCCTCTTCGTGATTCACGGACTGGTGGGCCGCGCCGACATCTGGGATCTGCTGCCCGGTGGGAGCGTCGTAGAAGATCTGACCTCAGCCGGCATCACCGTCTACGTCTTGGACTTCGGGACACCAACAAGCCGCGATGCTGGAAACACGCTGGAGACCTACTGCGATCGCCTCATCCCAAGCGCGTTCGCCGCGGCTCGGCGGGATTGGGCATCGCCGCGGATGTTTGCCCTGGGCTACTGCTTCGGCGGAGTCTTGGCGTTGTTATGGGCCGCCGGCCACGGGGCGAAACGGCATGCACCTGCCCTGTCGGGTCTGGTTTTCGTGGCCACGCCGGTCGACTTCAGCCAGATCGGCTCACTGGTTGAGTCCATCCGGCCCGACCGGGTTGACGTCAGCAGACTTCTAGACGAGACCGGCAACGTGCCTCCAGAGGTGATCCGCAACTCCATGCGGATGTTGAGACCGACAGACGACGTCGTCAACTACGTCAACCTGCTGCAACGTCTCTGGGACGACGCCTACGTCGCGTCGTACCAAACCATCGCCAACTGGGCGAAGGACGCTATGCCGTTTCCAGGTCAGACCTTCATCCAGTGCGTAGACCTGCTCGTGCGTAAGAACCTCCTGCGCTCAGGAGCCATACCCCTTGGTAGCCGCCTGCTGCAGCTCGCGGATATCCGGTTGCCGTCGTTGGTGGTGATCGCGGAGCGCGACCACATCGTCCCCAAGCCCGCTGCCAGCCCGCTCCCTCACCTGCTGGGCGGCACCTGCGAGGTAGTGGAGATCGATGCGGGTCACGTAGCCCTACTGATGGGAGCTCGAGCCAAGCATCAGACGGTCCCCGCCCTCACCGCGTGGATGTCCCAGGTGCCGTCCTCAGCAACCAGTACTTGAAGGGGAAGCATGATCACTGTCGATCGAATGATGCCAGCTCACGAGGACGCGATGCGTTCGTTCTTCAGGGGCGTATCGGGGGATGACCGCGCCTTCTTCAAGGAAGATCTGTCAGCGCCCGACCTGATCAGCCGTTGGCTCGCAGACCTGCCGACGTCGCGTTTCGTCGCTCGCTCCGGACCGGAAATCCTTGGCTACCTCGCCGTGATCCCTGGTACTGACCGGTTCCGGCACGTTGCCGAGCTTCGAGTCGTCGTTCGCGGTGACAGTCGGAGGCTCGGAATAGGCACCAGCCTGGCGCGTCACGGAGTGACCCTGGCGGTCGAAGAAACGGGCTCGAGCAAGATCTTCGTCGAAGTCCCGGCCCCGCAGAAGGATGGCGCGTCGATGTTTCTGAACTTGGGCTTCGTGCCTGAGGCTCTGCTTCGTGACCACCTGGAGGACCAAGCCGGAGTTCGGCACGACCTCTGGATCCTCTCGCACTTTGTTGAGGACAACAGGGACGCCCTCGAGTTGATGGGCATCCCGGGCGAGCTCGAAGGACTCGCCCAATGACGAGGTTGGTGAACCGAACGGAGCTATCTCCGCTTGCGTTCTTGAACCGCGCGACGGCGATGTTCGCAGACCGAACGGCGGTTGTCGCCGGCGAGCGTCGCTATTCCTACGCAGTGTTCGGCTCGCGCGTCCGCAAGCTCGCAGCAAGTCTGCGTGCCGCCGGAGTCAGTTCCGGCGCGAGCGTCGCTGTTCTTTCACCGAACACCCCCGCCATGTTGGAAGCCCAGTTCGGGATCCCCGCAGCCGGCGGAGTCGTCGTGAACGTCAACACGCGGTTGTCCGCGACGGAAGTGGACTACATACTTCGCCATTCGGAGGCGCAGCTGCTACTGGCGGACGAACAGTTCCAGCGTCTCATCGGGGAGACATCCTTCCCCCAGTCTCGAGTGCGGTGGATCAGCGACTCTGGCGAAAGCGACGACCCCTACGAAATCTTGCTTGCGAGCGCCGGGGACCAACCTGCGCTGGATATCGAACCGCCAGCTTCTGAGGACCAGCCGCTCTCCATCAACTACACCTCAGGCACGACCGGGCCACCTAAGGGCGTTGTCTACTCCCATCGCCACGCGTACCTGACCGCGATCGGACAGGTCGTGGAGTCGGCAATGCGCTACGACAGCGCCATGTTGTGGACGCTGCCACTCTTCCACGCTCACGGCTGGGGCTACGTGTGGTCCCTAACAGCCATGGGAGGCAAGCATGTATGCCTGAGGGACGTTGACTACGACCACATCTGGCGACTGCTCGAAGACGAGGAGATCACACACCACAACGGCGCCCCGGTCGTCCACACCAACGTCGCCTTCCATCCGGAGGCGCGGCGCCTGTCGCGATCGGTGACCGCGATGGTGAGCGGGGCACCGCCCTCAACCAAGTTGTTCGGTCGACTTCGCGATCTGAACTTCGTCCCCATCCACATCTACGGGTTGACCGAGACGAACTCGACCACCGTATGCGCCTGGCGTCGAGAGTGGGACGACTTGGAGGTTGGTGACCAGGCGCAGCTGCTTTCCCGACAGGGTCAAGCCTTCGTCGTTTCGGACCCGGTGCGCGTGGTCGCCTCGGACAACCGCGACGTGCCTCGTGACGGTACGACCATCGGCGAAGTTCTGATGCGCGGCAACCTGGTGATGTCGGGCTACCACCGCGATCCCGCCTCCACAAGCGAGGCGTTTTCGGGCGGTTGGCTCCATTCCGGCGACCTGGCCGTAGTTCACCCGGATGGCTACATCGAGCTGCGTGACCGCAAGAAGGACATCATCGTTTCCGGCGGAGAGAACATCGCGAGCGTGGAGGTCGAACAGACCCTTATCTCACATCCCGCTGTCATCGATGCGGCGGTGGTGGCCAGACCCAGCGAGCAGTGGGGTGAGCGACCCGTCGCGTTCATTGTGCTCTCCGACCCGACGGTCTCAGCTACCGACCTGAAGACGTACTGCCGGGATCGACTCGCGCATTTCAAGTGTCCGGACGAGATCATCGCCGTCGCCGACCTGCCACGAACCGCCACTGGCAAGGTCCGCAAACTCGACCTTCGCGAGGACCTCTGGAAAGGCCACTCCCATCGAATTCACTGAGGAGGCGAACTACCCGGCCTGGATGACCAGTCTTCAGGCGAGCCCTCGTCTCGGGACCTGGCAGGTCGAGGACACCCAGATTGTCAGTCTGCTGTTTGAGCCGAGACGTCGCATCGCGGGCGCCCCGTCCATACTTCTGGTGCACGGCCTGGAGTCCAGCCGGGACAGCTGGCTCCTAGTTGGCGAGCGGCTCGCCGACGAGACCGGCGCGCGGGTCATCGCTGTTGACCTGCCTGGGTTCGGTGATTCACCTTCGCGCAGGGACGCCTCCTTCCACACATTCAGCAGCTTGATCCGCGCCGCCTCAGACGACCTGGGACCGACTGTCGTGGCCGGGCACTCGATGGGCGGTGCGATCGCACTCCACGCAAGCCGGCGATCGCGCAGCATCGCGGGAACTGTGCTCGTTGCTTCGGTATACCCGCCACCGTTTGGACGGATGAACCCCTTGTTCATGCGAGGGGTACTGCCGGTTGTGGGCCCTCGTGTCTTTGCGCGCCATCACTCCAACGCCGTCGACGAGATGCGGGCTCGGTTCCAGCACGGCACGTACGACTCGTCCCAGCTGGACGAGAGAATCGCCGAGCGCTACTACGCCCTTGCTCAGCAGCGGGCGGACTCAGCGGACGCCCGGATGACGCTCTCTCGCAGCTGCCGATCACTCTTCCTCCACTTGTGCGCGCCGTACGGGATGTTCGCGGACATGATCGGCGTTCGGAAACCTGTCCTTCTGCTCCACGGGGCTCAGGATCGATGGGTGCCCGCCCTCTCGGCCCGCGCGGCTCTGACCCTCCGCGGCGGCTGGGATGGAGCGATCCTCGAGGCCTGCGGTCACATTCCCACCCTCGAGCAGCCTGAAGAGGTCGCCGACCGGATGATCGAGTGGTACCGCAGCAAGTTCGTCTCGAAGCACGTGCGTCGGCCTCGTCAGACTCGCTCCTGAGCCCGCTCAGCACAGGGCGTTCTCGACTGTCTGGCATTAATCCAGCAGAACCTCAAGCAGTCGCCTGAGGCCTCGAACAGCCTTTACACCACACTAAGCAAATGTCAGACTGATGCCTCTGCAGTAAGGAGACGGCGTGAGCCCAACCTCAGATCCGTTGATCCTGCCTTGTACGCGATGGCACCTCGCGAGATCTCGGACGAATGTCAGCCGAGAACTGCCGAGGTCCGGCCGACGAAGGGAAAGCGCCAGATGACGAGAGCCGACGCGGTTGTTTGCCCCGCGGCATGTGCAGAGGCCGCCCGCCAATGAAGATCGGCGTTCATGTCCCCCAGTGGGGCGAGTCAGCAACCCGGTCCGGCGTGCTGGCCGTGGCCTTGGCCGCAGAAGCTTCGGGTCTGGACTCCGTGTGGGTGGCTGACCACCTCGTGTTTCCAGTGAAGTCCGAGAGCCGATATCCGTACCGGCCCGATGGAGTCCCGTTCGATCTCGGAGACGGCTTCATGGAGGCGCTGACGCAGCTCGCGGTCGTTGCCGGCGCGACGTCGCGCGTTGGCCTCGGCACCAGCGTGCTCGTGCTGCCGATGCGCGATCCCCTGACGACAGCGAAGGTTGCCACCACGATCGACGTGCTTTCGGAGGGCAGGCTGCAGCTCGCCTTGGGCGCCGGATGGTGGCGAGAGGAGTTCGAAGCCCTGGGCCAAACCTTCGACGGCCGCGGGGCCCGCATGGACGAGCAGATTGACATCCTTCGGTCAGCTTGGTCGTCCTCGACCTTCGATCACGACGGCGCCAACTACCGGTTCGCTGAGCTCTCGTGCACGCCGCTGCCCGCGCAGCAGGGTGGGCCGCCACTGCTCATCGGTGGGATGAACGCCGCTGCGCTGCGGCGCGCAGCTCAACGTGGCGACGGTTGGCACGCGGTCGGCGCAGACCTGGAGCTCTTTCGAGAGAACCGAGCGCGGCTAGACGACCTTGCCCGCGCCGTCGGACGCGACCCGCAGGAGGTGATCATGAGCACCTCGGTGGGTCTCTCATCGGACCCCGACCGGGCTGTCAACCGGATGCGCGAGCTGGCGGCCGTGGGCGTCTCGCAAGTGGTTCTCAACTTCGCAGGTGGGGCTGACGACATCATCGAGCGGATCGAATGGCTCGCCAAGGAGGTCATCCCGCAGATCGGCGAGACAGGACCCGCGCCCACCCTCGACTGACTGGGTCAGGGATCCACTCTCAATTTTTTGATCGCTCAGCACCGACATATGCCCAGCAGTGGCATCGCATCAATGAAGCAGAGGCCGAGATGAATGCACTCGACGAGTTCGAGCAACGCACCACGCCTGCGCTGCTTCGTCGGAATGCCGACCGATTCCCTGACAAGACGTTCCTCACCGACCAGGAGGGATCGCTCACGTACGCAGAGATGCTGCAGTTGGCGTCTCAGGTTGCTGGAGGGTTTCAACAACTAGGAATCGAGCGCGGCGACCGGGTGGGAATCATGCTCGACAACCGCCGCGAGTTCATCGCCTCGTGGTTCGGGCTGTCTCTTCTCGGGGCCGTCGAAGTCCCAATCAATCCGCAGAACGTGGGCCAGCGCCTGATTCACGTGCTGAACCACTCGGCGTGCCGCGTGCTGGTCGTCCAGTCCGACTACCTGCCGCAGCTGGAGGCGGTTCGGCCTAGCCTCCACGTGCTCGAAACCGTGGTCATCGTCGGCGAGCCAACCAGTTCCGGGTTCGAGCTGCAGACATGGGCCGGCATCGCGGACGCCCCGCCCGCCATGTCGCTGCCCGATGTGAAGCTGTCCGACCCAGCCGTGGTGATGTACACCTCCGGGTCGACTGGGCCCGCCAAGGGGGCTGTCATGCCTTTCGGACAGCACTACATGAACGGCTACCAGGCGGTCACCTCGGCGCGGATCGCGGACGATGACCGCCTCTTTATCTGCATACCGCTGCACCACAACATGGCTCAGGGCTACGGCGTGATGCCTGCCCTGGTGGCGGGCGCGGCGATCCACCTTGGACGTCCCTTCGACCGGCACAGCTTCTGGGACGAGGTCGCGCACTCGGGCGCGACAGTCCTGCCATTCGTCGGTGCCATGCTGGTACTGCTCGCCAAGAACGATCCCGATCCCCAGGACTCGCGCAACCCTCTCCGCGTCGGGTACGGAGTGCCGATCCCCGCAGCGGTCCACACGGCCTTCGAGAACAGGTTCGACCTCCAGCTCATCCACTGTTACGGCTCTACCGAGGCCACCATCGTCGCTTGGGGAGGCGGCCCCGGAGTTGTCCCCGGATCTGTCGGGCTGCCATTCCCAGGCTACGAGATACGGCTCGTGGACGAGCAAGACCTCCCTGTCCCCCAGGGACAGACCGGTCAAATCTGTGTCCGTTCCGATCAGCCGTGGAGCATGTTCAGCGGATATGTCAACGAGCCGGAGAAGACGGCACGGGCCTGGCTCAACGGATGGTTCCACACCGGCGACCGGGGCCGCTTCGACGAGCGCGGGTCCCTGTGGTTCAGCGACCGGCTCGGGGACGTCATCCGATGCAAGGGCGAGAGCGTCAGCGCCCACGAGGTTGAGGAAGTCTTCCTCAACCACCCACAGGTAGCCCTGGTGGCCGCTTACGGGGTGCCCAATTCCCTCGGGGACGAGGACATCGTTGCCGCGATTCTCGCTGTTGACGGCGCGAGGCTGCTCCCCCACGAGCTTTACGAGTGGAGCCTGGGTCGCCTTCCCCGTTACGCCCTCCCGCGCTACGTAGAGCTCGTCGACGAGTTCCCCATGACCGCGACCGGGAAAATTGAGAAGTTCAAGCTGCGTGTCTCGGGAGTCGCCCCGGGAGCGTTCGACGCCCGCTCCGAGCTCGGGCGGGGGAGCCGGTCGTGAGCCCTAGCCCGCTGGGTGAGCCGTTTCAGCTGGGTTCGGTCACTCTGAAGAACCGCATTGTCTTCGCGCCGATGGACCGGAACTACTGCAGTAGCGACGGGCTGGTGACCGACCGCTATATCGCGTACTTGGCGGAACGCGCAGCAGGCGGGGCTGCGCTCATCTATCCCGAAGCCGCGTTAGTGCGGGCCGACGGCAGGTCTCAGCGCAATCAGATGGCGCTCGACAGCGACGACGTTGTTCCCGACCTGAGTCGGCTTGCCGACGCAGTCCACCGCGAAGGCGCGTTGCTCGGGGTGCAGCTCAACCACGGAGGCAACACCTCGAAGCCCTCGATCACGGGCTTCCAGCCGGTCGCTCCCTCGGCAGTTCGCTCGACCTTTGCCGGCGGACCGGTGCCGGTGCCGCTCGACATCGAGGACATAGGTGACCTCGTCGGTTCCTATGCCGATGCCGCGGCACGCTCGGTGGACGCTGGCGTCGATGTCGTCATGATCCACGCGGCGCACGGCTACTTGATTCACCAGTTCATGATGCCGTCCATCAACCAGCGAACCGACGAATACGGCGACCCAGCTCGGTTCCTTACCGAAGTCATCCGCGCAGTGCGCAGCCAAGTCCCGGTGACGCCCGTGGTGCTGCGGATCTCGGCGTTGGACGGTGTCGAGGGCGGGTTGGACGAGGAAGGCACACTGGCAATCCTTCAACGAGTGCCCCTCGATGACGTCGACTGCATAGACATCTCGGCCGGATCCTACGAGGCGCCAGACCTCATCATCCCAGGCGGCGAGCGGGAGCAGGGCTGGCTGTCCGGAGTGGCACGGCGCTACCGCGAGCTCGGTAAGCCGCTCGGCGTCGCCGGCCGCATCGCCACCTTGGACGCCGCAGCCGAAGTGCTCCGCAAAGGGGACGCAGACCTCATCTCGGTCGCTCGGGCTCTCCACGCCGACTCTGGGTGGGCGGCGACATTGCTGAAGAAGGGCGTAAGGGACGCCCATCAGACAGCACAGGCGGCGGCTCGCCCGTGCATCGCAGGAAACGTCTGCATCGACGAGCTCGGTGCCGGCCCGATCCGATGCTCGGTCAACCCTCGTGCCGGCCGCGAGTTGCTCTTGCCGGCTCTGCCGGCCTCATCGCCTCGCTTCACCGAGCTCAACGAGACCCTCATAGTCGGGGCCGGGCCTGCGGGTCTGGAGACCGCCGTTCAACTGGCGCGGTGGGGAGTTCCGGTCCGCCTCCTCGAGCGTGAACCGCGCCTCGGGGGTCAATTCGCTCTGGCTGCCACGCTCAAGGGGTACCCGGAGTACCACCGCATCCTGGACTGGTACCAGGGAGAGCTGAATCGGCTGGCGATCCCCTTGGAGCTGTCAGCGAACGTGGATGTCGACGAGCTGCGAGCAAGGAACCCCCACGCCCTCGTCATGGCAACAGGCGGCGTGGGAGCACGAGCTGAGATCATCGGCGCAGAGCTGACCCACGTCGTGGACATCCGCGACTGGCTACGTGCTCCCGCCGCAACGGCACCGAGTTCGGTAGTGATCTGGGGTGGCGATCGCGAGGCGCTGGCAGTCGGCGACGACCTAGCCGCCCAGGGTGTCGCGGTCACGTTCGTGTTCGGCGGGGCCGTTCTCGGGCGAGATGTTGGCCGGCTGGCCAAGCCCTATGTCATGCAGCGACTCGGCGCTAACCCGTTGGTACGGCAGGTTCCGGGTTCCACAGTGATCGCCATCGAACCGACACGCTGCCGCGTCCGCAGCCTGGAAGGCAGGGAATCATGGCTCGACACACCTGGTCCACTGCTGATCTCGCAAGGGGCCGTTCCGGCCCCTTCCATCCTCGGCTCTGCTGAACTCGATGCTCCGCCTGGGGGAATCTGGGTGGTGGGGGACGCGGCCAGCAGGGGCGGCTCGGTCGCGGACGTCCTTGAGGACGTATCAGCAACCGTGAGAATCATGCTGGCAACCTTCTCTGCGGCAAGGGAGGGCACGAGGCCGCAACCCGTGCCGGCCGAGTGAGGCCACCGCTGGTGCCAGCAGCACGCGGCGGAGCCCACCACGTTGACAACCCCCGACTGCGGCGGCACCGCTGCGCGGTGTTACCAGCCACTCGCGTAACAGCAAACACTCGACGAAGGGCAAACGCATGACCACCCACCACATCGCTGTCGTCGGCGGCACAGGGCCACAGGGTAGGGGCTTGGCGTACCGGTTCGCCCGCCACGGTCATTCGGTGACCCTGGGGTCCCGGGTCGCAGGTAAGGCTGTCGAGGTCGCTTCCGAGGTGAGCGCCCGGCTAGCCGACGCCGATCGACCGGGCAACGTCGCCGGGGCGACGAACGCCGAGGCGGCTACTGCCGCCGATGTCGTCGTGTTGGCGGTTCCCTACGACGGGCACGATGAGCTGGTCGCTTCTCTTCCTCTCGCTGGGAAGACCGTTATCTCCTGCGTCAATCCACTGGCGTTCGACAAACGGGGCGCCCATGGCCGGTTGATCGATGGCGGCGAAGGCTCCGCCGCAGAGACCGCCCAGCGTCTCGCTCCACACGCCACAGTGGTCGGGGCTTTCCACAATGTCTCGTCGGTACTCCTCTGGGGCGAGGACGACTATCTGGACGAGGACATCATCGTCGTCGGTGACGTCCTCGAGGCCAAGGAGGTCGCGATGGAGCTCGCGGCTGCGGTGACCAACCGCCGCGGCATCGACGGCGGCAAGTTGCGGCTCGCAAGACAACTGGAGCCGTTCACTGCCGTGCTGATCTCCATCAACCGGCGCTACAAGACCAACTCAGGCATCAGAATCCATGGAGTCTGAAGGCCACCCCGTGCGTTTCAGCTACCTGGATCGATGACCGAGTCGAGCGCGCGCCATCAGGCGGGCTCGAGCGTGTGATACGGGACTCCGCCCGGGTAGTCATCAGTGGCGCTCGCCACACGGAGCGCCAGGTCCACCCCTTCCACCTCCGCAATCGCGATGGTGAAATGCGACTCCGGCACCACGGAACGGACGAGGGTGCCTTCGACGAGATGCCCGGTGTGGGTCTCACCGTTGACGCATGCCGACACGTGAATGTGCGCGTAGGGCTCACCCGCGTGATAGCGGACCTCGCCGTCGCCTGAGACAAAGTCGTCCTCAACGCGACCGATGATTCCCGACCCCAGGATCTCGGTCAGACCGTCCACTTCCAAAACCGTCGCCGGGCGTTCGCCGCCGGTGGCAGTCCTGGGGAGCTGCAGGCGTAGCCGTGTGGCAGCTCCAGTCATGTCGAGCACAACGCCGGTACTGATGTTCTCCGACTGCACGATCTCTATCACGGAGCGATAAAGATCGTCGCCCGGCGCGAGGCGCGCGAAGATGACCCGCCCCAGTTTGCCTGTGGTGACAATTCGCATGAGCCCTACTTCCTTTACTGCGTTGATAGTCGTACTACTGAGAGCTGACAGGCGCCTGGCCCGGTGAGCGTGGGTCGCGGACGAGGTCGCGTCTTGCTCGCAAAGAGCGCTAAGCGCGGAAAACCGTCTGGTACTCGAGGTAGGCGTCCAGGCTCCCTGGGCCTAGCTCGCGTCCGATGCCGCTGTTCTTGACTCCCCCGAATGGTGCTTCAACGGGCAAGACCGAGGTGTTGACGCCGATCGCGCCGGTCTCTATGCGGCGCGCAACTTCGGTGGCCTTCTCCTTGTCACGTGAGAACACTCCCCCGCCCAAGCCATAGTCGGAGTCGTTGGCCATAGCCACGGCCTCATCCACGGTGTTGTACGAGGACACGGTGATCACGGGCCCGAAGATCTCCTCTTGCGCGATGCGCATGTCGTTGGTGACGTTGCGGAAGAGGGTTGGCTCCACGTAGTAGCCGCGATCGAGGTGCGCTGGCCGGCCACCGCCCACTACGAGCTCGGCACCCTCGGAAATTCCGACTTCTATGTAGGACAGCACCTGGCGGTGCTGGGTCTCGTTGGCAACTGGCCCGTAACCCACCCTGGGATCGCTGGGGTCACCCTGGGCGACCTCCGACATCACTTCCGCGAGAAAGTCCACGATCTCGTCATATCGAGACGCCGGCGCGAGTACACGAGTCAAGGCTCGGCATACCTGACCCGTGTTCGGCGTGCATGCGGAGAGCACCAAGGGTCGGAAAGCCTCGAGATCGACGTCCTCGAGGAGTATCGCGGCGGACTTCCCCCCGAGCTCGAGGGACAGTCTCTTGAAGTTCTTGGCACATTCCTGAGCGACGGCGCGACCTCCCGCGGTCGAGCCTGTGAACGCGACCTTCCGCACGCCGGGATGCGCGACCAGTGCCGCTCCGGTGTCGCGGCCGCCTGTCACGATGTTGACGACGCCTGCAGGGATCCCCGCCCGGTCGACCAGGTCCGCCAAGATGTAGGTGTCGAGGGACGTCTCCGCCGCCGGCTTGATGACGACGGTGCAGCCGGCCACCAGCGCGGGTCCGAGCTTCCACGAGAGCAATGGATGAGGCCCGTTCCACGGAGTGATGAGCGCAGCGACCCCTACCGGGAGGCGGCGAACGAGCGCGTCGCCGGTCGCCGTCGTAACGTGCTCCTCCACCTTGAGGAGGTCGGCAAGCGACGCGAAGTACCGATAGTGAATCGGCACGTTGTGTTGCATAGCCCGCGCCGTGCTGATCGGTGATCCGTTCTGCATGCTGACCAGCTGGGAAATCTCCTCGGCGTGCTCCTCGAAGAGGTCGGCGAACTTACGAACAAGGTCCGCGCGTTCGCGCGGCGTGCGCGCCGCCCAGTCGGCCGCCGCGCTTTGCGCGGCGCGGACGGCTGATTCGACATCTGTCTCATCGCCGTCGACGACCGAACCGAACTGCACCTCAGTCGCTGGATTCACGACGGGGATCCGCGCCTGGGAGTGGGCCGGCTGCAACCGCCCTCCGATGAAGAGCTGCTCGGGGTCGTACCCGGTGAACATCGGCATAAAGGTCCCTAGTGCCTCACGCTGCGTTGGGTTGACGGGCCGTGCTGCCGAACAGTTCAGAGGCAACGGCAGATGCGTTTCGATCCTTGCAAAACTAACTGTCTGACATCATACCTTGGCGGAAACGTCAGTCAACCCGGGGCGCAAGCAGCGCACTCCCCGGCTCAGGGGCTTCAGGCGATCGCTCGAGAGGCCCGATATACGGCTCAAGTCGTTCTGAGGACGGGACGCGATTCACAAGATGCCGAGTCACAGGGCCCGTAGGACTCTCTGTCGGTCCGCGACGGCCCGTTGCGACACGCCCGCGGAGGGGACGAAGGCCTCGAAGCCATGGGGCACCGCGGGATGAACGTGCAGTTCGGTACTGATGCCCTCGGCGTACAAGCCCTGGGCATAAGCGATGCTCTCGTCCCGGAAGATGTCGAGCTCACCCACTTCGATGTAGGCGGGTGGCAGCTTCGAGAAGTCCTGGAGGCGTGCGGCCGCGCCATATGGCGAGACGTCGGCGCGGCTCCTGGCCTCACCGAGGAGTGCTCCCCAGCCAGTGAGGTTGTCGTCATAGGTCCAGGACGCCAGGTTGGCGATCTCAGGATCGGGCGTGGTGTTGCGGTCGTCCAGCATCGGATAGATCAGGATCTGCTTCGTTATTTGAGGCCCACCATGGTCGCGGGCATAGATGGCGAGGCTTGCCGCGACGCCGCCACCGCCACTGTCTCCCATGATGGCGATGCGTCGTGGATCGACCGCTAGGTCTGGCGCACTGTTGGCCAGCCACTGGAGCGCGGCGAAACTGTCAGTGACTGGCGCCGGCGCGCTGACCTCCGGCGCCCTGCGATAGTCCACCGACAGGAATGGGACTCCGCTGCTGGAGACATAGCGAGCGACGGTTGCGTCGTAGATCTCCAGGTTGCTGCAGATCATCCCTCCTCCAGGCAGATAGAGGACCGCAGCTCCAGGCGTCTCGCCGCGCTTCTCGTACCAGCGAAGTTGGACTGTCGCAGTGTCTGAGACCTCGATCTCGTAGTTCTTGATGTCTACGTCGTCGACTGGGGGGAGCTGCCTGAGGAGCATGTGCTGCAGGGGGTCGTAGACGTTGCGTCGCCCAGTGACGTCACCCACAGCCATCGGCGCGATCTCGCCGATCTTGTCCTCCAAGCCGGCCAGGCCCGCGGCGACTTCCGGGTCCAACGAAAATGGCATCCTCTGCTCCTGATCCCGGGGGTGCACTGACGCGTTCTGACAACGGCACGACGCATGAACGGCGGTCCCGCTTCAATCGCCGCGCCGGCGCTGGCATAGCACTGTCTGACAGCGTCACACCATGGGCAAGGTCTGTCAATTATCAGAAGCGCGCTGTCCCCCGCAATCCCGGTCGGCGAGCGCCCCGATCCGCATGCTCGAGCGTTACGGCCGCGTCTCGAATCTCTACATCGCGTGAAGGATCTCTTCCACCCGGTCCTTGGCGTCGCCGAACAGCATCGTCGTGTTCGGCCGGAAGAACAGCGGGTTCTGCACGCCGGCGTAGCCGGAAGCCATGGACCGCTTGAACACGATCACGTCCTTGGCCTTCCAGACGGTCAGCACCGGCATCCCGGCGATCGGGCTGGACGGGTCCTCGGTCGCGGCCGGGTTGACCGTGTCGTTGGCCCCGATGACCAGGACCACGTCGGTGTCGGCGAGGTCGTCGTTGATCTCGTCCATCTCCAGCACGATGTCGTAGGGCACTTTGGCCTCGGCGAGCAGCACGTTCATGTGCCCGGGCAGGCGGCCGGCGACGGGGTGGATGCCGAAGCGGACGTCGACGCCGCGCTCCCGCAGCTGTCGGGTGAGCTCGGCGACGCCGTACTGGGCCTGCGCGACGGCCATGCCGTAGCCCGGCGTGATCACGACACTGCGGGCCTCGGCGAGCAGCTCGGCGACCGCCTCGGCCGTGGTCTCGCGGTGCTCGCCGTAGTCCTGGTCGTCGGCGGGGCCGGCCTCGATCCCGAAGCCTCCGGCGATGACCGAGATGAACGAGCGGTTCATCGCCTTGCACATGATGTAGGAGAGGTAGGCACCGGAGGAGCCGACGAGGGCGCCGGTGATGATGAGCAGGTCGTTCTCGAGCAGGAAGCCGGACGCGGCGGCCGCCCAGCCGGAGTAGCTGTTGAGCATCGACACGACCACGGGCATGTCGCCGCCGCCGATGGACGCGACCAGGTGCCAGCCGAGCGCCAGGGCGACCAGGGTGACGACGACCAGCAGCCACAGCTGGGGGTCGAGGACGAACCAGGTCGTGAGCGCGACGAACGCGGCGAGTGCGCCGAGGTTGAGGACGTTCTTGCCGGGCAGCATCAGGGGGCTCGAGCTGATCCGCGCCGACAGCTTGAGGAACGCGACGATCGAGCCGGTGAAGGTCACCGCGCCGATGAAGACGCCGATGAACACCTCGGCGTGGTGGATGTTCAGGGTGCCCGCGGCCTCGAGGAGCTGGGCCTCGTGCCCCCCGGTGTCGCCCTCGACCAGGAGGTAGCCGTTCCAGCCGACGAGGACGGCGGCGAGGCCGACGAACGAGTGCAGGAGTGCGATGAGCTCGGGCATGCCGGTCATCTCGACGACCCGGGCGCGCCACAGGCCGATCGCAGCGCCGACGGCCATCGCCCCGGCGAGCAGAGCGAGGCCCGGGCCCTCGATGTCGCGGTCGACGGCGAGGGCGATCGTGGCGACCAGCGCGACGGCCATGCCGGCCATCCCGAAGACGTTGCCGGCGCGGGCGGTCTCGTGCTTGGACAACCCGGCCAGCGCGAGGATGAAGAGGAGCGCCGCGACGATGTACGCCGCCTGCGCGGAGAGCTCGACGGTCATCTCAGTTGCTCCTCGAGAAC
>Ga0075367_10000038_pt1 | contig 29318 bp, 23 predicted proteins | sample EndMethybrTD3032_FD_71399 | JGI IMG/M metagenome (GOLD analysis project Ga0075367, IMG submission 71399) | Populus endosphere microbial communities from Tennessee, USA - Endosphere MetaG P. TD hybrid TD303-2 | ecosystem: Host-associated > Plants > Roots > Endosphere | place: USA: Tennessee... | reverse complement strand
AGGACCACTATGGCACAGCACAGAACAAACGAATCCGGCATAGTGCCGCTGCTTATCATGCATGATAAGCAGCGGCACTATGCCGGATTCGTTTGTTCTGTGCTGTGCCATAGTGGTCCTTTCAGTAATCGACGTGCGCATAGTAGGAGGAGTTGCCCCCAGCTGTCAACACAAAAAGCAACCCAAACTACAACACTTTCAAAGGCATGGCCCGGCTCCTATCAGCTATACTTGTGAAGATATATCCTAAGACCGAAAGCGACACCGTATGCCCGAAACCCACCATCCTTCAGAAGAGCCGCTGCACGAACTGCCGCCCGACCACATTCCGAACGAGCCTGAAAAACTTCCATCTTTCCCGAATATCATTAGTGATGTAGAGCACTTCTTTGGTGACACATTGGGCGACGAGATACTGGAAGGTATCCGTCATATGCCCGAAGATCAGTTCGAGGAACTGTGGAGCCGCTGCACCAACACATTGTCGTATGTCAACGGCCCCTATCGGATCCGTGGCACGATGAATGACTACGGCTTCACGGGTGAGAAGGCCGAGCTATGGCACCGCGAAGCTCATATGCACGAGAGATTGCTCCGGGCAGGACTCGAAAGCCATGTTCTGGCAGCTCCCGGCCTTAAACAGGCGGCGCTGTTTTGCGGTCGAACGCTTATTCGTGATACGGTCTGCCGTCCCATTCCTGAAGAAGATGGTGATCGGCGCCAGGTATTCGCTTCCCGGCTGCGCGATATTGAGCCCATTGCAGCCCTTATCCGAAGCGGCATTATCGTGCCCTATGATTCGGATTTCATCTTTTGGTTCTACGAGAGCGGCTCGACTCTTATGCTCGACGCAATGCTGCAAGACCCGCTCTTTTTTCACCTGTATAGCAAGCAGCCTGAACTTGGGGAAAGACTCCGGGATACACGACTTGATTTCATGCTATCACGGGGAGAGCACGACGACCCCTCTGGCATGTCCGATGCAATACTTATGCGGGATATAAGAAATATACTGCGCCAAGCTTATCCTTGGCAGGTTGGGCACACAGATTTTGAAAAAATAGCATTTCAGAGCGCGGTCTGCCATGGCGGTATTTTGGCACCGATCACGCCTGACCCTGTCATTGCCCGCCATTTTCGTGGGGGAGTACGGACATTGTTCGGAGAACCACCTATGGATGCCACAAATGACGAGGCAACCCTCCATCCTTTTGTCGAATATAGCGTGCCTTCCTTAATTGACACCTCTCCAGCCGATATCGTAAAGCTACGCCAGAATGAGGCAATATTTACCGAGCTACAGACGGCTTTTACAGCCCTGGCAAAGGCCTGTGCCGAAGACGGGAGAAGTATTTCCGACTTCGCGTCTTTCGAGAGAGTTTTACGGGCGCACGCAAAAGATGTCATCGAACCAATCTTCGACAAACTCATGAGATGGCAAAAACGCGCAAGCGTGAAGAAGTGGGGCAGCGCTGCCCTAGGAGGTGGGGCAAGCTTGTTACTGGGGTTGACACCACTACAACCAGCAGGCAAACCGGCAGGCGAAGGAATAAAACACTTTGCCGGAAGGCGCGCAGTCCGGCAAATAGAAGACCTGTCCCTTGCTGCTTCAGTGCTCAAGTCGTTCCTGTAACTCCCTGGCGCAACTCTTCCCGAAGACGATCCCGCGCCTCTGGGACATTATTGACGTTATTTTACAAGATTCTTAATCTCGAACAATGCGTTGTCGCGTTCAATATTCGGATTAAGGTGCGGGTCGTAATCGATATACTTCTGCCAGCGTTTTTTGAAGAGATCCTTTGCCCCGCGGAATTCTGCCGTATCGCGCTTAGCGACTTCTTCCGGCAAACCAACGCTAATAGACTCGTGGTGCACCAGCTGCACATACGGCGTATACAGGTTCAGATACCCTTTGTCGACTAAGCGCAGACATAGGTCGACATCGTTATAGGTGATACGGAATTCTTCGTCAAAGCCTTTAATTTTGTCGAAAACGTCTTTGCGCATCATCAGGCAGGCCGCCGTAACCGCCGTAACATTATGCCGTGTGTTCAGATACAAATGCTGCATCGGGGGCAAAAAGCGATCGACAATCATCGAGAAGGAATTGGCGGCGATGCCCCCAAATCCCACACCAATGCCTGCGTGTTGGATGTGTTCACGGTCTGGGAAGTACAGCCTACAGCCTACAGCGCCAATTTCCGGCCGCAGAGCGTCCCCGGCCATCAGTTCCAGCCAATCCGGCGTGATGACCTCGGTATCGTTGTTAAGCATGACAATCAGCTCGCCCTGGGCGTGACGCGCACCTTCGTTGCAAGAACGGGCGTAACTAAATGGCTGCTCCGGCCACGAAACGATCTTAATATTACTGTGCTGTTTCTGCAAAACCTTGTACCATCGATGGACGTGGTCGTCATCCGACCCCGTATCAACCATGATAATCTCGTAATTTTTGTACGTACTCTTGCGTAGGATTGATTCAATGCAGCGCTTTACTACTACATATTGGTTTTTGGTTGGAATAACAATCGAGATAAGCGGATCATCCCGTACTGGATATACCACCTGCCAGTATCCGGGGTTGCGCTTATCCTGCCGGACTTCGGCGTCTCCATAGCCGCGGCGCGCCAAATCATCCTGGATTGCCATGCGCTGCGCCTCAACAACGTAGGGTTTGGCGTCGATACTCTGCGCCGTAGAAGTCTCAGACATTCGCCAACTGTACACAACCGTCGGAATGTGGTGGATTTTGTCAGTCACAGCACTTGCTCGCAGGAACAAATCCCAATCCTGAGCACCATTATATTCGTGGTTGAAGCCATCAAGTTTACGCAGTAACGACGTCCGAAGCGCAGCAAAATGCGTAATGTAATTGACGCTGTGCATAAAATCAGGATTCCAGTCCGGTTTGAAGAACGGGCTTTGGAAATTATGGCGGCTGGCGTCAACCTTATCGTCATCACTGTAGATAAAATCGATGCTTTTATCCCGGTTAAGCGCTTTTGCTGTCTCGAACAAGGCATGTGGCCATAGCACATCATCGTGGTCAAGGATGGCTGTAAATTCACCGTCCGCCAGTTTGATCGCTTCGTTGCTAGCCCTCGCGATATGCTGGTTAGCCTTGCTGAATTTGTACACGATGCGGGAATCTTTTTCCGCATATTCTTTTATGACTTTGCGTACTGTTTCGTCCGGCGACGCATCGTCGACGATACAAAGCTGCCAATTCTCGTATGTCTGGGACTGTACCGACTCGATACATTCCCGCAAGAACTGGATATTCGTGTTGTATGTCGGCGTAATAACAGAGATGAGCGGCTGGTACTTGAACGTTTTAATTTCGTTTCTTTGGCGCAGGCATTCAACCGCATCCGGATAGTTTTCCTGCACCCAGCGCATGTAGCGCATCTGTTGATTCAGGGCTGAGATTTGTTCCGGCGAACCAGGAAGGTACGGACGCAGCATCCGCTTTAAGCCGTTTCTGACACGGGGATTTTTAGCCGCCGCCTTTTTGGCTTGGCGTAAAATCGCGTGGGCAGATTTTTTAATACTTTTTTTTATCATAGACATGGTCTTTGGTTTTACCCTTACTTCTGGTTAGGTTTACGAGACTTGAACGCCCCCCGGACTGTCCGGTAGGGTTTGACCGCACGCTGCGAAACGCGGTACAGCTTCGAGTGCAGTATATCAGCCAACTGATGATTAAGAGACGCGATCTGCGCTTCCAGCTCTTCGGCCCGCTTAACCTGTGCCTCAATTTCGGCTTCTTTAGACTCGAGCGCGCGGCCCAAATGATGGGTGTCATTCTCGATCGATTGTTTTACAGGCGGCAATGCTGGGCCTTTTTTGTCAGTCGGCTTATAAACTACTTTGCCAACATACTGAAAAGCGCTGGCATCAGGCCGCGTTAGCAGATCATATGCCTTTTCGCTGGGCGTTAGGCCAAGTTCTGACAATCTTGAGCGGATGAGGGCTCTGGAATAAGGATAGGGCGACGTATCAACTTTTTCCAATGTCATGCCAGCATCGCGGAAAATGCGCCGGACTTCCTCGATATCGTAAAAATGCAGATGTGTTTTGTCGAGCACTCCTGTTTCCGTGTGGCGGAAGCTTCCCTCGAGCAACGCCAGACGGATCGAAACATGCGCCATATTTGGGATAGAAAACACCACAGCGCCTCCGGGCTTTAGCAGCTTTTTGGCATGTTCCAGTGCCGCGACCGGGTCGACCAAATGCTCCAGAACATCGGCCAAAATTAGAATGTCATAACTTCCCGGCTTAATCGGCTTCAGGTCTTCGGGCTTTTCGATGTTGCCGACCCACACCTTACGCAGCTTCTTAGCTGCCAGCTTAGCGTCATTCGGATCAAGCTCGACACCATCGACAACACATTTCTTCTTTTCTATCAAAACCTGGCCAAGGTTGCCCGAACTGCACCCGATGTCAAGCACCGTGCTTTCCGTCGGCACTAACTGCAAAAGTTTCGACCAAACATGGTTTGGATCGTCAATGTAGATATTATCTGTATAATTCGACACCTTATGTCCTCCATTCGTGCGGCAAATGCGTCATGCCTTGCCATGCCTCGTCGTTGATTACCTTAAACTCATATCCTTTTTCCAAGAAATAGACTTTTTCAGCGTCGGTCTTTCCGAAAACACCGACTTGGATGTAGTAATCGCCGTCACCTACATTTAGTGTTAGCGAATATTCAATGCTGTTACCCTTAATTTCCTGTTTTTCCAAGATAGTATTGGCGCCGAATACGTACTGTCCGGCTTCGTTATACAGGGCAATACCTACATTTCTGGCTGCTGCTTTCGACTGCCAGCTAATATCAAATGTCAACTTGTCTCCGTGTGAAAAAACCACGCCGTTCGACTTAGGCTTTCCGTTCACATTCTTAAGCCTGACTGTTATCTTATCTTGCTGCTTGTCGAACTTGTTACGACCGGAGCTGGCGGCAACTGTTTCGGGGAAGTTGAGTTTGACGTATTCGCTTGCCGCCTTATTGGCATCGCCTTCGTATACCAGATGGCCATCATGGATTACCACGGCGCGGTCGCAAAACCGTTTCACCGATGCCATGTCGTGGCTCACCAGAATAATCGTTGTTCCAGACTCTTTCAGCTCCTGAAAAACCTTAAGACACTTGTTCTGAAAACGTTCGTCGCCTACGGCCAAAACTTCATCAATCAGTAAAATATCGCTCTGCACCCGGATGGCGATAGAAAACGCCAAGCGCACCTGCATACCAGAAGAGTAGTTTTTGAGTTTTTGGTCCATGAACCGTTCCAGCTCGGCGAACTCCACGATGTCGCCGTACATCGCTTCCATTTCGCGACGGTTAAAACCAAGCAGGGCACCATTCAAAAAAACGTTTTCGCGGCCGGTTAGCTCGGGGTTAAAACCCACGCCCAGCTCGATAAACGGTGTCAATTTACCACGGATATCAATCGTGCCTTTGTCTGGGGTATAAATACCAGCCAGTAGTTTGAGCATGGTGCTTTTGCCGCTGCCGTTGCGTCCGACAATACCGAAAAACTCACCTTTTTTGACTTCGAAGGAAATATCAGTAAGGGTTTTTTGGCGCTCAAACCCCCGCCTACGGAAATTGATGAGAGCCGACTTAACAGATGCACTGCGCTCGTGCGGCAGCCGGAACGTCTTGGAGATGTCCGAGACTTTTATGACCGTTTCATCTGTAGGTGCGGTGTCACTTGAGCTGTCCATCTAAATATTCTCCGCGAAGTAATTGGCTTCTTTTTTAAAGTAAAACACGCCGATGACCAGGGCCAGCACTACAATCGCAAACGGGATCAACGTCGGCCAAATGGTATTGAACAGCTGGTGGATGGTCTGCGTTTGATGCGTCACCACGCTATAACGGGCATCCTGTACAGCCTGCGCCATCGGGTTCAACATTATAAGCTTTTGGAACGTTTCATTAGTGATCTGTGACAAGGGATACAGGATCGGCGTAATGTAGAATCCGGCCTGCAAAAACACTTCCCAGATATAGCTGACGTCCCGGAACTTTACAAAAGCCGCCGCCAAAAACAGTGATAGCCCCAGCGCCAGCACATAAATCTCCACCAGGATAAGCGGTATTCGCAGCGCAGTCATCATCAGGTCCACGTCGTTGAACAGCATAAAGACGAACACCACGACCATATTCAGCCCCAGGTTAATTACCGCCGAAATACTGCTGGATAGCACAATCAGCCAGCGTGGAATGCGAATTTTACGAATCAGGTCGCCGCGGGCCACTACCGAATTCAAACTTTGCGATGTCATATCAGCAAAAAACTGCCAGAGCACAATACCAAGCAGTAAATAAACCGGGAAATGCGGAATATCACCGCCAAATTTCAAAAACCGCACAAACACGATGTACAGAATCAGAAACACCAAAAGCGGACGCAACAGAGACCAGGCATAACCCAGCACGGAACCTTGATAGCGGAGTTTGAAGTCGGTGGCGACGAGTTCGCGCAGCAAAGCGCGGTTTCGTTTGCTAAGAATGTTGGCGAATGACATATACTAGTCAATAATTATAGAGTACGGTTATGGTATGAAAAAGAGTATTTTTGTCGTCATTCCTAATGTAAACGGTGCAGAGTGGCTCGCCACCTCTATAGATTCGGTGCTTGCGCAAAGTTATAAAGACTTTGATTTGATTATTGTCGACAACGGTTCTTTGGACGACTCACGGACGATTATCGAATCGTACCAAGCCAAAGACGACAGAGTTAGGGCTATTTTCAGAGATAAAAATTACGGCTTTACCGGTGGGGTCAATCCGGGCATGGAGCTGGCGATCAAAGAAGGTGCCGAGTTTGTTGCGCCCTTCAATAATGATGCAGTCGCCGACAAGGACTGGCTGAAAAAGCTGCACGGCTGCCTGGTTAAGGACGAAACACTTGGAATTGCAACGTGCAAACTGCTGCACCTGGATGGCAAAACTATCGACAGCACCGCCGATTTATACACTACCTGGGGTTTGCCATACCCGCGCGGCCGCGATGAGCCTGCATCTGACAAATATGACCAGGACACCGAAATCTTCGGCGCTTCGGGCGGGGCCAGCATGTACCGCGTAAAAATGCTCAAAAAGATAGGCGTATTCGACCAGGACTTTTTTGCCTACTACGAGGATATCGATATCAGCTTCCGAGCACATCTGGCTGGCTGGAAAGTCCGCTACGTCCCAGAATCCATCGTGTACCACGGTCAGGGGAAAACCAGTGAGCGCATGCCCAGCGGCTTTACCACGTACCAATATATGAAAAACGTGCCGATGGTTTTGGTCAAAGACGTACCGGGCATACTGTTCTGGCGCGTAGCGCCCCGGTTATGGCTAGCGTACACACTGTTTTTCGCTAATGCATTTTTGCATGGCCATGGCAGTGCGGCCTTCCGCGGCTGGTTTAGGGGAGTATTGCTGCTGGCGAAGAATCTTGCCAAGCGGCGGCGTATCCAAAAATCCCGTACCGTTCCGCTGGATTACATCTGGAGCATTATGACGCACGATTTGCCGCCAAACGCACACAAACTACGCCGGCTTCGTGCGCTTTGGCGGCGACTTACGCTTCGCCGATCTTGATTTCTTTGACTTTGACGGTTTTTTTGCCTTTATGGCCCTATGCGCCAGTTGGGACACTTTTGCATTTAGCTCGGGCCCGCTTGGAATCGTGGTTGCGATTCCCATACCGGCCAAAATCCACCACTGCGCGGCTACAGCCTCGTTGCTCCAAGTATGCAGCAGCATATTTGTAACCACATACGCCCAAAAACTGGCACAGAGCACGACGCCGAACAAGTCATGCCGCCGCCAAAGCAATACGTACAGCAAGAAGTTAGCGGCCACAAACAACCCCAGTCCAACAATCCCTACCTCGTACGCTATCTGGATATAATAATTTTCGGTCAACTGCCCGCCACCGGGATTCTGGATAGAAACGATGCCTGCCGTCCCCGGGCCATGCCCCATCGGATTGTCCCGCACACCCTCAAGCCCTTGTTTAACCAGCAGGGAATGGTAATCATTGGAGTCCAAGTCTGCCACTTGCTCCTCGCTATTGCTATGCACAACGTACTGCTGGAAAAAAGTCGTATTGCGCTGCGTAAGCCCGATAATAGCAACCAATAGAACCCCCGCCGCCATAACCGGCCAGAACCGCTTAAACGCATTCCGGACACGCTGCTTGTGCTGCCACCACAGCGCCAGTAGTACCGACAAAACCAACGCCAGCCAGGCACTACGTGAAAACGTCAAAAAGATAGCCAAGGCGTGCATCAACCAGGATCCAGCAACCAGATACCTGCGGCCGGAATCTTTCACCCTGAAAAAGAGAAGAGTGAGGGCGGTGGCCGGTAAGATCAGATAAGCTCCGAGCGCATTCGGTTCACGCAGCGTTGACATAATCCGCGGGAAATCCGGATGATCGTCTATGGCAAACGCCGGACGGACACCGCGCTCCAAACTATAGCCAAAGTGCATTAGTGTATCTGATGGCAAAAAATATTGGATGACGCCAAGCGCCGCTACAACTGAACTTACGACTAACGTCCACTTTATAACCGAACTAAAAGCGAACTTGGCAGGCCACAATAGTACCGCGCCCATCCCAAGCAGCAAAAACAGCATTAAGCGAACGTTGTAAATTGTGCCAAGCATAACGCTCTTGGCATACAAATCGGGATGGAACGCCCACAGTAGCAGATGAACCAATCCATATAAGAATGTAACGCCCAGCAAGGTCCTAAACAGCCGGTTCGCCTTGCCCTGCCTCCATACCAAACAAATTGTGAACAATACTACCACCCCTAGCATAACGTCCTTACCCACCTTCCAAGCCTCCAGACCTCCGGTGGCCGAACTCAACCATTGCGATAAGAAGATATGCAGCGGCATGTACGCCAAAAGAAATAAGCTGGTAAGATACGGGATTTTCAAAATTCTTTGCATAACGGTTCTTGGTATAATTATAGAACATGAACCCGCCTAAACACATCGTGATTGACGCGCGCATCCGCCGCTCTAGTACCGGGCGCTATGCCGACCGGCTGCTCGAACACCTGCAAACCGTCGACACCTACCACCGCTACACCGTACTTTTGCAGCCGAACGATCCGTGGAAACCAAAAGCCAAAAACTTTACTGCTCTCCCCTGCCCCTATGCTCAATTTTCATTCAATCCCCTGGAGCAAATCGGCTTTTGGCGGCAGCTTAAAAGCCTCAAGCCCGACTTGGTGCACTTTACGATGACGCAGCAACCCCTGCTTTACTTCGGTCGTATCGTAACGACGACGCACGATCTGACCATGTTCCATTTTGTCCGGCGCGGCAGCACCCCAGCACCTATTTTTTGGCTGAAGATGAAGCTGTACCGTTTCCTCTTGCGCTGGAGCCACATGAAATCAGACAAAATCATTACTCCCACTCAATTTGTGGCCGATGATGTCGCGCAGCTCCAGCCCTCGGTCAAAAACAAACTCGCCGTTACATACGAATCCGCTGAACCGGCTTTTGCTCCCAAGGCCGTCCGTCCAAAACAGGTAGGCGAAAAAGACCATTTTATTATGTACCTGGGAAACGCATTTCCGCACAAAAACCTGGAAGTACTATTTGATGCACTGGATATATTGCGCAGGAAACGTCCCGAACTCAAATTGGTACTTGTCGGTAAAAAAGACATCCATTACGAAGAGCTGGAGCAAAAGGCCTTAGAGCATCCTGCGGCTAAAAATATTATATTTACCGGATTTATACCTGATGAAGAGGCCAAGTGGCTGCACGAGCACAGCCTGGCCTATGTCTTCCCTTCGCTCAGCGAGGGGTTCAGCCTGACGCCAATGGAAGCTATCGTCCACGGTTCGCCGGTCGTGTCCAGCGACGCGACATGCCTGCCCGAGGTCTATCAGGATGCAGCGCACTATTTTGACGCACTTCATCCTAAAGATATCGCCGCCAAGGTCAGCGAAGTCATCGATGACCCCACGCTTCGCAAAAAGCTTATTCAAAACGGCAAAAAGCTGGTTAAAAAATACTCTTGGCACAAAATGGCCGAAGAAACCCTGATCGTCTACAAAGAAGTACTGGAAGAATCCTAGCAGGGCTTGGGGCCGGCTGCTATACTGGCCTCATGTTTAAAAATCAAAAAGGAAACGCTTGGGTTGGAATCGTGGTTGTGCTGGTCATTGTGGGCGTCATTGCCTTTACGTGGTGGTCGGTTTCCACTTCGGAGAAGCGCTCCTCAGAACTATTGAAGCCTTTAGATAACTCAAAAACTGATACGAAAACAGAGTAGCATTACTCGTCTTCGGCCGGTGCTTCTTCCTCTTTTGAGCCGGTGGAATCCGTGGAAGGCTTCAGCACAATGTGCCGGTCGCGGCCTTCGCCTGTCGACTCGCTGATAAGTCCGTATTCCTGGGCTAGCTTGTGCACCGTGCGGCGGTCGACCGCATTCATGGGTGCCAGGTCCATTGGTTCACCGGTCTTTTTGACTTGCTTCATCCAATCTTCTGCGCGCTGGCTTAAGCGATCGGCGCGCTGCTTCTTGTAATCTGCAATATCGACGTTTACACGTGTGTATTCAAAGCCTTGGTTTTTAAGAGCGTTGCTCACCAAAAACTGCATAGAGCGCATGTTTTCGCCGCGTTGGCCAATCAGAAAGCCATTGAGGTGGGTTGACGGCACTTCAAGCTCAATCACGTCATCTTCACTGGTTGCGTAGACTTCGGTGTTGAGGCCAAAGAATGACAGTAAATCTTCTAGGTATTTCTTGGCGTATTGGATCGCGTCTTCCACTGTTACTTCCTCCGTTTTTTGCGCGCTGCTGTTTGCTTCCCTGGTTTCTTCTTAGTAGGTTTATCGACAATTTCTGCCTCGACGGCTTTTTTCTCACGGTCAGTGGTCTTCGTGGATTTCACAGGCTTGGCGGTAGTTTTGGCTTTGCCTTTCTTCTCTTTTTCGTCGCTGACAGATTTTTCCATTTCGTTCGTGTCTTCACGCAGGATAATGCTCTGCTGGATGAAGGCGACGAGACCGCTCACCAGCCAGTACAGGCTGAGTGCCGACGGCAGATGGATCGTGAATATAAAGACCAGCGCCGGCAGCAAATAACGTGTGCTGCGCGCCATCGCTGCGTTAACTTCGGCCTGGTCGGCTTGCTTGCCACTCTTTGCCTCGCGCAGGATCGCACGCAGGCTGCGGGAATCCTTATCTGCCGGGGAAAGTTGTTTTGCCTGGAAGTATTGAGCAACGGCCGAAGCTGTCACAATCAGAAATGCCGGCCAGTACACACTACTGTTGCTAAGTGCCGGGCGCGTCAGGTCGACAATATTGAATAATGTGGCATCGAACAGGTGGATGTTAGAGCCAAGCTCTTTCAGCCAGCTTAAATCCTGCAGAAAAGGATACGCGAAGCTGACCAGCTCATGCGGATCTTTAAGCACACGCTGCAAACCGATATACAAACCAAGCAAAATAGGGATCTGCAATAAAATAATGCCGATCTGACCAAACGGACTAATCCCCCGCTCTTTGTATAGCTCCATCATAAGCAGGGATTCTTTGCGCTTGTCACCAGCAGCAGCCTTTTTGATCTTCTTCAGCTCTGGCTGGATTTTGCGCATCAGTTTTACCTGGTGCAGCTGCTTTTTAATAAGCGGCCACATCAAAATACGGATGACAATAGTAAATAAGATGATCGCCAGACCAAAATTGTGACCTGGGATCATGGCATAAATAAATACCAATAAGTTAAATATCGGTTGGACAATAAGTGTCGTGAACATCTGGGGTTTTAGTTCTCCTTTGCTTCTACTATAGCATGGTGAGAGGGTTTAGCTACCCCTGTGCGGATAAAACTTCGGCTTTCTCAAGCTTCTCATGTAACGCAGCCTGCAACTGTTCGGCAGGCATGGCCGCCAACTGATCACTATACACGATAAATACAAGATCGTACGGTTCTTTTACAGGAAGCATTTCGTTTCGGATAATTTCGTACATGCGCCGCCGGATCCGATTGCGAACCACAGCAGACTTATGAACCTTGCGGCTTACTACTACTGCCGCGCGGTACGTTGTCCGCCGCCGGTTCGTAATATATTTGAGAGCGCACAGCGGACCACGCACCACCTGTCCTTTTTGATACACAAAACGGAGGCTGCCGTAACCTTGGAATCGGTGTGTCTTGTCGATCATGAGGTTTTCCCGGACAGTCTCCGTATTAACGCCTTTATGGTGGTAAGGCGGCTTAGCGTTTAGTGCGAAAGACGGGCGCGGCCCTTGAGGCGACGACGCTTCAGCACAGCGCGGCCAGCTTTCGATGCCATGCGCTTGATAAAGCCATGTACACGGGCGCGGTGGCGCTTCTTTGGTTGATAGGTTCGTTTTGGCATACTGCTTTCACTTTAGCGCATCCGCTGATAATGGACAAATGGCCATTCATGGCGGATTCCCTGCGCCTGCTCATTACTGCTTGTTATTTTCTTATTTGTTGGGTGAAAATAACAATGTTTAACCCCGATAGTTTACCAAGTTTTCCACGTTTCGCCAAGTACTTTCCACAGTTTTCAAGATGAAGCGTGGGCTTGTGCATAACTTAACCCCTAAAATGGCGATTTTTTAAAGTTTCTTGGGAGACACATAAAAAGATGTGGAAAACTACCTGCAATTCAGTTATATTGGCTAGTAGACGAGTACGGAAGTTAAGTGAGGGAACGAGGGTAGTTTTAGTGCAGAATAGCTTGTGGCAAGCAGTTTTAGGGGAGATAGAACTGTCGGTTTCCCGTGGTAACTTTATTACCTGGTTCAAAAACACTGCCCTGCTTAAACAGGATGACGACAGCATAACTATCGGTGTTCCGAATGTCTTTATTAAACAGCAGCTGGAGCGGAAGTACCACGATCTTATAGCGGATACGCTTAAGAAAAACGGCGCCACCCCCAAGATCATTGAATATAAGATCCATTCAGTGACCCGTACCCAATCCGCAGATGATGAACCAATCGTGCTTACGCCGTCCCGCGGAGCAGCAGAAAAACAGGGGGTCAGCAAGTCGCAGGCCAATGCCTTGGCTCACACGTACCGCCAAGGACTCAACGAGCGCTACACATTCGAAAACTTTATAGTCGGCTCCGGAAACGAGTTGGCCTACGCAGCTTGCCAGGCAGCGGCCGTCCAGCCAGGCACCAAATATAACCCGCTGTTTTTGTATGGCGGCGTGGGGATTGGAAAAACACATCTTATCCAGGCAGTGGGAAATGCGGTTCTGGCCACCAATCCTGACGCCCGTGTCGTGTACGTTTCCAGTGAGCAGTTTCTGCAGGAGTTCGTCGATGCCGTGCGCTTCAAAAAGAACACCGACTTCGCCGACTTTTACCGCGGCGCCGATGTCCTAATTGTCGATGACGTGCAGTTTATCGCGGGCAAAGAAAAAATCCAGGAAGAATTCTTCCATACATTTAATGCCCTGCATCAGGCCAACAAGCAAATCATTATCAGCAGTGACAAACCGCCGCGCGACATACCCACATTAGAGGAGCGGCTGCGCTCACGTTTTGTCTGGGGTATGAGTATCGATATGCAGACACCAGACTTTGAAACACGCTGCGCCATTCTACAAACCAAGGCCGGGGTGCACGGTATCAGACTGACGCCTGATGTGACCGAGTACCTAGCCACGAACGTACAGACCAACATTCGTGAGCTGGAAGGTGCACTGAACCAATTACTCGCTTTTTGTGAGATGCGCGGCCTTGATCCGGACCTGACTGTGGCCAGCAGCTTGCTCGGCGCGAGCCAAACCCGTCCAAAGCACATTAGCGCCAAGCAAATCATTGAACGTACTGCCCGCCATTTCCAAATTCCAATTGAGGACATAATGGGACCGAAGCGTGATAAAGATATCGTGGTCCCGCGCCAAGTCGCAATGTGGATGTTGCGCAACGAGCTGCATTTAAGCTTTCCTAAAATTGCTCGGGAACTTGGGCGCAAAGATCACACCACCGCCATCCACTCCGTCGAAAAGATTGAAAAAGAGTCCAGACTCGACGCCGATCTGCGCTCGGCCATCAATCAGATCAAGGAGCGGCTGCATGTGTAAAAGATGTGGAATCCTTGGGCAAACCCTGACAAAAAACCGTGGAAGTGTATACATTTTGTGCGCAGGCTCCGGGGACATCCCGGGCGGTATATGGAAAAATGCCCGCTTCTCCACCCGTTCTTCACATCGTCGTACCCAGGTTTTTTCCACCAATAATTGTCCAATTATGCATCTGTTAAGGCCTAGTTTGTCCACGCTATCCACACGTCCTATAACTAGAGCAATAAATGAAATGAAAGTAATGTAGGAGTAATAGTATGAAGCTTCAGGTCACCCAGGAAAATCTTAACAAGGCACTCGGTACCGTCGGACGGGTTGCAAATAGTCGTGGTACCTTGCCCGTACTCGCCAACGTACTTATTAAGACCGTAAATAACCGTTTGAGCATTGCGGCTACCAACTTAGACATTGCCATTACGCACTACATTGGTGCCAAAGTTGCCGAAGACGGGGCCATTACCGTCCCTGCCCGTTTGATGCAGGATTTTGTCAGCAGCCTTCCGGGCGGAGTTATTGATCTTAATTTGGACGAGTATCGGCTGGGAATCGCAACTGACCAGTACAAGTCAGTGATCAATGGCGTATCGGCCGAAGAGTTCCCGGTGATGCCCGCAATTGACGGCGGCAAGACATGGAAGATCGCCAGCGACGCGCTTAAGAAAAGCCTGCAACAAGTCGTAATGGCAGCTTCTACCGACGAAGCCCGCCCCGTCCTGACTGGCGTCCTGCTCCATTCCAAAGATGGCAAGCTGTTCATGGCGGCTACAGACAGCTACCGTTTGGCCGAAAAACAACTCGGCGACAACAAAGAAGATGTAGAGTTGCTCGTCCCCGTTTCGGCCATGCAGGACCTGCTCCGTATTGTCAGTGACTTTGAAGGCGATGTACAGGTAACCAACGACGAGCAGCAGATTTTGTTCCGTGTCGGAGACGTAGAGCTGGTAGCACGGCTTATCGAAGGCAGATACCCCGACTACCGCAAACTTATTCCTCAGGATTTCGCTACAACCGCCACGCTTAAACGGGCTGACCTATTGAATGTGACCAAAGTTTCCAGTCTTTTTGCCCGCGAGAGCGCCGGCAGCATCACCATTAATGTTGACGAATCAACGCAAAACCTTAGCATCCGGTCGGTTGCCTCGCAGCTCGGCGAGAACACTGCCACGGCTGACGCCAAAGTGACCGGCACAGGTGCCATTACTCTTAACTCGCGCTACCTATTGGATGCCCTGCACGCCCTGAACGGTGACGAGGTTGTCTTTGGATTCAATGGCAAGCTGGAGGCTACCGTGATCCGCGATCCAGCTGCCACCGACTATACTCATATTATTATGCCGCTCAAGTCCTAATTCCAGGGCGCGATTGGCATTACAATAGACATATGATCGAAAGCATCCGGTTGCAGCATTTCCGTTCTTACGCGGACAATTCCTTTACGCTAGACGCGGGCGTAAATATTATTGTCGGCCCAAATGCGAGTGGAAAGACCAACTTATTGGAGGCCGTGCTGGTGGCAGCGCGCGGCAGTTCGTACAAGGCGAAGGATGCCGAGCTGGTCGGCTTTGACTCGGACTGGGCCAGAATCGACGCCCACACTTCCGGGGGTACAAGGGTGGTGAAGGTACAGAGCGGACCTGTGACTATTTCCAAAACATTCGACATAGACGGCCAAGTTTTAACCAGGCTCCACCAAAACCGTATGCTGCCCGCAGTGCTTTTTGAGCCGAACCACTTGCTGCTTCTTAGTGGATCACCCGACCTTCGCCGTACGTTTTTAGATGACCTTATCGAGCAGACCGAGCCAGGCTTCGGCAACGTCCGCCGCCAGTACAAGCGGGTACTCGCGCAGCGCAACAGCCTCCTGAAAAAGAATCCACCAGATATACACAAACAGCTTTTTGTGTGGAATGTCCGGCTGAGTGAATTGGGCGGCCAGATCGCGAAACGCCGCCAAGCGCTCGTCGGCAAATTTAATGCGCATGTGCCTGGACTATATAAGCACCTCGCCGTTCGGGATAACAATGTTGCGCTGGAATACAGTTCCCGTTTTTCGCCCGACTCATACGAATCAGGGCTGCTGCACAAACTTGAATCGAGTACCGAGTTGGATATACTCCGCGGCTTTACTGCCTACGGTCCGCATCGCGACGATCTGAGTGTTACGATGGACGGCCATCCCCTGCAAGATACGGCCTCGCGCGGTGAAACGCGCACACTCGTGCTGGCACTAAAAATAGTTGAATTGCAGCTCGTCGAGGCCGTTCACGAAGCCAAGCCTCTCTTGCTGCTCGACGACGTATTTAGCGAGCTCGACGCCCAGCGGCGGCAAGCACTTACCGAGTACGCCAGCAAATACCAATCACTCATCACCACGACAGACGCTGACGTAGTCTCGCACTATTTTAAGACCAGCAACAAGATTGTTTTGGGCTAAAGTCTAGTCCTGGTCTAGATAGGGGTTATCCTGGCTAACATCTATCGTGTAGCTGGCTGGGTCCAGCTTAAGAGATCGGATATAGTCGAGCGCTTCTATTCTGTAGCGATCATATGTTTCGGGGTCCATCGTACCATCGTCCAGCGTGTCAGCAAAGGACGGGGTAATCTTTATGGTTAGCCGTAACTCAGATTTATCAATGACCGCGCTGAGAACATAGTTTGGTGTCTGATGCGGCAAATAAGCGAGTATGGGGTCACTTGCGTAAGCAGGTTGTTCATCCTGAAACTTGAGCACAGCTTCTTTTTGGTCATCAGGAAGTCTTTCCCAGCTGCCTTCCTTAGCGGTGAATGAAAGTTTCTTTTTTGTCAACGTATGACCCTGGTCGGAACGGATGGAATCGATAACGATAGTGTAGCGCTTCCCTTTTTCCAGAGCGTTTAGGTAGATGGTTATCACCTTGCCGGAAACTTCATAGGATTTAACGACAGATTGTGTAGGAATAGATACGTTATCCTTTGTAGTAGATTCATTTAAATGTACTTTTATAAATGGCGCCAAGGATGTGACTTTATTAAGCGCGGGATTGATTGTGAATATTCGAAACCCTTTCGGTTTGGTAAGTTGGCCGACCAATAAGAAGCCGACCACCACCACCGCAATAACTAAAATCAACACTGACGTCTTATTCGTTTTAATTGAATTTAGGACCAAACTTTTCTTCATCGCTACTCCTTAATCTGGTGATACATAGCCGTTAATTCCATCACTGCCGTAGCCCCGGATATCGTATTGCGTAACCAAGCTGGCATTGAAGCCCTTCTTACCCTGGTTTCCACCAAGCAAGCTCACGGTTGTGCCATTGACCGCCACTACAATGTTGACATGGCTTCGGCCGTTCTGGTGGATGGCTAAGTCTCCCGGCCTTGGTATATAACTGCCCACCGGGTGCCAGTGAAGATTCTGGTTTTTTTCACCGATGGTCTGGATAGATTCGACAGCAGGGACGTTACCCTCTTTTGTAGCCGCAAGCGGATACCCCGCCTGGTTGTATACCCAGCTGGCAAAGTCGGCACACCAGTTTTCTTGCCGTCCCTGGCTGTACTTGAAGTAACCACTCCCTGGTTGTAGCTGTCCAGTTTGCCAAAGTACCAATTCTTGTTTGGCAATACACACCACCTTGCTTCTTGTGTCAGTTGCTAACGAATTACCATCAGGGCTGCAGTTAACAGATGCTGTACCGGTGCACTCTGCCAGCGAAGGGTCAGCTGTCGGATTGGCGGCGCTCCCGCCGCCGCCAAGCGGTAGGGCTAAGGGAACGGCCGGCGACAATTCCCAGTATTGACCAAGCAGCTGCTGTGCCTGTGCCTGCTTGGCCTTGTAGTTGCGCCCGTCAGAAAATGCTGAAGCCTGAACTTTCTGGGCTGCAATCCATGGCGACATGGATTGCCAGCCGGGTTTATTTTGGAGGCCCTTGCTCAGTGCAGGCGGCATGTTGGATCCGGGAGGGCTGCCAAAGAATGCCTGCGCGGCGTAGGCCGGGTTCATAAGTTGCCAAATTGCGTCGCGGTTGGAAAGGGCTGCATCTCCGGTGGCGATTGTGCTCCAACCTGTCGATGGCCGCTGCTGCATAATGCCAACCGAATCGTGGTCCTTGCCCAGGGGTCGAGGCTCGGGCAGTGCCAGCCAGCTTGGGTTTTGCATAGAGAGCGGTACGCCGGTATTCGCGTAGTTTTTGAGCCCTGACTCAGCAAGGCCTACCATCAAGCCGATCAATGCTCCTTGCTGACCGATATTAAGGGTTTTTGCGACGCCTATGACGGTTTTGGCATTAGCCTCCTCAGTGGCTCCGATGGTTACGGCACCGTCACTCACTCCTCCGGTTATGCAGCCGCTCGAACTAGGGTCAAAAAGCGCGCAGCCTACACCAGTCCCAACCCCAATACATTCTTCCTCGTAATCCTTTTGGGCGTCTTGGGCCTGGGCTATGGATGGCGCCAGGATTATCAGCAGGCTCAGGCACATCAAAAGAGCTACACGAAGAAACCTCAGTGTTACCCGGCGCATAGTTCTGAATGAATGAAATCCTGTAGTTTGCATGCTCTTCCTTACCCTACTCCCGCACTTTACTGCTTGATGATATTGCACCCACGCCCTTATATCCGTATAATCCGCCCATTCCGCCTGCGACGGCATTGTCCAGCAGCGCGCAGTTCCAGACTTTTTTGATCTTATTCAATTTGTCGGTGTCATCCCCGGCCCGATTATATAGTTCGTTATACCAACGGTCTTTGTCGCTCATCAGGTCCCAGTTCAACTCGTCTGGTTCAAATAGGTCAATGTCCGGATCTGCGGCATTAGTGGCGTTTTGTGGTGTCATAGGCTCTTTAAGGCCTTCGCTGCCGCTGCCGTTCCCATAGACCGGTCCACTCGGCCCCGTCCCTACCACTTTTGGCTTAGCGGCTCCGATCAGGTCCCGATCCAGACAACGATCTGCCGGGAAATCATATGTTTGGATGCCGGCAATCTTGCGGGCAATGGTGTACGGGGTGCCCAAGTCGCCATCGGCGGCGCTAGCAGTCTTGGAGAACAGACTGAAAGGCAGGGTAAATATACTCCCCATCGAACTCATCAGGCTGCGGCCGATGGACGCGGGGGATTTGTTTACCAGCGCAAACACGGCGTTGGCGGCGACTGAGTCCGGGTCATCAAGTGCAAAATATCTATCGTAGAAGGATCTTTCCTGGTTTGCTTCCACCCTGTCTTCTATATAGCGCTCAGTTGTTGTCTTCTCCATTTCGGGGGTCGTTTCGGCCCCGCCCTGTCCGCGTGTAGACCATTCTGCGGTCACAGCTCCACCCTGGAACAAGAGATTTACAATCTTGCCTGCCAGCGAGTTCTCACTCCACATGGGTCCTGCGCCACTAAAGGCCAGTATTTTTTCACCAATCCATCCCATAACTTCCTCGATCTTTTTATCGAGTCCAAGCGCGGACAGGATCGCGTTCATAATTGGCCCCACAATCGCATCAAAGACGGCGTTAAAGATGTCGATAACAAAACCAATCGTGTTTTGCCAGACGGCTAGGACCGGGTGCAGTACCGAGCCAACACCATTATTCCATCGGTCTTCATATTCTTGGGCAGATTTAGCAGTACCTGCCTTGTCGCAGTTATGATAGAACTCATTGCTGGCCTGTTTGAAGAACTCTGGCTTTTCCATCATCGCCTGATGCTCTTCGGAACAGAATTCTTTTTTATTGGATGCCGGCACAAATTCGCCAGCAGCCAACACCACATTCGGCCGGTCGTTTATTCCCGTTTCCCACGCTTCGGTATTGGTGGTGTTTTCAACCATGCCCATGAATTCGTCGACCTCGTCGCCCACAGCTTCGCCAGTGCGCAGCTGATCATTGGCTATCGCCATGCTGGCATAGAGCGCCCCTACCTGTTCGCTGCGTGCGACCTGGACCATGGTGGAGAACGTGTGGTTATTCACATTTTCGTCGAATATGGCCAAAGAGCTAATGAACCCAACGACGCCGGTCGCGAGGCTCGCCTTTTTTAGCAGTGAGCTTGCGATCTTTTTGGCCGTGTCGCCTAGCTCGGCGTCCGGTTTAATCCCGGATTCGAGGCTACTCGTATCCGGACTGATCGGATTCCCATCTTTATCTGTTTTGTCGGCCCCTGCGTTTTTTCCGTCGACAGGCAGGTTTCTGTTATCGGGCGATGCAGGATCGGTCGAGGCGCGGCAGGTATCGATTCCGAACATACAGCGCAGAAATTTTCCGGACTTGGCATTCGCCGGCAGTGCCTTGGCAATCAACTTGTTGCGTACGCTTACGCGCTTCTCTTTCCAGCGTTCCCTGGTGGTTTCAAAGAACTTCCAGTCAGTGATACCGGTCATATTTTGGATATCTTTACGGATATGGTAGCGTTTGACGGCGTTCCACCAAAGGAAGCCGTTATTTTTGATCATCCCGCGTACAGCCTGCTTAACCTCCTTTCGGGCCTGTTTATTATCGAATAGTTCGGTATGTACGAATTCATCCAGCTTACCTGTTAGCCGGTTTATTCTTTCCAGTGCCTCAATGTCGCCGTTTGTGGCGGCCTCCAACGTTTTTTCGTCTATGGCGTTGGGTCCGTCAAAAGGATCAAAAGAAAGTTCGGTATCTTTAATGGTAATTTTAGCTGCTCGAATCTTAATCTGTCCGTCCTCACGTACCGCCATGCTGGCAAACTTTATGCCATGCTTTTCGAACATATCTTGCTCGAACTTTGTCGTCCGGATCGTCCGGTACCAGTCAGTAAGTTGTTTGTTGTAATCGACCCGCTTAGCGCGAAACAGAATGTTGTCATCAGGCTTCGCGTTGCCTTTGGAATCCTCAATATCCAGAAGTCGGGCCGTCATATAGGCCTGCACCCACTTGCTTGAGCGGCCCTTTACATCGACGCCCTGAAGGCGGGCGAACGTGTTGGCATCAAGATTGGAAAAAATATGGTGGAGCTGATATGGCAGGAGCGAAAGCAACGCAACGCCTATGGCTACGCCAAGACCGGACATAACCCCGCCAATGATAGCTGCCTGTTTCCGCTTTTTGATGCCTTTTTTTATTCTGCGGCCAGCGCGGCGCAGGCGGCCCGGCTTTTCCCCGTTCTCGTCACTGTCATCGTCATCGTCTTTTTTGCCGGAGTAGCCTTTTCCAAGCTTTTCGCCTGGCGGGTTGCGGTCTTCTTTTTTCTTTATTTCATCAGCCGTGAGCTCTTTCTGGGCTGCCTTTGCCTTTTCGTAGGCGTCAGGATACATCTGTTCGCCAAGACGATTGAATTCATTGAGCGCTTTTCCGGTTTCACGTAACTCTTTGGTGAGTCCTCTGCCGCCACCCTCGCTTCTGCGCCCACCCACTGCTTTAGCTGCCTCTTGTTCCGCAGACTGTTGCGCTGCCTTTTGTGCGCGCATGTCGTCTAGGTTCAGCTTGCGGTTGGGGTCGTTTGGATCGGTTATCTGAATACCATCGCTCATGCTCGATTCCTACTGCCCCGGATAATGTTGGTTCGAATTAGAAAGGTTGATAGTGCCCTGTGTCCCGCTCATATCCCCGTCTGCCGGGCTGGGCGGATTGGGCGCAGGTGGCGGAGCTTGTTGGGGCAGCGGGCTTGGTGTGTGGGCTACAGGAGTACCCAGGCTGTAGTCGGAAGCGACTGTGGGCGGTGTGTACACTGGCGCGGGAGCAGGCGCTTGCCTGCCGAGCGCTTCTGCTGCGTCGGCGTTGATCTGTTGTACCTGCCCCGGATTGGTCGTGATAAGCCCTGTTTCTGTCGGACTGGCAACTACCTGGATGTGTACGTGGTTCGGGCCCGCGAAAAACAGCCCTTGGCCTACCGGGAACTGGCTCAAACGTTTCTTTTCTTCGCTTGTCAGCTTGAATACGTCGGATAAGACATCCACGGCCGAAGGCGATTGCTTAAGCAGGAACTGCATCGACGCGTTCGCCACCACGGCACGGCCCATCCGCGATCCCATAAAGTCTTCCACATCCTGCGTGATAGTTGTGATGCCAAGATTGTACTTTCGGGCGCGTTTTGCCAGCGAGAACAGGAAGTTAGCCGAGTCCTCATACTTCATGAGCTGCCAGGCTTCGTCAACGATCAGAAGACGGCGGCGCTGATCGCCCTTGGTCTTGTTCCAAATGTAATTAAGCACAATGTACATAGCGACCGGACGTAGTTCGTCCTCCAGGTCGCGGATGTTAAACACCACCAGTGGGTTGTTGATGTCGATGTTCGATTGCTGACTGAAGATGCCGGCGAACGTACCGCTGGTGTACTTGCGCAGACGTTGCGCCAGTTGCGGACCGGTGCCGCCCATGTGCAGCAGCGTGTCGTATAAATCGGAAATTGTTGGCGGCGGGGCATTGTGTGTCAATGGGTCGTTGGTGATACCGGCCTTCGCGTACGTCTCGATAAGCGCCGCGTCCAGGTCGGATTCCTCGACGGGCGTTAACGCTGGTGCCATCACAGTGTTTCCCCCGCCGACCAGCTGCGCTTGGGCGCCGCCCATCATTAGGCGCAAAAGTCCATGCAAGGTAATAAGGTTGCTGCGGAGCGCATTGTCGGCTTCTTCGGTGTCCACAACACGAGGCAAATCAAAAGGATTAATACGCGTGGAAGAGTTTAAGCTCAGGCGAACGTACGCGCCGGCCACCGCATCACACATGCGCTCGTATTCGTTTTCGGGATCGACGATAAAAATTTCTGTTCCCATCATTAAGGAGCGCAGGGCTTCCAGTTTTACGGTGAACGATTTACCCGCACCGGATTTGGCGAAGACGACCGAGTTGCCGTTTTCCAGCGTAAAGCGGTCAAAAATTACCAACCCGGAGTTGTGCATGTTCACGCCATACAAAATACCGTTTTCCTGACTAAGATCGGCCGAAGTGAACGGAAAGCTGGTACTGATAGCTCCTGTGCTCATGTTGCGGCGAATCTGCAACTGATCGGTGAACTGCGGCACGGTAGCGTTAAGCCCTTGCTCTTGTTGCGATGTAGCGGCTTTAGAGTATACCAGCTGCTGCCCAAGAAGCGACTCAACCTTGCGCGAAACGAATTCGAGCTCTTCCATGCTACCGGCAAAAATCGTAAAGTAAAAACCAAAGCGGAAAAAGCGCTCTTCGCCGACCTGCAACTTGTCGCGCATTTCTTCGGCGTCGGAGATGGCCGCCTGTTTACCCGGATCGCGGACGCGTCCTTTTTCGGAATCGATCTGGATACCCGCTTCCAGCTGCGTCACCTTCTTGCGCAGGTTCTCCATAATGATCTGGCTTTCGACGGGGTAAATAAACATCGAAATATCCATCACCTCGTCCATGTTGACCATGCCGCTCAGCCAGCCGGTGTAGAGCTGCCGGGGATATCCATAGACGTAGTACGTGCGCGCCAGCCGCGTGCCAAGGCGGAAATAATTGTTTTGCAGTTCGATCGAGCTTGGCGCAATAAAGTCACGAAGCGCGGTAATGCCTTTGCGGAACGCCTCATCGACTTCTTGCTGCTCCCGTGCACGCTGCGCCTGCGCCAATGCGACAGGATCCAGTTGCGGATCTTTTTTCTTGCCGAACAATCCCATGTTAGTATCCCCTCTCCAACTGCGGTTGAGCGGCCTTGCCCTGTCCCTTCATTACGAAATCGGCGTTCATGTCGTCGAAATTCTTCAGCTGTTGGCGGGTGGCGGTGTCGGGGTTGTAGGTGTCGTAGTACAGCTCGATAAGCTCCTGGGTGTCGAGCGGCAATGCCTGGATGTTGCACTGCATTAGGCCATCGAGTACGGTCTGGACGCGGTTTTTAAGCTCGGTTTTGGCTTTCTCAAGGTCGTCCTCATTAATAACAACGTGGTCTTCTTTTTTGCTGAAGAGCGCCGAAACACCGGTAACAAAGTTCTTGCTTTGGGTGAATGCTTTTTGGATATCGACATGCGGAAAAAACGGAATAATGATGTAGAACTTCTTGTCCATGATGTTGGTCTGCTCGGCCAACTGCTCCATGTATCCGATGTAGTCGTCCATCAGCAGCGCGAGCAACATGTTGTCGTGCTCCGAACGTATCTTGTCGAGCTTCTCGATGTACGGCGTCAGGTCGACTTTTTGTGACCGAAGGAAAATCTGGATGGGGAAAAACAGCGAGTTCAAGAAGTTCTGGTAGTTGTATTCCACCGCCTCTTGCTCGGCTTGGCTCATCAGATCGAAGTTGATGGAGTTGACCATGACTACCGAGCGGAACGAGCCATCATTCATGATAACGAAGCCATCACGAATTTCGGCAATTTGCAGCATATTTTGAGTGCTGTTTTGACTCTTATCTAGGGCTGCTTTAGTGCCGGGATTGGATCCATCACCGGTAGGCTGACCAATAATTGGCGAGGCGCCGGGCTGGTTTGCTGGCGTGGCAACGCCAGGATTTGCGGGTATGCCCGGACCAGCTGCTTGGCCGCCCAATGGTGCAGGCGGCATGCCGCCAACAGGGGCTGGAGGTGGTGCAGGCATCGGGACTTGGCCCGGTTGGGCCTGGGGAGGATATGGCATGGCCACCGGTTGCTGACCGGCATAAGGAGCAGGCGCCCCAGGTATTTGTTGCGGTTGATTAGGTGAATTAGGATTCATGCGTACTTTGGCTGCCCCACCATCTTACGATCTTTAATGAAGTGAAATGACCACTTCATCCTGTGGCGGTTCCTTGCGCCGCTGTGCTTCACGGGCAATTGTGGCCACATCAAGATCATCGTTGCTTACAAGGTCTAGTGTAGCAGGATCAGGCCCCTTTGTCACCGGCGCAGCTGGTGGATTTTGCACTGGATTTTGCATCGGAGGCGCAGTAGGCGAGCCTTGATCAACGGCCGCGTCCTGCTGTGCAGTATTGTCTGTTTGAGATGCTGCCGCAGGCGCGATTGGTGGCATGGCGGCAACGCCGCTTCCCTGTTGCTGGGCAGAGAGCGGCTGGATTACGTGAAGATGTCCATGCATGTTAGGGCTGAAGGCGGGTTCGCGTCGTAGTTTTTTTATGAATGATTCTTCGTCCGCAGTCGGATTAGCAGACGCCACCGGCAGATCGCTGATAGATGCGCCTGGAGCCACTACCTGCGTGTTAAAGGTCACGGTGTCCTGCGGCACCGCCGATGCTGTCTGTGTTGGCTGGTTCAAGAACCAATAGTCGTTGGCGGGCTTGACTGGCCGGGCTGGTTGGGCCTGGGCTGGCGGGGCAATCGGTGCGGCTACCGGGGTGTTCGCTTGCTGCATCCGGTCGATGATCTCCTGGCGGTGTGCTTTGGCCGAAGCGGCGATCATAGTGTCGAACTGGGCTGCGACCGGATTGTTTTTAACGTCCAACATGTCATCGGCAGGTCTCACGTCGATATTTTCAACTGGTTGAGGAAGCGAGCTTGTGCTAACCAGACGATCGGAGCTCATCATAACTGGAGACTGGCCAGACATATTGACGTCCACGTTTTTAATGGCCCATCCGCGGCTGTCGATTGTAGTCGACAGCGCCTTTAGCCTGCTGTGGACTTCGGTTTGCGACAAGCCGTTCGTCAGGTCGCGCTCAATCTTTTTGGGCGCATTGATCGTAACAAGCTCTTTTACGCCGCTTTGGTCCCAAATGCGTTTGCGCGGTTTAACTAAAAATCGAACCCGTGCTAGCGCCCATACTTCGGTAGGCTGGTCCCTGCTCCAGGGCCAGGCGAAAAACCCGCAGATGGCGCCAATCGGCAAGAAGACGACCGCCATAAAAGGCGCACCTTTTGTAGCGACCAAAAAAGTCATATATAAGAAAAAAGCGCACGCGCCAGCATAGACAAACTGACGGAACGTCAACGGTCCGACAAGCTTGTCCTCCGCCTCGATATCCTGTAGCACCTTGTAGGTAGCCATGCACTAAGTATTACCGAAAATACCCCCTATGACAAGAGGTTTTGACAGCATTTTCGGGACGGCTTGATTACCGTTAGTCGATGGGTGTGGGTACTGGGTTGCCTTCTCCCCAAGGTGGCGGGGGAGGGTTTTCACCGTTCCGCCGGGCACGTATCACCTGTGCTCTATAGTCAAGCTGCATCTCTGCTAAATCTCGCCTAGATAAACCATAGGGCGGCATAGGAAGTTGATTATTGTTTTGCAGGGCCTCCTGGTATTGACGTCCGTACTCGTTTATTTCTCTCACCAGGGGCCTGGGCTGTGGAGGCTGGTTACCCCCAGGCTGCTGTCCTGGTTGCGGTGTTGGGCGCGGCTGGGGCGCTTGACGCCGACGAGGCTGATTAGGTGTTGGTTGCTGTTGGGGCTGGCTACCAGGGTTGGACAGGCGCCGTTGGCGGTTCGGCAGACTGGCTGTATTAGGAGTCGGAGGTGTTTGGCCGGTCTGTCGGCTGCGATTACCTGCTGTTGTTCGGGGAGGTTTAGGTTGAGGCTGACTTCCTCCGCGCCGACGTCGACGCTGGTTCGGCTGCGGCTGCTGCTGGTTTTGTTGGTTCGGGGTTTGCGGCTGTGGCGGCTGCTGTTGATTCTGCTGAGCTTGCTGTTGAGCCTGTTGCTGAGCTTGTCGGGCGGCTGCTCGCCGTTGACGACGCGTTTGTCGTGGTTGAGGCTGCTGCTGGTTATGTCCCTGGTTGCCACCTTGGTTAGCCTGATTCGGCTGATGAGGTTGTGGCAAAGCTTGTAGGGTGTATTCGTTGCGGGCGTAGGGGCTTGGACCCTGGAAGCGCCCGGAACGATTATACGTATGCGGCTGTTCCCCAGGGCGCGGTTTGTAGCGACGCATAAGGGGGTTATCGCGCTGTTGATTCCTGTTGGCTCCCCAGCGAACACCCATTCCGATGCCGGATATGATAGGCATGACGCCGGTTGCTGTAAAGCCAGCACCTAAGACTAACGCACCAGCCCCAGCTGCTATACGTTTTGGTACCGAGACACGCTGTCCGACGTTTTCCCCGTGACGCTGCGAACCGCGAAAGGCAACATGACCAAGGTCGGCAACTAGGCGGTAGGGAGCAATGGCGCCTTCGTGACCCGGTTGTTTGTCGCGCTCTGCGGCTTTGCGTGCCTGTGCCTCTTCGCGATGAACGTCTATACCATGCACGTCAGGGTCGGGGTGACGGTTAGTAAACGGATGAGCATGAACAGCTGGCTTTTCGCCAGGTTCAAAAGTTCTTTTAGGAGGGCCGGGATAAGCGTTAACCGGCCCGAGCGTGTGTGGCGCAGGTGTCACGCTGTAATTGCCCGGAAGCGCTGGCAGGTTAGCCGGGTGAACTTGGGGTGGTTGGTTGTGGCCGGGGCCGTGAGGACTTGACATAGGGCGTTTTGATTAGCTGTTTATATAGCATCAATATAGCACGGAAATGCGCTTATGTCAATATTGTGGATTAGGGTGTACCACCACGGCCGCCGGTATTGCCGCCAGCGTTGCCACCACCGAAACCACCGCCAGGATTGCCACCACCGACGCCCGCGACGGCAGGAGCTTGGGCCTGGCCTGTTGCAGGGTCTGGAGAGTCCCAGGTGCGCGCTTCGGTACGCAGGGCTTGGCCGTTTATAACGGTGCCATTGCTGTACTGGGCCAGGTAGTTTTCGACAGATATCTGGCTGCGCTGGTTTTCATCGAAGCCAAGTGCGTACATTTGCTCGTTAATGACGGCCTGGGTGTCAGCGCTGGTTCCGTGTCCAAGGATGTTGTGGGCTTCGAGTAGCTTAACGGCACCGTCATGGTTTTGCTGCGCAATGTGCGCGTTTACTGCATCGTTCAACTCCTGGTTGGTCATTTGAGGCCCACCAGCTGCCGCTCGCTCCTGAATAAGATGGTTGGCAACGTTATGGCGGTCTTGGTCAGCAAGCTGCTGAGCACGGGCGTCTAATTGCGCGGGATTCAGCCAGTCCGGATGACCTGGTGGCAACTGACGGTTCAGCTGCTCCAGCGTGGCCCGGATGGCCTGCCTGTTACCAAGACGGTACTGGTTGCCCATGTGCTCCATATTGGCGCGCATGGCAACGGGAGCTGATTTGGCATGCTCCGACATGTCGGCCCGACCCCAGGAAGTTTCCATGTTATCGGCCGCAAGGTCGGTGCGTCCACTGGTGCGGGCCCAGTACTTTACGCCATCACGGATATTGCCTTCCAGCTGGGCATCCCCGTTTGCCATGTAGGCGGCTGCGGCATCAATGGCATCAATACCCTGTTGGCCTCCGCCAATGGAGCGGAATTTGTTCCGGGCGCCCAAAGTCCCGGCAGCGATGGCGTTGGATTTTGTAATACCTACTGCTTGGGCATTGGCTACTGCCCGGTTAATGCGTTCCTCGGTCCAGTCCTCTTCCAACTGGCCGTTAGCCATGGTATGCAAGCGGCGAAGTTCGTTCCGGGCGCGCCTTGCAGATCGGCCACCACTTAAGAACATGGCAGCGATGCCGTCATCGTCATACTGCAGGGCCTGCATGTCGTCGGATTTCATGGCCCGCTCACCCGCCGCGCGCGAGCGCAAGTCGCGCAAGGCGGCATGCTTGCGGCGGGAACCAGGCAGGATACCGAGACCGGCATCCCCTACTTGGGTAGCGCCCTGGCTGAATGTGTTGAGAGCTTTTCCAAAGCGCGTGCGCTCGTTAAATCGTTCACCCGATTGCATTTTTTGGAACATTTCTTTTCGTTTGCCGGAGCGATACTTCTTCAGGCCCTCGGTAAGGCCTTTGCCTCTGTCATTCACAAAGCCGGTAATGGTCGCTGCAAAACCGCCCACGGCACTCAATCCTTTAAGAAGCGCAACATACGCCCCAAAATACAACAAAATAGCAATAATTTGGTTAATAGCCGCGTTGCCATCGTCCCGGTTGTAGGCGATAACGGCGCCGACACGGAAGAGCGCAATGAGTGCTCCCACAACCACGGGAGCAAGTAAAAGTGATACCAACGCTCCCTTACCGAATTCGTACATTTTTTGCGTTCCAGGTAGAATGCTGGCTGCGATAAATAGAGGCGAAGCAATCAGGATGCCGGCCAATGCTACCTTAATAAGAACTAAGATGAAAAACGCTAATGCTACTGCTATTAATGCGCTGACTCCGAATGATAACAATGCGATGAACCCCATTGCCGCGAGTCCGCCAAGGCCTAACAATACTCCAGAGAACGCACTCCCTCCCCCCAGCTGAATAGGATCTAAGGAATTGAACGGGGCATAGATCAGGCTCCTTAGGCCTATGGTAGCGGCATCACTAAGCCTAAAGAAGATCTCCAGTACATCCCA
>Ga0075367_10000034_pt1 | contig 29945 bp, 33 predicted proteins | sample EndMethybrTD3032_FD_71399 | JGI IMG/M metagenome (GOLD analysis project Ga0075367, IMG submission 71399) | Populus endosphere microbial communities from Tennessee, USA - Endosphere MetaG P. TD hybrid TD303-2 | ecosystem: Host-associated > Plants > Roots > Endosphere | place: USA: Tennessee... | reverse complement strand
TCCCAGCCCCGCGTCTCCTGGACAATGGGCGTGCCTTTTTCCAGTAGCTCAACTTGCCGCTTAATCTCGTATTCAATGGCTTTTTCGACGGCTTTAAAGGAGTTGAGGTTTTTAGTTTCGGTCCGCGTGCCGAGCTTGCCGCTATCCTTGCTGACACTGACATTAACATCGAAACGCATATTGCCGTAGAACATATTGCAATCGGAAACACCGGCGTAGCGCATACGCAGGTACAGTTCTTTGGCGTACAATTTAGCTTCTTCAGAGGTGTGCATGTCCGGCTCGGATACGATTTCAAGCAGCGGCGTGCCTGCCCGGTTCAAATCGACAAGACTGTAATCGGTTCCGGCCGGATGCGTACTTTTCCCGGCATCAGCTTCAAGATGTGCCTCATGGATGCCGACACGTTTTTCTTCACCATTGACCGTAATGGTAACGACGCCGTCACGGATAATCGGATGCGTGAACTGCGTTATCTGGTATCCGAGCGGCAAGTCGGGATAAAAATAATGCTTGCGGTCGAAGGCGCTGTACTTCTGCGGACGAGTACCGAGCGCAAATGCTGCGCGCATCCCCATCCGGACGGCTTGTTTGTTAAGCACCGGCAGCGCGCCCGGCAAGCCAAAACAAAGGTGACTGATAAGCGTATTAGGCGCAGCTTCGCGGGCATCGTTGGCAACACCTACGAACAGCTTGGTCTCGGTCTTAAACTGCACATGGCATTCAATCCCGATTGTCGGATGGTACTGGTCAAGCACGTCCTTATTTACCATCAGGCAAAGCTCCCAGGTCTTTCAGCGCCTGCCGAATACCGACAAGGGCCTGCTTTACATCTGACTCTTTCAACTTGGTTTCGGGGTCGCCTTCCAGTTTGGTGCGGAGCTTGTGACCGAACCACACGGACTCGTTGTCGCTCAGCATACGCTGGGCTTTGGTGAGCCGCTCGCCCATGGTTTTGCCGCCGAACTTCTTCTTTTTCAGAACGTCGTCAAGTAGCTTGTCGGCAGTGACAATTGCGTCGGGCCAGGTGGTTTTATCGGCGAGTAACTTTTGCATTTCGCGCCATTTGTCTTGTATGCGGCTGACTTTTATCCTGCGCGGACGGCGCTTCAAAAATATAAAGGCCGTCGTAAGCAGTGCGATAGCCGCACCGATACCACCTAAAATAACCACATCCATTATAATAACTCCTCTGTTGCTTTTGCAGCCCCGAGCAAAGCACGGTCGGCGCGCATGGGCGCCATAAGCTGTAGGCCCACAGGCAAATTATCCGTCTTTCCAACGGGGATACTGATGGCAGGAACGCCTACCAGATTGGCCGCCACGGTCATAATATCAGTCAGGTACATCTGCAAAGGATCGTGCGTGTTGGCGCCGATTTTAAAAGCGATACTTGGCGCCGTGGGGCCGAGCAGCAAGTCGACATCCTTGAAGGCTGCTTCAAATTCATTAATAAGTTTGGTACGGACGGTCTGTGCCTTGCGGTAGTAGGCGTCGTAGTAACCGCTGCTGAGCACATAAGTGCCAATCATGATACGGCGCTTTGCTTCGTTGCCAAAACCTTCGGCACGTGTCTTGGTAAAGCTTTCTTCCAGATTTTGCGCGTCGTTCGAAGTATAGGCGTAGCGCTGACCGTCGTAGCGGCTAAGGTTACTGCTGACTTCGGCCGGGCAAACGATGTAGTACACCGCGAGTGCCAGTGGCAACGAAGGCAGGCTTACTTCGATAATTTCCGCGCCGGCCTGCTTCAGCTTCTCGATTGCCGCTTCGATATGCGGCCGGACATCATCGCCAAGCCCATCCCCCATATACTCTTTGACAACGCCAATTTTTTTACCGGCGAGCTCGGTCGGCAAGTCGGTATAGCTTGTCTCGTCCCGCTCGATGGTCGTGCTGTCCAGCGGATCACGGCCAGCCATGATATCCAGGACAAGAGCGGCGTCTTCTACGCTTCTCGTCAAAGGCCCGACGGTGTCCGTGCTGCTGGCCATCGCCACAACACCGGAGCGTGAAACCAGGCCATACGTCGGCTTGTACCCAACACTCCCCGTAAAGCTTGCGGGCAAACGAATTGAACCGCCGGTGTCCGTACCCAAAGCAAAAGGAGCAAGATCAAGCATGACAGCTGCTGCTGATCCGCCGGATGATCCGCCGGGAACGCGTGTTTTGTCATGCGGGTTTTTGGTAACCATAAAATCACTGTTCTCGGTGCTGGAGCCATGCGCAAACGCATCCAAGTTCGCTTTGGCAACACAAATAGCGCCTTCCGCCTCCAACCGCTCGATGGCACTCGCCTGGTACGGCGCTTTAAATCCTTTCAGAATATTGCTGGCTGCCGTAGTTTCGCTGCCGAACGTCAAAAAGTTGTCCTTGGCAATGAAAGGTACGCCCGCCAAGCGGCCAGACTTTTGCCCGTTCCGCGTGGCCGCATCAATAGCAGCTGCGCGCTCCCGTGCACGTTCAGCTGTCGTTGTAATAATTGCATCGAACTCTTTTTTAGCCTCGATGGCGGCAAGAGCTTGCTCAACTAAGTCACTTGCTTTAAGGCTCCCCGCCTGGACCTGCGCTGCAATATCGGCGACCGAAGGCCACATGCTATCCGGCTTATCTAAGGCGCTATCTGAAACCCCGTCCATTACCCGATCATCCTTTTGACCTTGATGTGCCCGTCCTGACTCTTCGGGGCAAGCCTGAGCAGCTCGGCAGGACTGATGCCGTAATCAACAACGCTGTCTTCGCGCATAACGTTTTTTAGTCCTGTCACTTGCGTGGTCGGCGCAAGGCCGGCTACGTCTACATCGTTCAGCATAGTGACGTACCGTAGCACCTCGCTTAGTTCGGCGCGGAAGACCTCAACTTCCTCATCTGTCAACTTTAGACGAGCAAGCTGGGCTAACTTTAATACATCTTCCCGTGTTAGTTCTGTCATAATTTACCTAATAATAGCAGATTCTATTCTGTCCTCACAGAGGCTAAAGGTTGATAGACGGGCATACCCCGCAACATACCATTATCTTTACTGCCATCAACTTGCCAGTAATGGGCCAGCGAGTGAAGCGTAGTGTCGATCGGAACGAAAATATTCGGTTCTCCGGAAACTTTAGGCGGGAAAGCCATGCCGATAGTGATCATTGCAGTATCTTGGGCAGCGATAATCCCAGCACGCACGGCCGCCAGAAGCAAACGTTTTCCGGTCTTTGGATCGCGCTCGGTGGTGTACAGTCTGTTGCCGTCTGCCTCTTGTACGATCCAATCTTCGCTGCTGCCGTCGTACCATCCCCCGGCATTTTTACTATCAAGCCATCCGACGGCATGGCGACCATCAACGGCACGGTGGCCTTGTTCTTCCACCTGCGTTATCATCAGTTCTTCGCTGGCAGCAACGACCACAATATCGTCAGGTGTTGACTCGGTAAGCTGCACATACTGAGTAGGGATATTTAACACTTCACCTGTTGATACTTTAATCTGACTCATCCTGATTCCTCCTGGCCTCTTAAACTGGCCTACGACATTTTGGCTTTGACTTCGGCTATCAAATCTCTTAGTTCGGCGGCTGTCTCAAATTGTAAGTTTGCCGCAGCAAGCTCCATTTGGACCGTAAGATCTTTAAGAAGCGGCTTGTACTCATCTTTTGGAATTTTATTCAGATTGAGTTTAGCACGCTTTGCCTCTTCCGGCATATCGGGGCGCAGACCTTTTTCGATTGCTTTGCTGACCCCTGTTGGAGTAATACCATGCTCTTCATTATATTTTTGCTGGATGGCGCGGCGGCGGTCGGTCTCATCCATTGTCGTCTTCATGCTGCGTGTCACGTGGTCGGCATACATGATGACTCGCCCCTCGACGTGGCGCGCTGCGCGGCCGACCGTCTGGATCAGCGCCTGTTCGCTGCGCAAAAAGCCTTCTTTGTCGGCGTCGAGGATTGCCACCAGGCTCACTTCGGGCAAATCCAATCCCTCTCTTAGCAAGTTGATGCCAACCAGCACGTCGTAGACGCCAAGCCTAAGGTCACGCAGAATGTCACTGCGATCGAGCGTATCGACATCGCTGTGCAGATAAGCAACCTTAATATTCAGCTCTTTAAGATAATCCGTTAAATCCTCTGACATGCGCTTGGTCAGCGTCGTAACCAACACGCGTTGGTGCTTGGCGATGGTCTTTTGGATCTCTTCTAGCAAGTTGTCGATTTGGCCGTCGATCGGACGTACCTCAATCGGCGGGTCGAGCAGTCCTGTCGGACGGATAACCTGCTGGGCAGGTTCCGGGCTGCGGCTCAGCTCGTACTCGGCAGGTGTGGCGCTGACGTACACGGCCTGATTAACATGACGTTCGAATTCCGTAAAAGTTAGCGGCCGGTTATCAAGCGCGCTGGGCAGGCGGAAGCCGTGCTCTACCAAAATTTCTTTGCGCGCGCGGTCGCCGTTATACATGCCGCGAACCTGCGGAATTGTCATATGAGACTCGTCGATCAGCATCAGAAAATCGTCCGGATAGTAGTCAAGCAAGGTGGCTGGCTGGTCACCAGCTTCGCGGTTGGTCAGATAGCGGCTGTAGTTTTCGATGCCCTTTACAAAACCGGTTTCTTCCAGCATCTCCAGGTCGTATTTGGTGCGTTGCTCCAGGCGCTGGGCCTCAAGCAACTTGCCCTCTTGTTTGAATTGGGCTAAGCGCTGTTGTAGCTCTGCCTGGATCTTGCCAATCGCCACTTTTAGCTTATCCTGAGGTGTTACGTAGTGCGACCCGGGGAAAACCTGGATTTTGTCCGGTTTGCCGATAATTTCGCCGGTCAGCGGATCGATTTTGGTGATGCGCTCTACTTCGTCGCCAAAAAATTCAATCCGATACGCGATCTCTTCACCAGCCGGAAAAACGTCCACTACATCGCCGCGAACGCGGAACGTTCCGCGGTGGAAGTCCATATCGTTGCGCTGGTATTGGATATCGGTCAGATGACGCATGAATTTGTCGCGCTTGCGTGTTTCGCCAACCCGTACCTTGATGCTCATCCCGCCATAATCTTCGACAGCACCAATGCCATAAATACAGCTGACGCTCGCCACAATGATGACATCGCGCCGCGTTAGCAGCGCCTCTGTTGCTGCGTGGCGCAAACGGTCGATCTCTTCGTTAATTTGGCTGTCTTTTTCGATGTAGGTGTCCGAACGCGCGATATAGGCTTCCGGCTGATAATAGTCGAAGTAGCTTACAAAATAATGCACTGCGCTGTCCGGGAAGAAGTTTTTGAATTCGGTGTAGAGCTGCGCCGCCAACGTTTTGTTGTGGCTTAGCACCAAGGTTGGCTTCTGGGTGTTCTGGATTAGGTTGGCCATCGTAAATGTCTTGCCTGAACCGGTCACGCCAAGCAGCGCCTGATGGTGCAGCCCCTCATTCAAACCCTTGGTAAGCTGTGCAATTGCCGTAGGCTGGTCGCCCATCGGCTGGTAGTCACTCCTTAGCGCAAATTTTTCCATCTTATTATTGTATCAGGAATGGAGCTACTTTTTCTCTTCGGATGTTGGGACAGGTACGGCTTGCAGTTTTGCGTAGCCATCAGTAACAGCCGATTTTTTCTGTTTCAGCGCATCGGTGACGGTTTTATCGGCGCTAAAGGCACGGCCCGTGCCCGCATTCAGATTGGCGCATGGCGGCAGCCCTAGTCCGTCGCGGCTCGGCCCAAACGCATATTCTGTCTGGAATTCGTAGGTCTTATAGGGGCCGCTTGTGGGGTCGTATTCTGGCATATTCGGATTATTCATCAGGGCGCCACGCTGCTGGGATACCCTGCTGATGACCAGTAGCGGATAGGCCTCGTCCGCGCAAGCGACATTATTAGCGTTCTTTCGGTCATTAAAGTCCTTACTATATATTTTGGCGCCTTCACCAATTCCGCCCTGGTATTTGACGATCTTGTAGTACATGTCCCGGTTACCTACCGACAGCGGAATGCGCACGCCCCATTCGGTAATCGTTAGGAATGGGTCCGACGATTGGTTCGACTTGGGTTGGTTGGATTTTTTGAGCGCAAAAAAGACGGCCGCCAGAATAAGCGCAACGATGACCACCACACCGATGATCAATAGTTTGCGCGATGCGCCCGCGGGGTTCATTCGAAGTTTCATTAGCCACGTTTCCTGCTGTATGCTGTGCTCGGTGGCGGTGGTTCCATCAGGTCACGCTTAAGGTACCAGTGCTCGTCTCGTTCAATCTGTTTTTTGATGTCTTTATACTTCTCGTCGAGCAGTTTCACCATGCGTTTTATCAATTTTATAGGGTCGGTGTCGAACATCACCAAATCTTCCATGGCAGGGTCAAGCAGTCGGATAAGCTCCGGGATAGCGTCGGCTGTACCACCGCTTCCCAGCAGAATACCGCACGGCTTATGTGCCTCCAGAGCCGAAGTAAATTCGTGCAGGCTGCCAAAACGCCCGCCAACAGTAATGACCGCGTCGCTCGATTGCACCAAATACAGGTCACGTCCCACATAATTCATGCCCGTAAAGTTGATAAAGTCGAACACATCATGGGGCAGCCGGTACTTGCGCAAATGCTCGCGCAGCGATGATGCAGGAGAAAAACCAATGCTCGTGCCACCCTTTTCCTTTGCTCCCCGGGCCGCAAAATAGGGTAAGCCGACTGTGGCACCAGTAGTCAGAATATGTCCTTCCATGGCAATTTGCCGGCCTATCTCTTCGGCAAGATGCTTGGCCTCTTTTACGGTGACGCCCGCGGCCGCCCCTGATACGCAAATTGAGTAACGAAGGTGTTTTAGTTCTTTTAAATCCGGTGACATATCTTGTTTTAGTATACCTGTTTTTTCCGGGTTCCGCTAATGCATACTCGCCCGCCGCTTGTCTATTTTAGGCAGCAGCCGTGTCCTCAATTAGTTCCTGGGAAAGCTGTTGATGAACGGCCGTCTCCAGGTTTTCCTGGTGCAGATAACGGCTCATCAGCTCATGCCAAAGATGCTCGCGGACAAAATGGACAATGCGGTCCCCGAACGACAAATGATTGCAGTAACTGAGCGCCACATCAAGCATGTTAAGCGATATCGGCTCGTCTTCGTGAACCATGCAGGTATATTGGGTGTCCGCCCAAAAGTCGAGCATTGGCTCCAGTTCGGCCAGTATATGTTCGCCGTCGTGCCACTGCAGGTCTTCGGCCTGGACATGCGGCTCAAAAACCTCAGGGTGATACCCGCTCTTTATTTTGCCGTAGTAGCGTTGGATAACCTTCCAGGGCACCGGCTGCCCGGCCAGACGGGCTGAGGTCATCGGCTCGGCGTCGGCTGTGTCCTGGATAATCTTACCGAAGGTAGGTTTTACTTGCTGCAACTTGGCAAATGAACTATAGGTGCGGACATCGTTCATGTAGTGCAGCGACAGGAGCAGACTAGTTATGGCGAGGCCATCAACTTGGGCATTATGGGGCAGCAAAACAACCGCCCCCAGTTCTTTGAAGCAGAGAATGTTGTGGCGCGCCGCCTGGACATACGCCTGGGCGGCGGTGATCCAGCGCGCGGACTGCGGCTGGACAACAGTAATTTTGCGCTGCTCAAAGTCACTTGCCTGCAAGTTTGCATACTGGGAACGAAATGCGCGGTGCCAAGCCGGATTTTCGGCGATAATGGCCGCCGCATACATATTGGCCATGCTCTCGTGTTTTAGCATCGAGTCGAGGGAGCGGTAGCCCAGGAGTTTCATTGCATTCTTGGGGGCTTTTTTCTTGAGGAGCCGCTTGACGGTCATCGGCTTAATGGCGAAACAGGTATCGGCCGTTTTGTGATTGCCTAAAAACTTTTGGACGCGCGCCAGCACTTCGTTTGTGGAAGCATCGGCGGCAATGCCCAGCGCTTCACGAATCCTTGCTTCATCCTGGCGCAACCGCTGCTGAAGGACGCTATATAACTCCGAACCAGTCGTATCATGTGGGTCCAGCCCGAGCGCAGCAATTTTGGCTCGAACTTTATTAGCGACTTCCGTGCTTAAATGGATGTCGGCACTTGGCCTGCCGCTTGCCCTTTCAAGCTCCAGGATACTCTGACTAAACAGTGGTTGTTGTGCCCCCAAGGCGGACGACAGATATCTTGTCATTTACCTTTACATTAGCATAAGCTGGTTACACTCGACAACCGAGAGATGCGGGGGCTTGCGGGAATAATGAAGCCACATTTAATGACTCCGGAAGCTGGAGACTGTAAAATCCCATAGTGTTGTGTAAATATGCTTTGCAAAAAAGTTAAGGAGAATTGATCGTGAATTTTAGAGCAGATAGGTTTTTATATAGCCGTGCAGCGCTCGATCCTGAACAGGGTGTTACCTCTATAAGTACCTTCAGCAATGCTTCGGCACCCGTGTTCTGGCGGCCGCCTATTTACGACGTGTACGTGGATCTTGAAACAAATCTTGACACCCCAGAGCAATTGGAGCAGCAGCAAATCCGTGCAGCAGTTCGGCAGCGGATCTCTGAACGTCAGCTATCTGTCAGAAGTCTTGTTACACGGCATGTACTTCGTGAAAGCTTCGGCACGGATGAACGGGCGAAACATACCCAGCTTGATATGTTGAGCATGTTGGGAGCTGCCGTCCAGGATGGTGCGGACATTCGGATAGTTATGCCAGGAGCCGACTGTCGAAGGTTTATTAACCGCGGCGACTTTGCCATTGTTGAGCGCGAAAAAAAGGCCAATCTATATGTCCAGGCCACCTCGCGGGGCGATCTTGTGCTTGCAGACGAGACCCTTACGGCTGCAGGGGGCCACTCATACACAAGGGCCGTGGAAAGTTTTAACTACGTCTGGGAAGAAGATCCAATGGTTCTGCGTGAACCTCGCGCGATCCTCAATGAACTTGCAATGTCCGTAGATGTGGTGCGTGCCCTGTCGGAGGCTTAAAGCCGGCCTTACAAAGGCTTTGGCTGGTAGTTCTCAGGCGCGTGATGCAGCCATTCAAGGAGTTGGCGCTCGTTCAACAGACCTTCCTGAGCACCCACATGCTGCACAACGCTCATCGAGTTGATCGGCGCCCACTTCAATGCCTCTTCCAGGCTCAGCCCCTTGACTAGCGCGCCGACTAAAGTTGATGCGAAGGCATCACCGGCGCCGGTGCGCTCTTTGGGGGCGCTTGGGTCAGGATAAAGGGGCATGCTAAGCCGCTGCTGGCCGTCCGAGGCGTAAGCGCCAGCAGGGCCATCAGTAATTATGACGATCTTGGGGCCAAGTGCGTGTAAACGGTCGAATAAATCGTGCAGGTTGTCGCGCGTGCCACCGCTCACTAAGGCCGCTTCTTCCCTGTTTAGCACGAGAACTTCGGTACGCTGGTAAATCCGCTTCAGCCGCTCGGTGCCGGCCTTCATTTGGAATGTACCAGGCTGGAATGCCAGGCGGACGCTAGGGTTCTCGTCCAGCCAATCGGCCAGCTGGTCGTGGTACTCTATGGCGCGCTCGCTGATGGAGCTAAAGTAAATCCAGCGCGGAATTTCGTTCGGGCGAAGGTGCGGCCAGTGGTAGTCGTACTCTTCGTGCTTGATGAGGATGGTCCGCTCGTCTTTGTACCACAACACGTAGTGGTAATTACTCTTTTTGTGCGGGTTGATGCGTACAAACCGCGTGTCCACTCCATTATGATGAAGCGCCGTGATGATATCCCGGCCTTCGGAATCGCCGCCGACATTGGTCATAAAGCCAGTATTGACGCCGAGGCGCGCCAGTGCGACAGCAGCGTTACTGGCGTTGCCGACCGCTTGGGCAATCTCTACGTGGTCAAAGGGCAGCTTGGTTGCGAACGGCATAGCCAGCCATTTGGCTCCATTTTCTTCGAATACCTCTGCTTGGTCGTCTAGCAATTTGATAAACGCATCGGTCACTACATCCCCAACGCTCAAGATATCGATCTGTCCCATCCCTGTTTTTCCCGCCCATGGTTAACTCGTCTTAGTATCGCATGGCGCGGATTCGTTTTCAAGCTGTCTTAACGCCAGAGGCTGCGCTCATTGCATCGTTGTATCAAGTCAAAACGGCACCGTCTTCGTTAGGGACGGACAAAGATGTGATTCTTGAGACTGCACTCGGGGTTACTGATTTTAACTTTAAGACGCTCGCGAGATCCAAGGCGTCGTTTAGGCTTGGTTATCCGGATCATTCCGGTTTAGTTTTTGGTTTTTTGATGCAGGGGGTTTATTGCCCTTTTTGCAGTTCTGGTCCAGAGGCGGAGGATTATTAATTAAGTTGTGTGTGCTGATAAAGAAGCTAGCAGCGTTTCGAACTGCTCGCCTTTTGCTCTCTGCCTCGCAATACTTTTCGTAGATCTTGTCGCCGATGGCAAAGCGCGCTATGATGACCTTTTTCCCGCCCCGGTCAGGTTGTTTGGTGTAGTCGAAATACATACCCGTTCGATTACATAATTCCCTTAGGAATGTCTCGGGATTATTCATAATCTTTCCTGCCACTACCAGCTGTGGTTCTTGCGGCTGCACATCGTACCCGGTTATCATCCCGAAGAGTGAAGCGACAGCCACGGCGTCGTGGACCTCTTGGCCGTTCAAGACGTAAGGATAGGTTTTATTGGTGATATCAACAAAAACAGGGGCGGTCTGGTCTTGGCGGCCTTCGATCAAACGATGTTCTACGCGCAGCCACCCCTTAGAGAAAGCGATATCCAGAACTGAACTGGATAGGTGCGTGTTCTGGGCTACATAATTGACGGCGGCTTCCCGGGCGGCATGTATCTCTTCGGCGGTTCCCGAGAGTGTACCCAGGATAAGATGTGCAAGATCACAAGGCGGCACATGGCTCTCCGCAAGTTTTTGGCGTAATTGTTCGGCGCACAGCGTTACGTCACGGACGATTTTTCGCTGTTCGTCAGGGATGGCTGGCCGTACCTGTACAGCGTTAGCACGCCGTACAGCATAAGCCAGTATATCTCCTGTGTAGGGAGGTTCTTCCCCGGTTCGTTCGGCTGCTATGAATGCTAAATTGCTCTGATTTATCAATGCGACTGACTTACGCAAAGGTGAACTAATGGGTGCATACGCCGATACTCCCAGTCCGAGATGACCGTGGGCCGTAGTGGAAAACGAGAGGCGCGCCTGCGCGGCACGGTGCTTGGGCGGCACATCTTTATATTGCCCTTCAGGGATAGTATGGTTGAGAAATATGCCGCTTAAAGTGTCACTGCCGTTGATGAGTATGCCTGCCTCGGCATTAACGGCGAACATGGCTTCCTGCACGATGATTTGGGCGATAGCACCTTTGCCACCACTTGGCAATATACGGCCATCGTCGTCCTCTAAGTGAGGGGAAAGGTAAACTTTTCCTGCGTGCCTGGCGATGTAGAGCCGCCGTGCTATCCGCCACAAAGTGGTAAAGTCTCCATGGCCATCTTCTTGGATGATCCTTTGTTCTACCTCCGTATGAGTAATGGATGTGGCAGTGATAATATTCCGGGTTATTTGCGGCCTGCTCCGATTACCTTTTGCGTCGACAGGGATATGAAAGGTGAGAGCAGGACGCGATAGGTCGTTACGAAAGTTCAGTGCTTCTTCTACTCGCGTGGGAAACATCGGTGTGGTGACGCACTGGCCGCGGTATTGGGATTCTACCTGCCAAAGAGCATACATCGCGATTGCATAACTGGGTTTGATGAACGAGCCAGGATCAGCCATACTGACTTGCAGTATCTCTGTTTCGCCTTCTTGGCGGCCTAAGACAGCGTCTTCGCCGGCAAGGGATTCATCAATAGCATAGCCGGTAATGTGGTCCCGCCCCTCCAGCTCTGCGGGATTAAGCTCAAAACGGGCGGCTTCCTCTTCGGCCGCCTGTCGAAGTAGAGGGATCTCGGTATCGTAAATCACTTTTTCTTCTCTGGTTTATTTTTTCGGGGTATGGAGGGGGCAGTTGGCCTAAGGTCAAGGGAGTTACTCATTGGTGGGTAAATCTCCGTAAGACATTTGATGTATTGTAGTGCAAACGCTGCGTTCTTCGCAACAGAGACCCCAAGAGGTATGCTGCAAGTAATGGATGCGGTCGAAGATTACATTAAATAGAAGTCCGGATATGACTCTTACCCTAAGGTGAAGTGCGGATCGCCTCACCGCTGCCTTGCTAATATGAGCCCCGACCCCGCCTCACTGCTAGAGATGGCCGACTATATCCTAGAACTGGCAATTAGGGATTTAGGATATTCCAGGGGATACTTTAAGGCCGTTGTATATAACATCAACGCCACCCCTCTGTTGCTTGGCGGATCAGCTGTTCTGTTTTTCCGCGAGAACGAAACAAAGCCCTTCAATCCAGATGATGCACTTGAGCTACCGTTCCCCGCCATCAATAGCCCGACAGATCTGACCGAAGCCTTCGGCAGTGTGGGCCTTAACTGGACAACGATCCGTTATGATGGCACTAAGCCATTTAGCGGTAGCGTCGATCCGCTCTTTAAAAACTAGAGATCCTGGCTATGTGACACAAATGCGTCGCCGCCCAGCTTCGACTCGTCAAGCTCGCCTTTACTGGCGGCGGCGGCCAATGTCAGTTGCTGTAAAAACAGTTCTTGCGTCTCGTTAATAGCATGAGGGTTTTTGGCCCACGCCTTAAGTACGGGATCTTGCAGTGCGCGTGAATACGAGAACGTCACACCCCACGGATGCGGCCCGCGCTGGCTGATTTTGTTCAAGTTAATAAACGCATCCGTGGGTTTTTGCCCGCCACTCAGGAATACGACGCCGCCCAGTTCGTGCGGGACATGTTCGTGCAGTACGCGCACCGTTCGGTCGGCAACATCATCGTGGTTGATGGGCGTACCGCTATTTTTACCGGGAAGAACCATACTAGTCTTAAGGATTGCTCCGGGCATGTGCACCCGGAAAGCACGCATGGTGTTAAACAATATGTCAAACACGTGCGCCATAACAGCTTCGCATTGTTCGATACTATGCGAACCGTCGAACAGTACTTCCGGCTCTACAATAGGCACCACATTGTACTCTTGGCAAATCCGCGCATACCGTGCCAGCGTGTAGGTGTTTGCACCGATACACTCATCGGTCGGAATCCCGTCTCCGATTGTTATAACGGCGCGCCACTTGGCGAATTGCCCACCAGCAGCGGCATATGTAGCCATACGGTCGGGCAGGCCATCCAGCCCTTGTGTGACCTTTTCCCCTGGAAAGGCAGGCAGGTCAACAAGACCTTTATCAACCTTGATACCGGGCATGATGTTGCGGTTCTTCAGGTTTTCGCGGAACACCTGGCCGTGCACGGTACTCTGCCAAAACGTTTCATCGAATAAGATGATACCACTTAGTATTTCTTCGCTCCCAGGAGTGGTAAGCAGCAGCTCGCGGTACTCACGCCGTGTCTCCTCTGTGCAGACTACCCGGACCGCCTCAAAGCGTTTTTCGCAGCTGGCGTTGCTCTCATCTGCTGCCAGAAGCCCTTTACCCTTCGCAACCACGGCTTTAGCAATTTTTTCTAACTTATCCGGATCCATCCAGTCACTCCCCTCTTATACGGCTACTACCTACATTGTAAAAGCTTACGGTTAGTTTGCAAGTTAAAGTATGGGACGACTACGCCCTTTAGCCAAGTGAGCCTAGATAATCTCGTTAAACACCGAACTTTCTAAAAAGGATACGGCCCAAGACGCCACGAGGTTTAGCCGTACAGAAAGGTAGCACCTCGTCTACATACATTGTTGCCATGGCTTCGTGGTCATAGTCAGGCGGCAAATTCTCGCGCAGAGTAGTGAAGGCTTCACCCCGAGGTAGATAGCCCCTGTTAATTTCACCATTTGGTGCGTTACAAGCAAGCGGCTTGTTCGATGGTTTGGCATTTGCAATCCAGACGATATCGTAGCCTGACGCCATTTCATCGGGCGTAATAGTGACAGTGTCCTCTGCGCTCCCATAGTAATACCGTACCATCTGTCCGCCGGGTTCCTGTTGCTCGGCGGCTAGATTATCAATATACCCCTCAAGCTGTCGACTTGGGGTGAGTGGATTTGGAAGTTGCTCATGGTGATCGGACATAGTTTAAAATACTTTAACATATTATGCTTTTAACTACAATGAGGGGTGGGCGACTACAGCTTCAAAGCCAAGTATGGGCAGTACCATATTATTCGATTGGCAATTACAGCATACTCGTGTATAAAAAACAAAATGTCTCTAAAGAACCTTGCGTTTTGTCCAAACCAAAACATGTGCGCCGTAACCCTTCCGGACAATCCGGAAGCGCTGCCTTGCGGGCAATTCGTTAACCAGCTTGATCCGCTCTTACTGGCGGAGGACGTTTGTGTCGAAGTATTGCGCGGTGCCCTTGACATCGAAAATACACGGATGCGAAATACTGACCTCTCGCAGACAGATGCCAAGGAAGACTTGCAGGTAGGGTCATTATATGTCGATTTGGCTATGCATAAGTCTACCTCGCAAGCAGAGGCAGAAGCTTTTTTTGCGTATGGCAAACAATTCCTGACAAGCGCTCGCGATAAAATGAATGTGGAAAAAAGAAAAGTCAGGTTAATCGCCGGTCTTTTAGTCGCAGATTTGCCCCTATTCCTTGCCCGTAAATATAAAGAGAAGGTTTCTGAGTCGACACTCGATGCCGTCCAGCTGGATATCGCCAAGCTCCACAAGATCATTGAGGCTGAGCACACCAGCAACCTAGGATGGCTCGCTAACCTAGGCTTGAAACAATTCCTACTTCGTGATGACTTCGTACCATACGCCGCCACCACCCGCGAAAGCAGGGACAACAGCCAACGGCTGGAGAGGCGTCACCGCCGGAACGGACACGTGGGTTATCTGATTGAGGGAGGGAAGAAAATCCCTATGAATGCCTCTTACGAAAAAAAGAAACGGCAGGCCGGCGAAACACCTGTTAAAATCCCGGTAGGCCAGATCATTGAAGTAACTGTAGCTGCAATGGCCCCTGAGCTACGAAAATTGTATCCGACGAGTCAGGAGTTGGCCCGGGTGGTGATAGGCTGGGCCGCAGAGGAGCCGGTTAAGGATTTGGGCAAAGAAAAAATAGCAATCCTTGATATGGTCAGCGATACCATCGTCCGGCAAATACAAAGACGTTTCCCAATTCTTGAGAGCGAGGGTGAGTAGCGCGTGTAGCATAGCACCGCCGTGACACGGTGTTGCGGTACCTACCTATTCGCGCTTTTGCGCTCAAGCAGCTCGTGAGCGGCCATCGCGATATGTGTGGCTGTCAGCCCAAAGTGCTTCATTAGCTCGTCCGGATCACCTGACTCACCAAAGCGGTCCTGCATTCCAATCCGCTTGAGCGGCACAGGACATTGGTCGCCGAGCAGCTCTGCAATAACACCTCCAAAACCGCCGGCGATTTGCGCTTCTTCGGCAGTCAGGGCAAGTCCTGTCTTTCGCACACTCTTTATGATCGTGTCGTTGTCAAGGGGTTTGATGGTCGGCACATGGATCACCTCCGCCTCAATACCGTCCTTAGCCAAAATTTCAGCTGCCACCAACAAATGATAGGTCATGGTCCCGGTACCAAGCAGGGTAATGTCCTTGCCCTCGCGGTACACGTAGGCTTTTCCAATTTCGAACGGAGTTTTTGCTGTTGTGAATACGGGCGTCTTTTCGCGCGCCAAACGTATGTAGCCCGGGTTAATCTTGTCGGCTGCCATGGCTAGGGTGGCCTTTTCTGCCTCGACACTGTCGCAAGGGGCGATAACCACCATCTTCGGCAGAACGCGCATCAGGGCGATATCTTCCAGCATCTGATGGGTCGCGCCGTCCTTGCCAACACTTACACCAGCGTGCGCGCCGACGATCTTTACCGGACGCTCGTTCAAACAAATGGTTGTCCTGATTTGCTCCCAGTTACGGCCTGGGCTAAACGCGGCATAGCTGCTTACAAAAGGAATCTTTCCCATCGCAGCCAGGCCAGCGCCCACAGTTACCAAATTTTGTTCGGCCACCCCGATTTCGACGTAGCGGTTCGGAAATTCATCACGGAAAAGACTAATTTGGGTGCTATCTGTAAGATCGGCGCAGGCCGCAACGACATTTTTGTCCTTTTTGCCGGCTGCTAGTAAGCCGCGACCAAATCCTTTTCGGTTCGGCTCCTGCTCGATATCCTCATCGCGGATATTTTTCACTAAATGCATATCAGTCATGATCGGCCTCGCTCTTAATTCGGCCGCGCAGAGTTCGGAGTTCTTTGAGTGCCACCTTGGCTTGGTCGGCGTTGGGCACCCCTACGCCTGGCGCACCGCCATGCCAGTGGTAGTCATACTCCATAAAGTCCACGCCTTTGCCAGGGATGGTGTGCGCGATAATGACCACTGGTTTTTCAACGATCGCACGCGCCATAGAGCAGGCGTCGATAACCGCCTCGATGTCGTTGCCGTCGATTTCCAGCACATGCCAGCCAAAAGCTTCCCACTTTGCGCGAAGGTCTTCCAGAGGCATCACCTGCTCGGTCGGGCCATCAATTTGGATGTTGTTGCGGTCAACAATGGCGATCAGGTTGTTCAATTTGTACTTGCCGACGAACATCGCGGCCTCCCAGATGTTGCCTTCGTTCAGTTCACCGTCACCGGTTACCACATACACCCAGCGATGATGTTGTTCGTCCATGCGCATAGCCATTGCCATGCCGGCTGCCTGACTCAGCCCGCTGCCAAGGGGACCGCTGGTCGTTTCCAGGCCTGGCAGTTTTGTACGCTCCGGGTGTCCCTGCAAACGCGAACCGAGCTTGCGCAGTGTCAGCAGCTCCTTCCGGTCAAAATATCCGGCGCGTGCCATTGTGGCATAACGAACCGGCGTGGTGTGTCCATTACTCAGAATAAGGATGTCGCGGCCATCCCAGTCCGGATTTTTTGGATCATGTTTCATAATATTAAAATACAGGGCCGTAAAAATATCTGTCAGATCAAGCGGCCCGGCAGAATGACCGCTGCCCGCAGCGAGCAGCATCTTGATAATATCCTGGCGGATGTCATTGGCTATCAGCTCAAGCTCTTCAATGGACGTAATTTGTTGCATACTGCTTGTGATTATAGCCGCTTCGGGAGTATTTACAAATGGCCGTTATGGATAGCGCCCAGGTGCCACTTCCTAGCCTAAATCATGCAAACACATTAAATACGACATTGCTGGGATTAGGCCAAGGCAGATCGCCTGCAGTAAGGTAGTCAGTCTTACTCAGGGGATCATAGCGCACATCGGGTACAGCGTTACAGAGCGCAGAGCCTTCAGGTGCAACAACGCTGACAGCAAACTCAACATCGCCATTGCCCCTTGCCATCTTAAGGGCAAAGTGGCCCGCCACATCGGCATGGAGCATATCGCTGGCATTAGCTTGCAAAACATTCGAGTCTTCCTCTGGATGTTTGAAGCTAGCCTGTACGCCGTAAGCGCCCGCTGGCAAGTTTCCACTAGCTAAAACGCCGGTAGTCAATACGCCGGAATACCATTGCAACGGATGTGCAAGTGGATCTCCGTCGTAGGCTCGGCTTACAGCCGGGGGCGAAATACAGGCATCCTCTGGGATGTCATATGTAGGATTTTGGGCGTAGCCAACTACCTCAAGCACGGCTAAGTCTAGTATTGAAGTCATGGCAGCCGCTGTGAGCCATGGATGGCGCCTCATGGTATCGCCAGTTTTTCTTCCTATCTCTTGAATCGATTTCATGGCGCAAGTATATCAGAACCTAGGCGAACAGAACATTAACTTAGATAACTGACCGTGCCAGCGTACCGTACGCCATTCTCGGATCGGCAGCATGTTGGATGTAGCCGCCCACGTTCAGGACATCTACGCCGCCACGTGCCAGACTCTGCGCATTGTCATTATTAATGCCGCCGTCCCAGCCGATTTCCAGCTGAGGCTTCAGACGGCGCAGCAGTCTGGCTTTATCAATGAGCGACAAGTCAGCCTGCCCACCGAAATGCCCCAGGTTGCCCGAAAATATCAGTACATGGTCGATCCAGGGCAGTGCCGGACGTATAAGCTCGATTGGGCTTTCCGGCTTAAGCGCCACGCCGACCTCAATGCCATGACGGTGCATCAGCTCCGCAAACGGTACAAACCGGCCATCAGCTTCGGCGTGCACGATAACCATTTGTGGCCCTAGACTCAAGTACACTTTATAGTGCTCGAATGGCCGCTGGTACATCACATGCAGGTCGGCACGTACGCCGCCAGGCCACCACACCTGGTCAATCGAAAGTAGTTTTACAGGAGTAAAAATTCCATCCGCAACATCAATATGCACTCTGGAAGCGAAGCGCGCAATGCGCTCCATCTGGTTTTTATATTCGTTGGCATCCCGGGCGGTCACAGAAGGGCAAATTGACGAAGCCATCTAAAATTCCTCACCTAATTGATCTAATTCCTTAATACGGCGCTTGTAGCGCGCTGCGCCCGCGAACGGAGTTGCCAGCCAAGCTTCTGCGATCTTAACAGCCTCTTCAGCCGTGATAGACCGTGCTGGCAGGCAAAGCACATTGCTGTCATCATCGTTTCGGGCGGCGTGCGCTTCATCGACCTCCCAAATTAGACTGGCACGAATACCTTTGAAGCGGTTAGCCGCGATGCACATGCCCTGGCCGCTGCCGCAAATAAGGATACCGCGCGGGTCATCATCGTCCGAGGCGCGCATGGCGTGCACTACTTGTGCTGCGAACACGGGAAAATCGTCGTCAGGGTTACGCTCGGCGTCACCCTTGTCCACCACAACGTGGCCGCTGCGCCGCAAAGCCTCAATCAGCTTGCGTTTCAGCTCAAACCCATTATGATCCGCACCCACAAAAAGTTTCATTACCACTACTATAGCGCGGTTTAGGGCACGAGGACAAGCCGCTTATGCTGACCTGGCCGCCCGAATAGCCGGCCAGGTTACGCCTGCTTCGCTTCTTCGGTCTTTTCAGTTCTGGGGCGCGAAGAGGTTACAGCGCGCCAACATTCCTGAACGATCTCCATGATCTCTGAAGCCACAGGGTTTTTATGAAGCTTTCGCTCAAGCCACTTGTCTAATTTGCGAATCCTTGGCTCGGCAAAACGCCATACAAAAAGGCCCACGAACACCACTACCTTCCAGATAAAGGTGAAGATAGTTTTGAGTGAGTCATATTCGGCAGCCGCCCCCTTGCGAAGAACTACACCGACCTTGCCCAAAAAGACACGCACCTTTTTGGCGAATGGGCGGATTGACGGGACATATAGCACCGGCATTTTTTTGTCTTTCAGGCTAAGCTTGGCATGGGGGATATGCGCTGCCCGGGAACTACGCGGCCTTGCAATGACGACCGGCTGTCCGTCTGACCTATTGCTTATATCCTTATAGTCGCTATCAGTGGCGTTACTAGCGGTGTTATTGGCCGTGTTACTCGCGACCCTGGCAATGCGACGCTTACCAAACGACCGCTTGATATCCGTCCAAAATATAAGGATGAGGCTTATCGAGAACACCCCTGCCAACACCCAAAAAACACCTTTGGGCGAAAGCGTCTTCTCCATGCCAGGCACTTGTCCGGCGGCCAAAAACTGAATAAAGGCATTCTGTACCGCGGGTAGCTCTACTAAGCGCCAAAGCACTAGCGTCAGCCCAAACAGTATTAGGAATTTCTTTTCACCGCGGGTCATTAGAGGTCACCTCCACCCGAACCGTCTTGCTGCCGCTGTTTTTTAGTCGCGAACATACCGAGGACGAACGCAAAGCACTTGAGGTATTTATCTTGTTCATCAGTCAGCGTGTCCACCTCTTGTAGACTCCAGCCGTCTGGCTGTCGCGTAAAAGTCATACGCTTAAGAGGGTCGTCCAGCACGGCCCCCGATTTAGACACATAGCCCTCACCTTCTACGAATTCCTCGGAGTAGATGACCACTTGCAACAGCGAACCGTCCTCTCGGGCTACATCGATAGACCCGAGGCTAACATTAACCGCAAGCCTGCCCTTCTCTTCTGACTGACAGTTTACCGATACACTTCCGTCTATAATTGGCACGCCTATGCTAAGGGCGACTTGAGTAGGCTTAAGCTGGTCAAAATCCTGCATCTCACCGATAAAATGTGGCATAAATCTATACTACACTATATTTTTAAAACTTCAACAAGTTATCTCGACTCAAACTGCCGGGGCTTGACTCAAGGCATACTTGAACCTGCCCTAATTTACTTGGAGTCGCAAAGCTTAGCGTGTAAAGTGTCAGTTCTTATGTAATAAGCGTCCAGCGTCCGCCACTACTTCGACAAGCCGGTTGCTGTAACCCCATTCATTGTCGTACCAGGCTACGACTTTCAACATGTTACCCCCAACAACGGCTGTAAGCTTTGTATCGACAATTGCAGAATGGCTATTGCCGATAAAGTCGCTGCTCACGAGATCTTCTTCGGTAACCGCTAAAATACCTTGATAATATGGCTCAGCCGCTGCTTTTTTGAAGGCTTCATTTACTTCTTCGACAGTTACTTTGCGCTTGGTCAGAATGACGAAATCGCTTAGGCTCACAACAGATGTAGGCACGCGCAGTGAAAGCCCGCCAAAGTTACCCTTAAGCGTAGGTAGAGCCTCTGTTGCGGCGATAGTTGCTCCCGTACTCGTGGGGATGATGTTCTGGGCGGCAGCGCGAGCGCGGCGCAGGTCTTTATGCGGCGCATCTTGCAGGCGTTGATCAGAGGTATAACTGTGGGTGGTAGTCATCATAGCCTTTTCGATACCGAAATTGGTTTCGATAATTGCGGCTACGGGCGTAATACAGTTCGTCGTGCAAGAGCCGTTGTTGATGATTTCCTCAGCGCCTTCCAACATATCTTCGTTAACCCCGAGCACGATAGTAGTTGAGCCTTCACCCTTGGCAGGGGCGCTAATAACGACCTTTTTTGCACCCGCAGTAACGTGTGCCTTGGCCTTGGCCGGATCGACGAAAAAGCCAGTGGACTCGATGACTACATCGACGCTCAAATCTTTCCAGGGCAGCAGCGCCGGATCTTTTTCGGCCAGGACGCGAATCTTCTGACCCTTGACAATGATATGGTTATCATCAGAGCTGACCTCGTGCTGGTACGCCCCGTAATTACTGTCATGCTTGAGCAGGTGAGCAAGCGTCTTTGTATCTGTCAGATCGTTGATAGCCACGATTTCAATATCGCTGCGCTCAAATGCGATCTTAAAGGCATTCCGCCCGATACGGCCAAAACCGTTAATTGCTACGCGTGTCTTCATGCACTCACCCCCGTTATTCTAATTAGCATAAGCGTATAGCACTATTGTACGAGGTTGAGCCTTGGCGGGCAAGTAGTACTGCTTCAGCAAAGCGCCTAAGCTGCACCGGTAGTTTCCTCGACCATGAATCCCATCAGATCGTCGAAAATAACGGAGTTAGCAGCGACAACTTGCATATCCCGGAAATCATACTTCCCGCTGCCGATGTTCTCAATCCGCCCTCCCGCCTCTTGTATGAGTAATGCGCCTGGCGCAAAATCCCACGGTTTGCTTATTGAATTCCAGGCGATGCGGGCGTCGTAGGCTCCGCTGGCTATAGCAGCCATTTCAAAGCCCGATGCATTGACCTGCGTAAGCGCGCGAACCTTCTGTTGCAGGCGGAGCTGGATGTCGCCTCGTCCCTTCTTTACAAAACCGCTTCCACATATTATGAACGAGCGTTCAAGCGGCCGCGTACTAACATGGATCGCGTGGCCGTTACACGTCGCCCCTTTTCCTTTTATAGCAAGGTAGTATTCGTCCATTGTGAAATTATAAATGACGCCCATGACCGGCTGGCCATTGTCGATTAGGGCGATCATGTTGGTCGCAAATGGCAAACCGCGGATGAACGGTTCGGTGCCGTCTATGGGATCGACAAGCCAGAATGTTTTCCGGTCATAATCCGTGCCTGTTTCTTCCCCGCTAAATCCGACAGATGGGTCAAGCTCTGCCAATGTTGCCTTCAGCCTTGTTTCGACCAGCAAATCCATCTCGGTCACAGCTGATTTGTCATCTTTCAGTTTATGCTCGATTGCGCCATGCGCTTCGAGTAGCTTGGGGCGTAAATCCTGCAAAAGCACCCGGATCCGTTTGTCTGCTGCATTCAAAAAATCAAGTGTCGGTGTCATTATTATCCTTTTTTAGCGATTTGGTTAGCGGTCGATTTCTTTTCCCTCAAAAGGGGCAAGGCCCAGCAAGTCATCCAGTGTCTTAATTTCCAGGAACAAACTTTTAGCGTAGCTAAGCGTCGGAGACTCAGGGCTGAAGATCATATCCCGCACCCGCTCAAAATCCATCATTTCTATGGTGATGCGTTCACCCGCGTCCAGCCGCTGTGCTTGCTCCGACTCGAAGTCCGTTGCCACAAACCACGCCACGAACTGCTCAATTTTCGGCATAGGCTGATACGCGGCGATCAGCTTCCATGACTTGAATTTTAGGCCGGTCTCTTCCAAAAGTTCGCGCTTGGCGGCATCCAGCCAGGTATCATCTTCGTCGGCACGACCGCCGGGAAAGCTGATTTCGCTGCCGCGGTTTGGCTGCTCGTCGTGCAGCATCGTCAATTTGCCATCCCGGATAGCAATAACTTGGACGGTATCGGGACGCTTTAACATTTCGAAGGTTGCAGTAGTGCCGTCATACAGCGTTTGCGGCCATTGGTAGACATCGAAAATCTGGCCCTTAAACACGCGCTTGGCATGGTCGGGAACGAGTACGGCGTGATGGGGAACGGTTTTTCTCATACCTTAACCTATGGCTCCTGCCCTGCCTTTAGTGTTACTTGTTAGTGTTATAGCGGTCGATCGACTCTTTGATAATTTGCTTGGCAGCCTCAACGTCGCCCCAGCCTTCAACCTTGGTCGAACCTGGTTTTTTGAGATCTTTGTAATGACTGAAGTGATGTTCGATCTGCTGCTTCCAGCGCTCGCCAAGATCATCGAGGGAGTTGATGCTATCGCCAGTGTGACGGTCATCAGCCGGAACCACGACGATTTTGTGGTCGGCTTCGCCGTCATCTATGAAGTTCAGCACCCCGATAACTTTCGCCTCCAGCCAAATGCCAGTTGGCAATGGCTCATCGGTGATAATCAAAGTGTCGAGTTCGTCACCATCCTCGTCCAGAGTCTGCGGAATAAAACCGTAGTTGCAGGGCTTAGCGAAAATGCCCGGCTCTACGCGGTCCAGCATAAAGGCGGCGCGCTTCCGGTCCCATTCAATTTTCAGCATCGAGCCTTTGGAAATCTCGACAACGGTATTCACCATACCGGCCTGATAGTCACCCGGGGTCAAAACTACATTAAAATCAGCCATAAAAAACTCCTTACTTTGGCAGCTAGCACGTATCTAACGATTTTGGCCTTTGTATCACTCATATTGTACACTACAAACTATGGATAAGGGGTACCTATCTTTAACTTTACAGACCACGTTCCGTACCCTTTGGGTACTGCACTGGGCGGCTACGATCTGTAAAGTTAAAGATAGGTACCCCTGTTAAACAATCATGGCAAAAACAGGTATTATTGGACACCGCGGCGCCGCAGGTTTGGCACTAGAGAACAGCCACGAAAGCATGCTGGCCGCATTGGATTATGCTGTCGATGCAATTGAATTTGATGTCCGGCGGACGCTCGATGACCAGCTTATCGTCCTGCACGACCCGCACACCGGCCGGATTGCCAACGAAAAAGTGCGGGTAAACACAAAAACTTTAAGCGAGCTGCGCGCCCTCAGGCTGAAAAACGGCCAGTCAATTTCAACTCTCGAAGAAGTATTACACATCATTGGTGACAAAAAACCAGTTGTTATTGATGTAAAAGACCCCGGTTGCACGGAAGCTCTTGTAAAGATTCTGGCGGATAATCCTATGGTCCGAGCCAGCTTTACGTCACTATTAACAGAGGAACTGGTAAGAATTCACACGGCCCGCCCAGGCCTAACTATTTGTGTACGTGACATAATCAACCCGTTCCGGATTCTTAGAACAGCGCGGATGGCCGACGCGGAAGCTATCAGCCTGAATATGCGGCTTATCAACCCCCTGACATACCGTTTGGCGCAGAAAAGAGGCCTGGAAGTTCGAATTTACACTGTCAATAGCCCATGGTTGGCGCATTTTTTCCGCAAGATGTATCCTGGAATTATCATGTACACGGACTATCCGGAAAGATTCACTGCAAAACCATGATCGCCACCCTCGAAAGAATCGATCGAATCAATGATACCGTCAAAATGTTCTGGTTCCGGCCCGAGCGACGCATGCATTACACCGCCGGGCAGTTTACCGAATTATATTTGCCCCACGAAAATCCGGACGACCGTGGCGAGCGTCGATGGTTCACACTTTCCAGCTCGCCCAGTGAGGACTTACTCGCAATTACCACCCGTTTTGCCGGAGAAAAAAGCAGTACCTTTAAAAAGAAGCTTTTTAATCTGCCGATTGGTACCAAGGTGACGTTGGCCGATCCCATGGGTGACTTTGTGCTGCCGAAAGACAAAACCATACCTTTACTATTTGTCTCGATAGGCATGGGCGTGACCCCTGTGCGGAGCATGATCAAATGGCTGACTGACACTGGCGAACATCGCAATATCCGCTTGCTTCATGCAGTCAGAACCGAGCCTGAACTCATCTTTCGTAGGCTGTTTGAAGCATACGATATGGAATTTACGCCGATTCTAAAGGAACCCTCCGCGTCCTGGGAGGGCGAAACAGGACTACTTACGGCTGACCGGGTGAGCCGGGCGCTCGATACGCCGAAAACATTAGTCTACCTGTGTGGACCCGAAGATTTCACCGAAGCAATTACGGACGAAACCGTAAAGCACGGCGTGGCAAAACATCGGGTTGTTACGGACTTCTTCCCAGGATATAGCCAGAATTAGAGCGGTCAACCTTGGGCATCGCAACTGTTAGTTTTAATCACTGCTAGTCTTTAAATCGGCCCTGGCGCCTTGTCTTTACATCACCCTCCAGCTTACGCGGCGCCAGCAGGGTGAGTTGGCAGTGCAGCGCTTCTTCGGCCATACGGTAGGGGTTGAGGCCATGGGCGTGGTGCACTACAGCGGCCGGATCTTTTATAATTCCATATCCGACTTTTAGCATTGCTTTAGCCAAGACGGTGTCCTCGCCTCCTGTTTCATAACGCTCATCGAAATGGCCCAACTCCTCCCAAACGGATTTGGAGAACATTGCACCTACTGCTCCCATTACCCCCAGCCCTGCTCTTCTAATTCTCCTTGGCCCCGCTAGCAAAGAACGATGCACTTCCAGTCCGCTCAGCAGCCGCTCACCTCTTGAAGCCTGTTCAGTTGGCAGCTGTACTTTCGAACCGAACACTCCGGCGATACGTCCGGGGCCATTCATATGCCTTACCATCGCATGAAGCGTCAAACGGGTAGCCAACCGGGCATGTGCAACTGTCATTAGAACTGCATCGTGCCTGGCGGCTTCCATGCCCAGGTTCATCGAATGCGGGTAGGTAAAGTCGTTTTCGGGAAGTTTTACTACTGTGGCCCCAAATGCTCTGGCCACATCACGGGTAGCATCCGAGGATGCGTTATCCACCACCACAATCTGCGGATCCTTACGCAATCGCTGGGCGGCAATGTCCTCAAACAATCGCCCAAGTTGCAGTGCTTCGTTGCGCGCGCGAATCACTATACTCATAGGAGGATCGGCGGCCAGGCTGTCTTGGAGCGTGGCGGCCGCCTGCGCCTCTAATCTTTCCGTAATCGCGTGGTTGGCGAACGGCACTAAATTAATCAGTTCTGGATGTAGGATATTAGTCACAGGGGCAAATTATATCGGACTGCGGGCATTCCGGCTAGTGCGGCGCCCGAAGGCTAGTCATGGTTTAGCCGTGCTTGCGCTCGTGCTCTTCCAGATACTCCCGAATGCGGAGGGCGGCAGTAGCGCCCTCACCGGTTGCGGTTGCGATCTGCATGGTTGAGCCGGAACGTACGTCGCCTGCCACAAACACACCCGGAATAGTCGTCTCCAGGTGGTCATTACAGGTTACGAACCCGATTTCGTCCAGCGCGACATCCGAACTTCGCAAAAATTGTGTGTTAGGGCTAAGTCCGACGAATACGAAAACACCGTCGGTTTCGAAGGCTACCTTTTTGCCGGTCAGCTTGTCTGTGCCCATTACTTTGACTACTTTGCCATCTTCGCCTAGAATTTCATCGGTTGTGGTATTGAAGTGCACCGTTATCTTGTCTTTGTGCTTCTCAAAAAGCTCATGTTGCAGAACTTCGGATGCACGCATCTTGTCAGAGCGCACCAGCAGGTCGATATGCGAAGCGAAGCGGGTCAAAAACATCGACTCCTGGACGGCCGAGTTACCGCCGCCCACGACTACAAGCCGTTGATCGCGGTAAAATGCACCGTCGCAAGTGGCGCAGTAGTGCACGCCGCGCGCGTAATATTCTTGCTCGCCGGGGACATTGACTTTTTTATAGTCGCTCCCGGTCGCGATCAGGACTGTCTTGGCATAGATGTCGCCGCTGGTGGTTTCCAGTTTTTTGTACTTGCCCTCATCAATAATTTTTGTGACTTCGCCCAATTCGATATTTGCGCCGAACCGTTCGGCCTGCAGGCGGAGTTCTTCGGCGAACTCAAGTCCGGCAATGCCTTTTGGAAAGCCGGGGTAGTTGTCGATCCAATCCGTTACGGCAGCCAGCCCACCGATGACCCCACGTTCAAATAGCATCGTCTCGATGTCTTCGCGGGTGGTATAGATGGCAGCCGACAGAGCCGCAGGGCCGGCACCGATCATGACGACCTCGTGCACGGTCATAGGAGTTTCCTGGGTGGTAGCGTCCGGCATATTCTTAGGCTACAGCTGGTGCCAGCTTAGACAAATTGAACCCCACTACTACTTCGCGGCTGTCGTCCTCTTTGGTTACGACGATAACCGGTACTGTTGTCACGCCACTGATGGCAGTAGCTTCAGCACGTCGCTCAGGATTCTGGTCGACGTTCACCTCGTCGTAAGAAACACCTTTCGCCCCCAAAAAGCGCTTGACCATAGCGCATGAAGCGCAAGTGTTGGTAGTGAAAATTGTAACGTTTTTTGGCATATCCCCTCCGCTTAGAACGTCGCTGCGATTCTAACGCAGCAGTTTTGTTTTTAGTTATGCTTAGTATTATATAGCGTTCGCCCGACGAATGATAGCGCTATATATTGTGTTTTTTACGTTAAATCGCCCTCTCTTTGTCTTTACTGCCCAATTTTATGCAGTGTTACATCGAAGACCAGATCCGCATTGGCAGGAATGTCTGATCCTTGCGGCGGATTTGCCCCGTAGGCTTTGTCGGCGGGTATGAACATACGGCGTTTTCCGCCCTCTTTCATGCCTACCATGCCTTCGCTCCAACCCGGAATCACCTGGCTTAGCGAGAATGTGGCTTGCTGTCTGCGGTTAAACGAGCTGTCGAATACCTTGCCATCAGATGCCACTACACCGACGTAGTCGACGGTTACGATATCGCCCGTTTTAACCTCGGCGCCTGTCCCGGCGACAAGGTCGGTTGTCTCCAGTTTTTCTACTTTTGCTACAGGAGTAAATCCATCCATTTCGGTTCCTTTCAATGTTGTTGGCTTTGCTTGCGATTGGGCAGTGTCTTCGGTATTTACCTCTGTTTGCTCGGTATCAGCAGCCTTGTTTTCTTGCACTAACTGCACAATCAATGCAACGCTTACTCCAACGGTTGTGAATAAAAACGCCATTGCAATAACCAGCGCAAAAACCCTATCTCTTTTTCGTGCCATTCATATCTCCCTTAGTCCCTCGTTCCTACCCAGTATATCAGCAAATGCCCTAATGGACAGTGGGAATTGCACGAACCAGACGTTCTAACAACATGCTGTGGTCCGCGGTTTCAAGGGTAGAGACGGGCGCAATACCATCGAGAGTGCGCGGCAGCTCGGCTAAGTCCAATATATACGGTATAAACTTGCCTTCCTCTGTTATAGGAATGTCGTCCTGGGGCGTGACACCCATTGCTTCCAAAACAAGCCCGTCTTTGCTTACGACATAGTCACGGACTTCCATATTCCAATCTTCGGTACCGTGGTAATATTCTTTGATCCAGTAGCCAAGATAATCCGGCGTGTCCTCACCGGCACTCGGCCAGTGCAGCACGAAGTATGTGATCCTTTCTGACTCATCCGGATCAATAAGCACTGAGGCCTCAGTACCAGGATGATAGGCAAGGTTTATGCCATCCAAAAGTAAGTGAAGCGCTTGTGCCTGTTTAGATTCGCAAATCGCAAGCGCCGTGAGGTGCGATTCTGGTTTCTTCTCTATATGGTGGGGCATATGATCAACCGTAAGGCTACGAGGCAATCTCGTATTGTTTGAGTTTCTTTTTGGTCGCTTCGGTCGCGCCTTGCTGGAGCTCCAAAAGCTGCGCGTAAATGCCGCCGCTTTTCGCTAGTTCTGCCGGTGAGCCGACCTCGTCAACGGTACCGCTGCGCAGTGTAACGATCTGATCTACATGCTGAATTGTGCTAAGGCGGTGTGCGATAATGATCGTCGTGCGGCCCTTCATCAGGTGTTCGAGTGCCTCCTGGACCATGTGCTCGCTTTTGCTGTCGAGGCTGCTGGTTGCTTCATCCAGAATCAGGATCGGCGCATCTTTCAGCAGTGCGCGGGCGATGGCAATCCGCTGCTTCTGGCCGCCACTTAGCTTAAGCCCGCGCTCACCGATCTCTGTGTCGTATCCCTTTTCGAACTTCTTGATAAAGTCGTGTGCGTTGGCAGCTTTGGCAGCAGCGGCAACTTCTTTGTCGGTAGCGCCCGGTTTGGAATAGGCGATATTTTCCCGGACCGTTCCGCTAAACAGCGCCGGCTCCTGAAACACAACGCCAATCGCACCGCGCAGACTCTTTTGTGTTACTTCGTCAATACGCTGGCCGTCAATCCGAATCTCGCCTGCGTCCACATCGTACATGCGCAGTAGCAGGTTGGTGATTGTAGTCTTGCCCTCGCCACTTTCGCCCACCAGCGCAACTTTGTTGTCGGGCACGACGTTAAATGAAATGTCCTTCAATACCGGCTTACCGGATTCATACGAGAAATCGACCTTGTCGAAAGTAATCTGTCCGTTCCGAATGCTTAGCGGCTTCGCGTTGATGCCATCCTGCGATTCCGGCTCGACATCCATGACCTCAAAATAATCTTTTGTATTAGCTACTGCGCGCTGCGACTGGTCAACCAAGAAGCTGATGCTAAAAATAGGAATTCGGATGAACGTCGCGTACTGGATAAGCAGCACCATCGTACCTATGGTGTACCGCCCACGCGCCGTCTCGACAAAGATAAAAATGTAGACCGCAAAGAAGATAATATTCAGCACCAGCCGGCGCACCACATCTTGTTTGTGCCAGTATTTGCTCTGCGGACTTGTCGTCTTGACGGCTTTATTGTAATGCTTACCGAAAAACTTCAGCTCGCGCGTTTGCTGTAGGAAACTTTTAACAACCCTGATCTGGCCGATGCCTTCGGCAAATCGCCCGCTGGCGATATCTATATCTTCGTTGATTGATTTTTGGTAGTCCTGCCACTTAGTGCTGGTGCGCGTGGTAAGCCATATAAAAACCGGATACAGAAGTAGTAACATCAGGGCAACCTGCCAGCTGTAGTACGCCACGATTGCCAGCGAAAACACGGTGCTGAAAACAAACTGCAAGAAGTTATTGCTGACAACCTGGACATAATTCGCTACCTGTCCGATGCCGCGGTTCATGCGGTTGATAATTTTACCGGAAAGCTCTGTATCAAAATACTTTTGCGGCAGATTCAGTACATGCTCATAATATCGCTGACTCATAAAGCGCTGGAGTTTTATGGAAAGCATGTCGCCCAGATACCCACCAAAATTGCTGAGCAGCGTGGAAGCCACATCGGTCAGAAAAATAAGCGTGGCGAACAGGGCTACTAATTCGACGTTGGCCTCGCCGCCACTAGCGATCTTAGTC
>Ga0075367_10000033_pt1 | contig 30627 bp, 29 predicted proteins | sample EndMethybrTD3032_FD_71399 | JGI IMG/M metagenome (GOLD analysis project Ga0075367, IMG submission 71399) | Populus endosphere microbial communities from Tennessee, USA - Endosphere MetaG P. TD hybrid TD303-2 | ecosystem: Host-associated > Plants > Roots > Endosphere | place: USA: Tennessee... | reverse complement strand
CCACGTCGTCAGTCATCCGTGCTCTCCTTCGCTCAACTCGATCGCCCCGAGCATGTCCGTTATGACGAACTGTACTACGGAATTACGTACCTCTGTTGCCTCGGTCACGCGTAACGGCCAGCCGGCCCGCTCCCCGTTGCGTGCAGCATGTTGTACGCTTGTCCGGAATGTCGCACCAACATCGATGTCCGCAGATGCGCGATGGAGAAGCTCGTGAGCACTGACGTCCCGAAAGACGACTTCGAGACGCGCCTGCGGGAGGCGTTGGCAGAGGCGAACGTGCCGACACTGCAGATGCTGATCGTGCAACTGACGGGCGACGAGGAATGGTTGCGCCATCCGTACTCGATGACCCGGTGCCGCGGAGTCGACGACAACGACTCCGGCGGGCTTTCGGACGAGCTTCAGGAGCGGATCCGCGCGGCTGCCTTCACCGCCATCAGGGATTGGCATTCTGGCAAACCGGTTGCCATCCCGAGGATCCCGGAGGACCAGCTGCTGCGCATGATGCGGGTGTCGGTCGGCGAACCCATCCCCCGGGACTACGCCAAGCTCATGGCAGCGAAGATGGACTCCTACCTGGACCCCGCGGGTCAAGTCCCAGACCTGCGCTCCGTCGCGCGCGAGGGTTTCCGGGTCCTCATCGTGGGAGCCGGAATGTCGGGCATCGCCCTGGGCGTACGTCTCAAGGAAGCCGGTATCCCCTTCGTCATCATCGAGCGCGGCGATGAGGTGGGAGGGACCTGGAACCAGCACCAGTTCCCCGGGGCCGGAGTCGACACCCCCGCGCACTTGTACTCCTACTCGTTCGCGCAGGGCACGTGGGACCACTACTTTCCGAGCCGCGACGAGGTGCACGCCAACTACGTGCGCATCGCCGACGAGTTCGACCTGCGCCAGCACATTGTGTTCCAGACAGAGGTTGTCGCCGCTCGCTACGACGAGTCGAAGCACCTCTGGCACGCCGACCTGCGGGGGCCCGATGGCACCGTCAACATCGAGACAGCCCCCGTCCTCGTCAGCGCGGTCGGCGCATTCAGCACGCCCAAGTGGCCGGACATCCCGGGTCTCGACGACTTCGGGGGCGACCTCATCCATCCTGCCTGGTGGAACCACGAGGTCGACCTGAAGGGCAAGCGCGTCGGGGTCATCGGCAACGGGGCGACATCCATGCAGATCGTCACCGCCATCGTCGACGACGTCGAGCACCTCACCGTCTACCAGCGCTCGAAGCAGTGGGCGGCGCCATTCCCCAAGCTGCACCGCCCGATCCCCGAGGGTTCGAAGTTCCTGTTCTCCGAGGTCCCACTCTACGAGTGGTGGTACCGGCTGCGGCTCAGCTGGATCTTCGACAGCAAGGTGTACGACTCGCTTGTCGTCGACCCCGAATGGGAGCACCCTGAGCGCTCGCTCAACGCGATCAACGACGGGCACCGCCGCTTCTTCACCCGCTACATCCAGGACGAGATCGGCGATCGCGAGGACCTTGCTGAGAAGCTGATCCCGGACTTCCCGCCGTACGGCAAGCGCATGTTGCTCGATCACGGCTGGTTCCGCACCATGACGCGATCCGACGTAGAGCTCGTGACTGAGCCGATCGAGCGCATCGACGAGACCGGTGTGCAGAGCGTCGACGGGATCCACCGCAGCCTCGACGTGCTCATCACGGCGAGCGGCTACGACGTCGTGCGGTTTCTCGCACAACTGCCCCTCTTCGGACGCGACGGGGTCTCAATACGCGATGCATGGAACGACGACGATCCCCGCGCCTACCTCGGCACGGTGACCCCCGGCTTCCCGAACTTCTTCATGTTGTACGGACCGGGCACCGCGCTGGGTCATGGAGGCAGCTTCATCTTCATCACCGAGTGTCAGATCAACTACGTCATGAGCGTGCTCGAGCAAATGCTGGTCGCGGACGTGCCGGAGGTGGAGGTCCGAGCAGACGTCTGCGCGGACTACAACGACGTCATGGAGAAGAAGCACGCCAACATGATCTGGATGCACCCGGGCATCTCCACGTACTACCGGAACAAGCAAGGTCGGGTCGTCATGAACAGCCCGTGGCGGACCGCGGAGTACTGGGAGATGACGAGACGAGCCGACATGTCGGACTTCGTGCTGGCCGAGACCCCAATTTCGGCCCCGGCGGTGCATCCGTGATCGAGGTCACCGCTGTCCGCGACCCCGGCAGCGGCGTTGGCCTGGTGCGGTTCGCCGACGGCGAGCGCAATCACTTGAGCCCGGCGCTCATCGCGGAACTGGCCGACGCCTACGGAGACCTCGAGCGGGCTGGCTGCCGCTCGATCGTGTTGAGCACGCCCTCGCGGCATTTCTGCGCTGGAGCTCACTTCTCCGGTCACGATCCCGGACGGTCGCGCGCGGAGCGACCCAACGCTCCTATCTACGACCTGGTCCCCCGGCTGTTCGCGCGCACGGTCCCGGTCGTCGCCGTGGTCGACGGAGCCGCCATCGGTGGGGGACTTGGGCTGGCGATGAGCGCCGACTTCCGCGTGGCCGGACCGACCGCACGATTTTCGGCGAACTTCGCCCAGATCGGCATGAGCCCGGGCTTCGCGCTGACCTACACGCTCAAGCGAGCCATCGGCCACTCGCACGCGGCGAGGCTGCTCTACACAGGGAAACGGATCGGTCCTGAAGAAGCAGAACGAATCGGGCTGTGCGAGTCCGTCGCCGAGACTCGCGAGGCCGCAGAGGCTGCAGCGCTGTCCCTGGCGAGCGAGATCGCGACGTCGGCACCTCTAGCGGTCCACGCCATTCACGACTTGCTCAACCCGGAGATGCCTGCGCTCATCCGAGCCACGCTCGACCGCGAGCACGCCCGTCAGCGAGAACTCTATGCCACTGACGACTTCCGGGAGGGAGTAGCGGCCGCCCGCGATCGTCGCGCAGCCAACTTCACCGGCGCGTAGCGTCGAGCGGGTCTGCGATTCCTAACGCTGTGGCACAAGCATCAAAGGTTGCCCTGGCCACCCGCGAACCACTGCTCGCGAAGCGCGTCGACGCCGACGTCCATCGCCGCACCGTCGGTCAGCTCTTGACCGCGGTAGAACAGCTGCTTGGTGGTCCGCATCGCATCGCCGTCGATGCCCGACACTGTGGCAGCGAGGGCAACGGCCGCGTCCAGCGTCCGCTCGGCCTCGACCACGCGATTGACCAGCCCTAGGGTCAGCGCCTCCTGCGCATCGAGGAACCGGCCCGTAACGAGCATCTCGAAGGCCAGTCGGCTGCCGAGCTGCCGCGCCAGGCCGACCATCGCCGTCGTCGGTGTAATAGAGCGCACCAGCTCCGGAAAGCCGAGCCTCAGGTCGTCACCCGCGACCACCATGTCCGCCGACAGCGCAAGTGCAGCGCCGCCACCTACGGCGGCCCCGCGCGCCGCTGCCACAACGGGGATGCCGATCCGACGAGAGAGAAGGAAGAGATCCGCCATTGACCGCGCACGTGCCAACTTGGCAACAAAGTCGTCGACGCCTGCAAACTCGTCGAGGTCGCCGCCGCCGGACAGATGGTCGCCCTCTCCGGTGATCACGACAGCAGAGATGTCGGGGTCGTCGTCCGCTGCGACCAAGCCGGCACGTAGGCGTTCGAGGACCGCAGTGTTCATCGCGTTGCGCCTATGCGGCCTATTGATGCTGAGGACACGCACTGCACTGCGCTCGGCAGTGATGTCACGGATGAGGACAACGTCCTGTGCGTCGGTCATGATCCGGGCCGCCGCGCCATCTCGTTCTCGTTCCCGTGGGCACAGGCGCGCCCTGTGTCGACAGTCATGGCGAGTGCGGGGTCGACGGCCGCTCGGGCGCTGCAGTGAGTGGGCGCTTATCGCGGCCCACGAATCGCCAGGGGAGCCCGCTGACCGCGTAGCGGCCGCGCGCCGAGCTCTCCACGAACTGGAAGACCTCACTGTCGAAGAGACGCGGGTCGTGGGCAAGCGCCGGCGCGTCGTACACGAGGGAGGCCCGCACTCCCGCCCCTTGAAGACGCGCCTCGATCTCGCGACCAGGCAGGTCGTCGCCCACGCCCCCGGGCAGCTCGAACCGCTGACCTCGCCGCGTCACCACAGGCACCGCGGCGCCAACTACCGCTGCGTAGGTCTCCGCCTCGTGCGCGTTCGAGATGGTGACGGCCAACTGTTCGCCCGTGCGCGGTAGCAGGAGGAAGAAGTCACCTCCAAACCGTCCTGGGGCATACGTACTCTCGGGCTCGACATCCATCTGATCCACGAGGTGCGCAGCGAGGGACTCCGCCATCGACACGTCCACCGACATGCTCTGCTCCTTCTCCGGAGCGAGCGCCCACGCAAGGATCCAGATGGCCGCGGAGACGCTGGCAAGCGGGTCAGCCCACGGTGTGCCGATCCCGGACATCTCGCCTCGGACATTCCTGGTTGCGGCGATCAACCCGGCGAACGCGTGAATCGTGGTGCCGTAGGCGCGGTACTCGGACCACGCTCCCGTACGCCCGAAACCGCTGGACGCGAGGCTGAGCTTAGGTGGCGTCGAGCCGCCGACCTGCCGCGGGTCGACGCCCAGCAAGGCCGCGCGGTGGGGACTCAGGTTGTGCATGACGACGTCGTACGGCTCGATATCGAGCGAGCTGCCGTCGGCACCCACTTCGATGTCCAGGCCGATCTTGCTGAAGTTGAGGTGGTTGAAGTAGGCGCTGCGATTCGGCCCGGCGATCCCCTGGGCGAATGGGCCACGGCGGCGGTAGATGTCGAGTCGCAGCGGGTCTTCAGCCTTCGTCACCGATGCCCCCATTGCCCCGAGCCAAGCCGAGGCCAGCGGCACCGCCAGCACATGGCCCGAGTCGAGGATCCTCAACTCGGGCAGAGGGATGTGACCGCGAGCCGTGGCGCTCTCTCGCTCCAAATCCTGGACGACCGCCGGCAGAGGCATAGCCGCGTCGAAACGTCGACCGGCTCCCGCGGCGCTCTCGCGGAAGGACTGGATCGTGTGCACGGTCGCGCAGGGAACGCCCGCCTCCTGGAGCGCTGCTTCGCACTCGATGACCGTCCTCGGTGCCGTCCATCGTGCGAGCGCCTGGTTGACCTCGTCCGGGCGTTCGCTCGCCTCCTCGACGGTCCGGACTGCGCCCAGCGCAGGTGAGAGCACGCCGCGAAAGCCCTCCCACTGGTGCTGCTCGAGCACGAGCACGTAGACCGAGCCGTCACGGCACTCGAAGAAACCTGACGGCGCCCCGTAGCGAGCCGCACCGCCCACGCTGGGGCAGTCGTTCAGAGCGTGCGCCATCTCGAGTGACAGGCCCGTGGCGATGATGGCCCCCTGCCCACTGAGGTCGAGGTGCGCCGGGCGTGCGTTGGATCGGAACTCGCTGAGGCCGTGCAGAGCGGCCATCGCCATGACGTTTCCCACGAGATTCGACCCCAGCGAGCCTGCGGGAATGGTCGGAGCCTCACCGTCGGGTCCCGGCGTGTGGCCCAAGATGCCGCCGGCGGCAAGGAGTGTCAGCTCAGAGCCGTTGGCCTCGGCACGCGGGTCCGTCATCCCGTAGGCACTCACCGTCACCCAGACGGAGCGGTTGAGCTCGCCCACGCGCTGCACGTATTGATCACGCCCGCCCCGCGTACCGCCTCCGTCGTCGATGAGGTCCACGAGCACGATGTCAGCGTCGCAAGAGACGTCATCGACACCGTCGACCCGTGTCAGCGTCGATCCGAACTGGCCCAGCACACTGGATGCCATGGCAGTCGACACGGAGTCGCCGACCACGGTGACGCGGACGCCCTCCAGCCAGGTCGACACCCTTGCCTCTGGCCGGGAAGCCCTCGACACCTGACCAAGTTCCTGAGTCATGTCTCGATCGTCCTCTCGTGGCAATCTTGCGTCGTCGACCGAACGGGCGCCTCGGCGATTCGACATATCGTACTGTGATTCATCAATCCGTACCAGCCAAGTAGTTGCCGCAATCTTGCCGTCAATCGAAACCGGGACCCTGCGCAGCAGTTGCCTGACGCGGCGCGCTCGTCAAGATCGGGCGGGCGGTAGCGAAGCTCGCCTCAACGTCCCGCTACGGGCGGTGCGATCTGGTTCGGCGTCCGCCCCTGTTCGAAGGCGTCGTCGCGTGCCACGAGCGTGCTCTTCAAACCTTCCCGCTCGACGCGGTCCCAGAAGTCGACGACCGGGGCCGACAGGTGAGCCAGCACGTCGAGCTCGACCGCGCGGTTGGTGGCCTCGCTGAAACCCGCAGAGTCCCACGCCGCGTTGAGCGCGTGCTTGACGACGGCCGTGAGCTCCTGCGGCACCATTGCAATGCGCTCGGCGAGCTCACGGGTGCGGACGGAGAGCTCTGCTTCCTCGTACGACGCCGAGATCAGGCCATTCTGTGCGGCCTCCGCTCCCGTGAGGAGATCGCCCGTCAGAGCGAGCAGCTTCGCTCGCTGAGGGCCGACGAGCCACGACCACACAGGCAACAGCATGGTGATCCCGAGGCCGCGCACGTTGGGGACACCGATGTTGGCATCGTTCGCTGCCACGGCGATGTCGCTTGCGAGCATCAGGTCGGTGCCGCCCGCAAGACAGTATCCGCGGATCTCCGCGATCGTGACGAGAGGCTGGTCGCGGTAGGCCTTCATGAAGGTCACGACCTCGGTGAGACGGCGGCGGTCCTCGACCGGAGTCTTCGGCCGCATCACCCCCGGATCGAGCTTGTACCCAGAGGAGAAGGCGCGGTCGTCTCCACTCACTATCACCACCGCGGCGCCCGCTTCGCGAGCCTTCGCCAGCGAGTCGAGAATGGCCTCGCGCATGGCGGCCGACAGGGCGTTGCGGTCGCCGGGTGAGTTCAACGTCAGACGATGGACGCCGGGGGCCGCCTCGGCGAGGAGGACGAGCGACGAGCTAGGACCTACGGACATCTTGTTTCCCATCGTGGGGTGGCTTGTCAGCGCCGCTGTCCGGTCTGAGGTAGGGCGCGTACAGCGGATCGGTCTCGTCGCGGCGCGCGCGATCCATGCCCTCCTCGATGGCTATGTAGTTGGCGTTCGGCTCCTGCCGCACCCACTCGAGGACCACCGCGCGTCGAGCGATCCGCCACCCCACTGCTTCGCGGTGCTCGAAGATGTCGACATAGCGCCCCGCTACGGTTCGCCGCAGCACCTCGTCCGACCCCGCATCCTTGAAGAAGGTGTCGTCCTTCGACGAGGTGACCGTCTTGTTGCTGGAGAAGTAGGATTCGACCCGCGCGAGACGGGGGTCCTCGTCGAGGATGTGGATAGACACATTCGAGAGGACATGCATGCTTGTCGACACGAACTCGTGGTTCGGTTTCACCCAAGCGATGAACTCCGCCACGGTCCCGCTGAACTGGCTGTGGTCGTCGACAGCGTCCTCGTGGAAGCACGACAGCACCAGGTCCCAGTCCTTACGGTCGATCCCCTGGCAGTAGGCCACCAGGACCGCGTTGATCTGGTGGTGCGCGAGAAGTTCTTCACTAGTGCGCGGGCCGCGTGGATGAGCGATCTCACGGTTCATGGCGTCCTTGGGGCGAGTCACTGCGTACGCAGTTCAGAATGCTGATACGTAATACCGTAACGCTTGAGTACCGCTGGTGTCGACGGCCCAGCGCGCTGGCGGCCACATCGACCGACCGCCCGACGTCCTCAGGAGGTCGATCCGGAAGCCGAACCTCGTCCGCCTCCACGACCTTCAAGCGCCGGAAGCGGGTCGGTTCTCGGCCGGTTGTCACGAGTTGCGGCCAGTGCCATAGTCGACAGACGGTGACGACGAGTTGGACCGCCGACGTCGAGGTAACGGTGGCCGCCGAACCCAGGTCGTTGGAGGTTGACGGCTGGATTGAACTGCTTCGACCCCATTCGCCCGACGTCGGCATAGGAGACACCTTCCCGCGTGAAGGCACTGCCTTCGTCACTGTGACCGTTACTGTCGACGCGGAGTCGCTCGGTGCAGCAGCGTCCCGCGCGGTCGTTCTGGTCGAGCAGGTAACGGGTGGCCCCGTCATTGGCGTCATGACCTTCGACACTCACGAGTACGAGTTGCACGTCGAGGCGCCGTTTCGGTGCCGCCGCCGTTCCCACAGCCTGATCGGTTACTCCGACATCGCCGACATCTCAGGCGCCTGAGGCTTGACGGAGCGTTCCGGCCACCAACTGGACCCACCGCACTCATGACGAGTCGCGATTCCCGGCGAGTTGTGACGCGTCTCCCGAGTTCGCCCCTGCTGATGCACGCCGCCCTGCACTGCGCCGCTACCTGCGCGATGCGCTCGCAACTGACACCTCGAGGACCGAACGCTCCGTCGCCGGGTCTGCAGGATCACGACAGTTCCTCCACGACACTCCACGGGAACCCGCCTGGGACGTCATAGGCACGTTCGGCTTGTGTCCATGCGGCGATGCGGCGGCCTTGGGAGCTGTGGTTCACGAGCCAGGTGAGCAAGCTTGTCGGCCGACCTCCATCGGACGCGCCAAGACATTCGACCGCCGCCTTTCGGAGCAGTGCTACCCGACCACACGGACCTCACCAAGTACCTCGCACGCGGTGCACCATCGGAGACATGGGTCGCGCAGAACTTCCCCAGTATTCCCCAAGACAGCCGAAGAAAGCCGGCTTCCATCGCAACCGTCCGGACGAGTCGGCGACACTTGCACGCCGTAGCCACATGACAACGCGCAGGTTAGACGGGGTCTTGACGCTTCTATGACGGCCAGCCCTTGGAGGTCATCCCCGCGGGAGCACAAGCTTCCCTGCAAACGCTGACCTTCGGTGGCGATCGAGCACCTACTGCCTACTTCTCGAGGATGGTCGACAGATGTCCTGCTGGCACCCGGTTCACGCCATGACAGCCTAGTTGAGAGGCGCTGCGGCTGAGATCCGAGCCAACTGCGAGCGGAGCGCCGGGTTGGGCGCGGTGAGGTGCTGGAGGTCTTCCGCGGTGTCCAGATCTAAACGTAGCCCACGAATGGATCGCCGAGCGGGCTCGTATCCCAGACGTCGATGCATGTGGGCGGAGCCGCGACCGAATGCGATGCCCATCGGAGTGAGTGCGTCGTTGATGAGGAGCGTCGTCCCGACGCCATGATGGTCGGCGACGAACAAGGGACGTCGGCGTTCTCGGAACTCACCTATCAGGCCGTCCAGATCGTTGGGATCCAGACATGGCAAGTCAGCCACGAGGACCGCGATGGCCGAATCCGGAGAGGCGACCTTGGTGTGCCGGCGTCCCAACGCGGCAGCTCTGTTCATGCCCAGCGGCGACCCTTCCGGGACAACGTGAGCACCTGCCGCTTCGGCGTCCGCAGCGATGTGCAGATCGCTGGTGACCACGTAGACATCGCCCACGGACCTGGCAGCGAGTGCAGTTCGTATTGTCGTGGCTGCCAAGCACCAGGCGATCTGCTGTCGCCGTGACGGCTCCACCGTCAGCCGGGTCTTGGACGTGCGCGCATCCTTTGCCAGGACCACCACTGCGACTCGCTCGGGGAGGCTCACATTCTGGCCTTTGGGCCCCGAAGCATCGGCGTGCCGTACGTCGTGGTCCGTTCTACCATCGGCCGGCCGATGCCGGCCCCGATCTCGACCAGCTCGGCCACGGTCTTCGCGGATCCGTGCTGGCTGCCAGCCATCCGGGAGATGGTTTCCTCCATCAGCGTCCCGCCGACGTCGTTGGCCCCGGCTTGCAGCATCGCGCGAGTGCCGTCGACGCCGAGCTTGACCCAGCTCGTCTGAATGTTATCGATAGAGCCGTGCAGCATGATCCGCGCCATGGCATGGACCGCAAGGTTGTCGCGCAGCGTGGGGCCTGGCCGGGCGACGCCGGCGAGGTAGATCGGCGAGCTGGTGTGTACGAACGGTAGTGGCACGAACTCGGTGAACCCGCCGGTCTCGTCCTGGATCCGGCGCAGAACCCTGAGGTGCTGCACCCAGTGCCGCGGGTTGTCGACGTGGCCGTACATCATCGTCGAGCTCGACCGCAGCCCCAACCGGTGGGCAGTGCTCACGACCTCGATCCACGTCTCGGTGGGCAGCTTGCCCTTGGTCAGAACCCAGCGGATCTCGTCGTCCAGGATCTCCGCCGCGGTGCCGGGGATGGTGTCGAGACCGGCTTCGCGGGCCTTGATCAGAAAGTGTTCGATCGACAGCCCGGTCCGTGCGGCCCCGCTGACGATCTCCATCGGGCTGAAGGCGTGCACGTGCATGCCGGGCACTCGCTGCTTGACCGCAACGACGAGGTCGAAGTACGCCGAGGCCGGCAGCTCTGGGTCGATCCCGCCCTGCATGCAGACCTCCGTGGCCCCGAGCTCCCATGCTTCCTGGGCCCGGTCGGCGACCTGCTCGAGAGAGAGGGAGAACGCGTCGGCGTCGGTCTTGCGCTGTGCGAACGCGCAGAACCGGCATCCCACGTAGCAGATGTTGGTGAAGTTGATGTTGCGGTTGACGACGTAGGTGACTTCGTCGCCCACCACGTCGCGTCGCAGGTCATCGGCGAACCGGCAGACCTGGTCGAGCAGGTCGCCCTCGGCGGTCATGAGCGCGAGAGCCTGGTCGTCGTCGAGACCGGCTGGGTCGGCCTCGGCGGCGCGCAGAGCGGCGTATACGTCCGAGCCACTGCCCGATATCCGTGGGAGCGATGCCTGCGATGCTGCCGGGTCCTCGGCCATCTCTCCCATGGACAACCCGGCAGCAGCGTCGGCGACCGCGGACCAGTCGCCGTAGATGCTGTCGAAGTCGTCGCGGCGGTCCGCGGTGCGGCCCTCTGTGTCGATGGTCGTGTGCAGGTCTGTGCGGCCCGTGCCCTCCATGACAGCGTCGGGCTCCTGCCACGCCAGGCCAACGGGTCGTACGCCGACGCGGGCGAGCCCATCGGGCAGCGCGAGTGCGTCGACGTGCGCGCCGAGGCGCGGGTCCACCCACGGCGTGCGCTGGCGGACGTAGTGCGGATGCACCGTCAACCGCGGTGCGAGCTCGAAGCCGGCCTCCGCGGAGACGGCGCGCAGCCGCTCGATCGACGGCCAGGGCCGCTCAGGGTTGACGTGGTCCGGCGTCAGCGGCGAGACGCCGCCCCAGTCGTCGATACCCGCGTCCAGCAGCGACCGGCACTCAGAACTGCCCACCGTGCTGTCCACCAGGTTGGGCGGAGCCTGGATCCGCATTGTCGGACCGAGCACGATCCTGGCCACCGCGATCGCGGCGCGGTACTCATCAAGCCCGAGGTCGTCGGCGTGCCGCATCGCGGTGTCGGGCTTGGCGCGGAAGTTCTGGACAATGACTTCCTGGATCGAGCCGTAGAGCCGGGCGATCCGGCGAAGCTCGAAGATCGTCTCGGCGCGCTCCGTGAGGGTCTCGCCGATCCCGACCAGCATGCCTGTGGTGAACGGGATCGACAGGCGGCCGGCGTCCTCGAGCACCCGGATCCGGATCGCCGGGTCCTTGTCGAGGGAGCCGAAGTGCGCCTCGCCGCGGGTCTCGAACAGCCGCCGCGACGTCGTCTCGAGCATCATCCCCATCGACGGCGACACCGGCTTGAGGCGCGTCATCTCTTCCCACGACATGACACCGGGGTTCAGGTGCGGCAGCAGCCCCGTCTCTTCGAGCACCCGGATCGCCATCGCGCGGACGTAGCCCAGCGTCGAGGCATACCCCTGCTCGTCCAGCCACGCCCGGGCCTCGGGCCACCGGTCCTCCGGTCGGTCGCCGAGGGTGAACAGCGCCTCGAGACATCCCAGTTCCGCGCCCGCGCGGGCGATCGCGAGGATTTCGTCCTGGGAGAGATAAGGCGCCGCCAGTTTGCCCGGGACGGTCACGAACGTGCAGTAGTGGCATCGGTCTCGACACAACCGCGTGATCGGGATGAAGACCTTCGGCGAGTAGGTCACCACGCCCCGCCTGCCGGCCCGGATCAGGCCGGCGTCACGCACCCGGCCCGCCACGGCGCACAACCGATCGAGCGACTCGTCCCGCGCCTCCAACAGGGCCGCGGCCTCTTCGACATCGAGACTCGCTCCGCGTTCCGCGCGCACCAATGCCCGGCGAATCTGGGCGTCGGGCGATGGCCGAAAGGTCGGTCGCTCTTGGCCGCGCGGGTGCGTCATGACACTCAGACGTCCGTGACGCGCAACCCAGAGTGCGCCTTGTAGCGCCGGTTCACGCTGATGAGGTTGGCCGTCAAGGCCTCGACCTGGTGGGCGTTGCGCAGTCGGCCCCCGAAGACCCCGCGCACGCCGGGAATGGTGTCGGCCAGCGCTTGGACGAGATCAGTCGCCTCCCGAACGTCACCCAGCACGAGCACGTCGGTGTCAACCTTCTCCATGGCCGGGTCGTCGAGCAGCACCGCGCTGACGTTGTGGAACGCACCGACCACGGTGGAGTCGGGCAGCAGCGCCGCCGCCTGCTGGGACGCCGATCCCTCCTCGACCGGCAGCGCGTAGGCGCCCTGCTTGTCGAAGCCCAGCGGGTTCACACAGTCGACGACGACCTTCCCGGCCAGCACCGTGGCCAAGCTGGTCAACAACTCCGCGTGCCCCTCCCACGGCACCGCCACAACCACGACGTCGCCAGCGGCAGCCGCACCGGCGTTGTCGTCACCGGAGACCGCGCCGCCGGTGGCGGTTGCCAGCTCGACGGCGGTGTCCCTAGCCCGCTGCGCGCTGCGGCTACCGATCACGACCGAAAGGCCAGAAGCGGCGAACCGGCGCGCAAGCCCGCGCCCCTGAGGCCCGGTGCCGCCCAGAACGACGACCGTCTTGCCAACTAGTGACTCGGGCAAACTCATGTGGGCGCTCCTTGCACATGAGCGGGGATGCTTCCGAAACCGATCGGACCTGGGCCGACGTAGTTTCGCACTCGGTCTTTGATCCTCCAGCCGTCGTCGGTGAGGGTGAAAACATCTTGGTACTCACCTGTGGTCATCAGGTCGACGGGTCGCATCGGATCTGGGCCCGTTTGCTTAAGCCAGTGGTACGCCTGGAAGTACGTCCGGGTGAGGACAGTCCCGTCGAGACCCTCCTCGAAGCGCGTGTTGCTCACGTTGTGCATCGCGCCTTCGTAGGGTTGCATCAGCTTGGTAAAGAGTTGTGCGATCTCCTGCCGCCCGTGCACGGTGGCCAGGCCGAGGCCGTGATTTTCGCTGGCGTCCTCCGCGAATACCAAGCGGGCCATCTTGTCGAATTCGAACTTGTCCATCAACTCGCAGTACGTGTAGATGACGTCAAGAATGGCAAACCGGACATCGCTTTCCGGCGCCAAATCGCTGCCTCTGATTTCACCTGGCATCTTGGTATCTCCTCAGGTCATGGACGGCGGCAGAAATGCCGGCGTCGTTAGTTTCAGTCGAATGCATGCGCCGGTCGCCGCAAGGAACGCGAGGCTTCCCAACGTCACTGCGACGCCAGTATTGAAACGTGCAACGGCTCGACGCCGGTGTCGATCTCCTTGCCTTGCACTCGCACGGCTGTCTCAGCCTCCGCGAACGCATACGTGTGGGAGTGCCAGGCCTCGGCGTTCACCCGTCCCTGCTCCAGCGCGAGAAGGGCGAGCCGGAAGGCGTTCTGCCCCACGGAACGCGCTCCGACGACGGTGAGCCCTTTGAGCACGATCTCGTCGGTGGGCATGGCGGGCACCTCGCGGCCCTTGAGGCCGGCCAACACCACACGTCCTCCTCGGCGCACCGTCGCGATCGCGTCCAGGATCGGCCTCGTCGCCAGCGGTGCCACATCTATGGCGCAGTCGAAACTGTTGATGCCCAGTTGGTCAACAAGGCTGTTGGGGTTGGCCGTGTCGATCACTACGGTCTCCGTGGCCCCCAGGCGTAGCGCGAGCTCGAGCTTGTACGAATCGCTGGGAAGTCCGGCCACGACGATTCGCTCAGCGCCCGCCATCGCGGCCGCAGCCGCGCAGGCGAGTCCCCGCTGGCCGGCAGCGATGATCAGGACCGCATCCCCGGCCCTCACACGACCTCGTTCCAGCGCCCAGTCGAAGCCCGCACCCAGAGGGTTGAACAACAGCGCGTCGTTGGTGCTCAGACCGTCAGGAACCGGAAAGAGCAGAGTGTTGCCACCGAGCACCATGTGCTCGGCCATGCCACCGCGGAGGTCTCGCTCGCCGCCCAGCCGCGTGTAGCCGTAGCGGATCTTTGCCGGAGAGACACAGAGCGAGAACTCGCCAGCGCCACACGAGGAGCACACACCGCAGCCGGCGTGGGCAGACACCGCGACACGCGATCCCGGTCGCACTCCCCAGCGAGCCTGCGCCGCTTCCCCGATTCGCTCGATCGTGACCACGGGCTCGTGCCCAGGTATCACCGGCAAGTCCACGACCCCAGGGCCAAGGTGCCCGACATACTGCTCATAGTCGGTCCCGCACAGGCCGCACCCATCGACGCGCGCCAGAGCCTCGTCGTCTCGGAGCCGATCCGGGATCGGCAGATCCTCCAGCGACAACTCCCGCACTCCCCGCTGAACCCAGGCCCGCGTCTTCATGAGATGACCATCAGTACTCGGAGTCCGAGGTTTTCACTGACGTCGTACGTCCTCTTGCCATTCATCCGGTGGTCAAGCATTGTCACGTCCTTCACCTCACTAGCTTGATGTGCACGCATACCGCTTCGGCTGTGTCTGATTCACGAGTTCGAGGACGGGCCACCTAGGCCTGAGAAGTCCAAGGCGGATGGGAGTCGGCCAATGCCCAACGGGCTAGGTCCGACATTGCGCCGCTTGCGACTATTGATGCGCCAGCCTTCAGCGGTCTCCACGAAGACATCCTCGTAGACCCCCGTCGTGATCATGTCGGCCGGCCGAAGCGGGTCGGGTCCCGTCTCGATGAACCAGTGAAAGGCCAAGAAGTAGGTCCACGTACGGACGGCATCATCTGGCCCGGGCTCGAAGCGGATGTTGCTGATGGTGTGCATGAATCCTTCGAACGGCGCCATCATTCTGGCGAATTGGATCGCGACGCCGGCGCGACCCCGCGCGTCCGGGAATCCCTCGCCATGGCTCTCGACCACGTCGCGCGTGAACACCTGTTCGGCCATGGCCTCGAACTCGCGCCGGTCCATCAACGTGCAGTACGTCGTCAGGACGTCGCTGATCGCAGCTCTTGTCTCACATGAGGGCGTCATCGGGTTTCCTCAGCCCCTCTCCGAAACTCATACACGCTCCTGTCGTTCGTGACGGGACGAAAACCGTGACCTGGGGGCTCAGCCGCCAGGGCGCCTGGCTCAGCTCTGCTCCTCCGCCGAGACCAAGCTCGCGGCTAGAACGTCTGTTGAGAGGACAGTGGCAACCACGGTGCACGGTTCCGTCCCCTGGACGCTCCACACATGCTTGGTGCCTCGGTTGATGATGGTGTCGCCCGTGCGCAAAAGGGCCTTTTCGCCAGACTCGAAGATGCAGTACATCTCGCCCTTGAGGATTGTGACGATGTCGACAGCTAAAGTCCCGTGCATTCCCTTTTGATCGCCATCAGTGCCACTCTCCATGCCGTGGAACTTGTCGAACGAGGCGTTGTAGGCGCTCTCCTCGATGGCTGACTCGGGTGGAAAGGTCACAATCCTGACCACGAGCCCAGCCGGGGGTGGTGAGTTGACCACCGTGCCGGTCAGCGTGTCGTCGTCCGTCATTTTGACCGGGAGACTGTCGCTCCTCCAGAGGTCGTTTAGGACGAACGCAGGCAGCGCCTCCCGGGTGTCGGTGAACTCATCCTTGGTGATGTAGGACTTGCCCTGTGCGTCGTTCGCCGAGATCACTCGACGTGCCCGTTCATCAAGATAAGACATTGCGCCTCCTAGTGCTGGCCGTGAGCCGGCACCTTGGTGCACTTGCCAGCGGCCGATGTTCGGTTTCTGAGGGCCGGGGAGGAGGGTCGACGGCCCCAGAGGGGCCGCCGACGCTCCTGGCTGACCAGACCTGCTCAATGTCAGGACTTGCCCCACAGCTTCAGGTACTGCGCTTCCATGTCCTCGACGGCCGGCCAGGCAATCCTGCCTTCGATGTCGTCAGGGATGTTGTCCTTGGTCAGGAGCAGCAGGTTCGGCTCGATCGGGATTACTTCCTGACCAGACCACTTGCGGGCCAGTGCATCGAGGATCCCGAAGGAGTAGGAGTAGCCCTCTGGTTGGACGGTGGCGAGGACGACACCGCTCTGCACGTCGGTGTAGACCTGCTCGCTCCCGCTCTGACCGAGGATCTTGACGTCGTTTAGCCCGGCAGCGTTAAGGGCGGCAGGAAGCCCGGGCTCCATCGCACTCGCCTCAGAGAGGACGACGTACTTGGTGTCCGGCGACCTACGCAACGCGGAGACGATGAGGTCGGGCGCGTCCTTACCAAGCGAGCTCGCCTGGATATCGAGGGTTTCGGACGTGCAGTCTGGGCACTGCTCTTCCAGGGTGCTCGTGAACCCGTCATTCATCGGCGTGAGGATCGCGAACTGCGGCAGATCGACGTACAAGGCGCTGGCCGAGCCGCCGCTGTCCACCACGACCTTGGCCCCCAGCGCTTCGCCGACCTTGCCGAAGTAGTCCGGACCACCCATGGCGAAGAAGTAGGCACTGTTCGGGTCGGGCTCGTCGAGAGAGGCAACGGTGGCGAACAGCACACCCTTCTCCTCGGCCTCCTTCAAGGGCGCCGCAAGCTGGGCAATATCGGCGGTGGGATAGATGACCGCGTCCGCCCCAGAGCGGATCGCCGAGGAGAACGCACTGCTGACCTGCTCGGGCGTCCCATCAGTCGTGACGATGTCAAGCGACCAACCGAGCGCTTCCGCGCCCGGCCTAAGAAGTTCACCGGTCTGCTCGCAGGTCTCGACGCCACAGCTCAGGAAGACGAGCTTCTTGTCGGTAGGGATCGGCTCAGTAATGGGCACGGTCTGGATGATCGTCGTGGGGCGGGTTTGCGCCGCGTCAACGATCTTCTGGGCTGCAGCGACGTCGGCGGAGCTCGAACCCCCGCTGCTGCCGCTGCTGCCGCTGCTGCCGTTGTCAGTGTCGCCGCAGCCGGCCAAGGCCATGGCCGCAACAGTTACGGCGAAAACCACCGTCGTGCCCGAGCGCGAGGCGCCTCTTCGCATCGCTTGACGACGCAATCTGATGGTGCCTGACATTGTTCTCTCTTTCTGTTGTGGCTCATGGCTCTGCCTTGAGCTCTGAGAAGTCGAAGCGCTACGCCTGGGGCGTCGTCGCTGCACTCGAGCGAGCACCCGCCTCGGGATGATCAGCGGGAGCGGTCCCAACGTCGGACTGGGACCCACGCGAGGACGAGGTAGAGCGACGCTGAAGCCCGGTGACCGCGAGTGCGGCAATGAGCACCAGGCCAACGAACATGGACTGCGACCACGCGGGAGCGGCGGCCAGCGCCAGGCCTGTGGTCCCGGTGCCGAGCAGCAGGACAGCGATGATGGTGCCGCCGGAGTTGAATCGTCCATTCTTGAGTTGCGTGGCGCCTAGAAATGCGGCGGCGAAAGCCGGCAGGAGGTAGGGGACCCCCGCCGTGGGTGAACCGCTGCCCAACGTGGAGGACAGGACGATGCCTGCGAACCCAGCGATCGTCGCCGAGGCGACCAGTGACAGGAAGCGGAGCCTCTCCACCTTGACGCCGGCGAGGCGTGAGGCATCCGGGTTGAACCCGGTGGCATAGAGACGCCGACCGGTGGCCGTGTGCTCGAACAGATACCAGATCACCACGGCGATCACCACGACGTAGACGTTAGGAAGGGTAAGGCCGCCGACCTGCGCTTGGCCGACCTTGGCAAACGGACCGGTCATCTCCGCGCCGCTCATCGAAGTCCCGCCGGTGACCATGGTTACCAGGGCGAGAATTAACGAGCCAGTGGCGAGAGTCCCGATGAATGCGTCGATCTTGGCGACAACCACGATCACCGCGTTGACTACGCCCACCCCGACAGCGACGAGCATCGCGATGACGATCGCTGCCATGACGCTGGTGCCTCCGAGAATGAGCTTCACGACCACGACCCCCGAGAGAGTCATCGTGTAGGCGAACGACAAGTCGAACACGCCGGCCGCGAGTGGGATGATGATCGCCATCGCCGCTAGCGCCGTGACCGCGTTGGCGTTGAGGATCTGCTTGGCCGTAGCCGCGGTAGGGAACGTCTCGGGTGCCCAGAACGAGAACACAATGACGATTGCGATCCAGATGTAGACGGCGCCGATCTTGTCGACCGCGAGCGCTTGAAGCAAGCTGGGGCGCGTTACCTGTTTCTTGGTGGCGAGCGCGCCTAGCTGTGCACCCGCTTCTTCGCTGTGGTTGCCGCCCATCGGACTCTAATCTCCTTCAATCGCGCGTACGAGCACGGGCTTGGTGACCTCACGGCCGTCCATCTCGGCGGCTACAACACCGCCACGCAGGACGAGGATCCGAGTGCACATGGCGAGCAGGTCTCCCTCGTCCGAGGACGACACGATGACGGTCAGCCCGTCGCTCGCGAGTTGCGCGATGCGTTGATAGATCGCGACTCGCGTCCCGATGTCCACGCCTGCAGTCGGCTCACACAAGATCAGGATCTCCGGCTCAGCGGCCAGGCACCTCGCCAGCACGACCTTCTGCTGGTTGCCGCCGCTCAGCGTTGAGATCGGTGACCGAAAGTTTTCGCTCTTGATCTTGAGACGGTCACTCCAGCCGCGGACAACGTGCGCCTCTTGCTTCTTGGAGATTGTTCCCAAGCGCGAGAGGCGATCAAGGACGGACAGCGTCAAGTTCTCCGCCACGGAGAACTCAGCAATGACGCCTTCGCTCTGTCGATCCGCTGGCACCAACGGGATGTCGAGCTTCGTCGCGTCCCTAGCAGGGATCCACTGTACCGACTTGTGAGGTTGTCGCAGGTCGCCTGTGACGATGGAGCGTCCGCCGTGTCCACTCAGCACGTAGGGAAGCTCAAGCGTCCCCGCCCCGGAGAGTCCGGCAATGCCCAGGATCTCGCCCTTACGCACCTGTAGGTCGACTCCCCGCAACCACCTGCCTGAGACGTTACGGACCTCGAGCACAACTGGCGATTCAGCCTCGACGTCGACCGACGCGCGATAGTCAGGGTCGACATCCTCACCCGACATGAGGCTCGCCAGGGAGCCTGAGGTCAGCGCCGAGATGTCGTAGGTCCCGACCAGGCGGCCACCACGCAGGATCGTCACCCGATCGGCCAGCTCGAAGATCTCATCCATGCGGTGGGACACATAGAGGACGGCCGTCCCCGCCCGGCGAACTTCGCGCACGACGGCGAAGAGCCGCTCGACCTCGTCGTGAGGAAGCACGGCCGTAGGCTCGTCCAACACAAGCACTCCGCCGGCGTCCCCGCTCCAACCTTGGAGGGCACCCGCGATGGCCACGACCGTTCGTTCCACCGGCGACAGTCCCCCAACGGGCTGATGGATGTCGATGTCGACGTCAAAGCGTTTGAGCATCTGACGTGTCTGAGCCTCTTGCTCCCTCCACCGAACCCGGCCGCCGAAGGCCGTGGCGAAGCCGCCGCGCAGCGCAAGGTTGTCCTGGGCACTTAGCTCGTGGACCAGCCCGAGGTCCTGATGGACAAAGCGCAGCCGGTCTGGGACTTCATGACCAAGATGGAAGACGGTCCCATCCAGTTCAGCCACGGCGCCGTGGTCCGGGTGATGGTATCCAGCCAGGCACTTGATCAACGTCGACTTGCCCGAACCGTTCTGGCCCATCAGCGCGTGGATCTCGCCGGGACGGACGTCGATGCCGACCTCATCGAGCGCTCGAGTGGCCCCAAAAGACTTCGAGAGTGCGGAGACGCGAAGGGCCTCACAGCCTGATGGGCTGTCAGGAATGAGTTCTGCACTCATGAGGACCTTCCTCCCGTCCTTCGCTCGTTGCCACGGAGTCTGTGGCGACCGCCACAAACGAAGGGTGACACTGGCGGTGAATGTCTGTCAATAGACAATTGCCTGACGATCGACCGAGCCTTGGTCATACATTCACAACTGCGTGGCTGCGCCTACGTCAGCGATGTCGGCAGGATCTGCCAGACCTGCCGGGAACTTCGGCTGAACCAATCCATCGAGGCCAGCCGGGCGCGCCAGGGCGTCGACATCGCCGCACGCAGCTCAACACTCTCCAGCACCAGCGGGTCAGACACGTCGTGCACCACGAGACGGCCCGGCTGCAACGCGTCACCCGTACGAAAACGCCGAATCCGGCACCAGGCCTTGGATAGCACTAGCAGTTGCTCGTGCTCTTGGGCGTACCAAGCGTCTAGCTCGGCGAGCGCCTGCGCCCGGGCCGCGTAGTGCAGATACAGCCGGTAGGAGGCGGGACCGCGGGCGGCATCGATCGCCGGCTCTGCGATCAGCTCTCCGCTGACATCGTCCATGACGCGCCAGCCGCGCCGCTCGAGAAGCGGCCGCACGCCCCGCAACGTTGCCGCCGACTCCAGCCACGCCTCACAATTTGCGGACGGTTCCGTTCCAAGACTCGCTTCCATCCCTGTTTCCGCCGCCAGCTCAACCAGCGGGGACGAGGTTGGGCCCTCTCTGGACACGCGCCAGAACCGGTGACGGGTAGGACCGCCGCCGGGTTCAGGCGCAGCCGGGATCGTCCCGGACGAGTCTCCTTCGCCGGAAATGGCCCCATCGAAGGGCCAAGATCTGCGAAGTGCCGGCGGGTCACACCGCTGTGTATCCACCGTCCACTGCGAGCGCCGCTCCCGTCACCATGCTCGCGCCGTCGCTGCACAACCAGAGCACCGCGGCGGCGAGCTCCTCGGGCCTGCCAAGACGGCCGATGGGCGCTGCGTCGATCCCGGCTTGGACGTCGAACTCACCCTTCGCAAGCATGTCTGCAAGCATCGGAGTCTCGAACGTCCCGGGGCAGACAGCGTTGATGCGGATGCCCCTGGGGGCGTACTCGAGCGCCACGCTCTTGGTGAGGCCCAGGATGCCGTGCTTCGACGCTGAGTAGGTGGCCCGCTGCTGCGCGCCGACCAGACCGGAGAGCGACGAGCAGTTGACGATCGCACCTTGGCCCTGCTGCGACATGTGTCGCAGCTCGTGCTTCATGCTCGCCCAGACCCCGCGCAGGTTCACCCCGGTGATCCTGTCGAAGTTTGTCGCGGGCTCGTCCTCCAAATCATAGGGCGGCATCATGACACCAGCGTTGTTGAACGCCATGTCGAGGCTGCCGAACTCGGCCACTGTCCGGTCGACGCAACTGGCCACCTGATCCTCATCAGAGACGTCGCACACGATGGGAACCGCGCGATGTCCGGCGACCACCAACGCTTCGGATGCCTGGGTCACGCCGGCTTCGTCCACGTCGACCAGGACGACGCGGGCCCCTTCCTCGGCGAAGGCCCGCGCCGTGGCCAGGCCCAGTCCTGCGCTCGCTCCCGTGACCAGGGCGACCCGGCCGTCGAAGTTGTACGTTGGTCTCACGTTGTCCTCCTTATGATGGGCCGAGTCGGCCGCGTGCTCCAATGTCCCGAGTGAAGGTGCTGTGCTCTGGTCCGAGGTCGGTCAAGAACGGTTGGCGGCCCCGCTTCGATAGCGCGCCACGAAGGCTCCGAACCCGTCGAGCAGCACGTTGGCGTCGCTGCTCTGCATCACGAACGGGCAGCCGAACGTCTCCGCGCCGCCGTAGGGCACGAGGCCGGGCCACGGGCCGGCTGTACGGGCGCTGAACTCCCCTAGGAAATGCTGGACGGCGTCCTCGACCGCGGGAGCGTTGACGTCGCCGACGTAGCCCATCGAGGACGCGAGGTCCGCCTTGCCGAGGAATGCGACGTCCGGCGCTGCGTCCAGGATCTCGCCGAGGTTGTCGATGGCGGGTGCCGTCTCGACCAGAACCACCGAGAGCAGTTCCTCGTCGACGTTGGCTGCGTGCTCGGCGAAGCTTCCCGCCCGGGAGCCGTAGCCAGCGGCACGCGTGGCCCGACAGGTACTGCGCGTCCCGTGCGGCGGATATCGCATCGCCGACAGCATCTGACGGACCTGCTCGGCGGTCTCCACCTGCGGCACCATGATTCCTTGGGCCCCGGTCTCGAGGGCGCGCAGGATCTCCTTGTCGTCCAGGCTGGAGACGCGGACCAGCGGAGTGATGTCCCGAGCCTCCGCAGCGCGCACGATGGACTCGACCTGGGTGATGTCCCGGGCCGCGTGCTCGGTGTCGATGACCACGAAGTCCAGCCCGGCGATCGAGGCGATCTCCACGATGGCGGGGTCACCGAGGAAGATGAACGTGCCCAGCACTGCCTCGCCTCGGCGCAGCTTTTCCTTGGTCCGGTTCCTCATTCTAGGCTCCGGACCCGATCCCCACGAGCGCTTCGTCGCCGCGCGCGAGGGGGCTTTTCGGCAGACCCATGATCTGCCGGTATTCCGCCGGGGTGGCGATGTCGCGACCGAGTGCTTCGACGACCTGCTTGATCTGCAGGAACGCCTCCAGGTTCGAGGTCAGCTTCTCGTTCTTGTGGGGATACTTCCAAACGGTGTCCTCCATGCCGACCCGGATGTGGTGCCCCAGCAGGACGGCCGCGGTGGCCAGGAAGCTCGAGGCACGGCCAGCGGCGCACACCAAGATCTTGGCTTCCGGATCTGTGTCCTGGATCAAGGAGGTCATCCGGAGGAGACCGTCGAACATCTGCCGAGGATTCTCCATCGGGCTGCAGCCCGGCAGGCCTGGAAGAACGCACCAGATTTGGCCGCTGCCGAGAAGCCCGCTTTTAAAGAGGTAGCGCTCGGCGTTGTTGACGTCCCCGTCGGCGTACACGGCGATGATGGGTGCCGAATTCGCCTCCAGGATCAGTCGCGTCTTCTCCAAGATGATCGGAATCGGCTTGGCGAACAGCGCGTCACCCGTGTACACGGCAGCGGTGTTGACCGGAACTCCGTCGAGTATCCGAGCATCCAAGCAGCGCTTCATCTCCTCCCACTCCCCAGCTAGTGCAGTGACGTAGCACCCGTCGATCGACAGGTCTGGCGTAGCCGAGCGAAGCGGATTCACGACCTGCTCGAAGCGGTCTTGGGAGAGCGTGTTGTACCCCGCGTCATCTCGGACATGCAGGTGGATCGCACTGGCGCCCGCATCGACGCACTCCTGAGCGCTCTGGAGGATCTCGGCAGGCGTGATTGGCTGATTCGGGTTCGCCTCGCGGGTGAAGAAGGCTCCAGTGATCGAGGACTGGACGATCACCTTGTCGGAGACGTCCCAGGCGGGCTGGATCTCGCCGTCGTGATAGATCGAATGCGACGGGTCCACGATCTGCGGCAGGCCATAGGGCTTCCAGACCATGCGGTGTCGGGCACGCTCGAGGCCCTCGGTGACCTTGTCCCAGTGGACAGTGTTGTTCTCCATGACGTTGTTTCCTCTCTGTGGTGGACGTGGATCACTCGGCCGGCAGCGGAGACAGGGCCGCGCCGGTGTACTCACCGTCCGTGATGTAACGAAGCGGTCGGCCTTGATCGATCTCCTCGATCACGTGGCCCATCAGGCCCGGTAGGACTGAGAGCAGCGCGAAGCACACGGTTTGGTTGCTCGACCAGCCAAGGTCCATGCCCACTGCCGCCAGCGCGCCGTCGATGTTCAGCGGCAACCTCCGTCCCGTGAGCTCCACGACCGCTCGCTGCAGCGCGCGGGACTGGTTGATCGCGTCGCCGGTCAGGCGCTGCTGGTCCGCGAGCTCAAACAGGACGTCGGCTCGGAAGTCGGACACCTTGTGTGTGGGGTGCCCCATCCCAGGGACACGCCGACCAGCGTCCTTGTACCGCTGGACCACCACCCGGGCTGCGTCGTCGTGGCCGAGACCCTGGTCCTGGCGCACCGTCGCGGCCGCGTTCAGGAGCTCATAGGAGTCCTCAGGGGACAATGTGTTGCTCCCCGCCGCCAAGATTCCGGCGGCCACCGAGGTGACCACCTGAGGATTGCCGGACGCGGCGTATCGTGCCGCTGTGATGGTCGAGGCCACGAAGCCGTGGTCGAGGAGACTGCTCAGTACCCCGTTGACGACTACGCGCTCAGGCGCGGACGGCAGCCGGCCGATCAGGGCGAGGAAGGCGCCGTCGGTGTAGCTCCGGCGTCGCATGATCTCCTCGAGCGAAAAGCCACGCAGGTTGACGCCGCCGTCGAGCACCTCGCTGACGGTGGTGGTGAATTCAGGCACGGGTAAGTCCTCTCGTTCGGTGCCGGCGGATGGTGGACATGGCGACACAGGCGCTGTCAGCGGAGAGCACCGCCCCTGTCGATCCGGGTGCGCAGCAGCAGTAGCTCCGATGCGGTCGGCCCCTCGGTCACCGGCACGTCGTCCTCTATCTTGAACTCGAACCCGGTCTGCTCGCGGACCTCGTCGACCGAACTCCCTCGGTGCACTGACTTCAGTCGAGCCCGTCGGGTGTCCGAGGGGAAGTCAAAGACGCACAACGGCGTGATGATCGACGACGGTCCGTCGTTCGGCAGCCCGAGGTGCTCGCGCAGACCCTCCTCGCCGTCTCCGTAGCCAAGGGCAGATATGAAGTCGACACGCTCGACCAACGTGGCTCGGTTGTGCGCGGTGGTCACCAGGTGCCAGCGTCCGACCTGGGCGGTGGCGTTGCAGGTGCCTATCCCGCCCGGGCCACGAAAGCGCAGCTTGGAGTGGTCCTCGCCGATCCCGATCAGGTTGGAGTTGCCGTAGGCGTCGATCTGGATGCCGCCGCAGAAGAAGACCCCATTGATCCGGTGACGCTGGTTGTTGAGCAGCTGGTCATGCTGGTAATAGGCCTCGGCCCAGCGCATGGCGCCAACGTCGGTGATGTACTGGAACTCCTCGATGACTGGCTCGTCGACGAGGTGGGCCTTGGTCATCGCGATCATCACGCTCATGTTGGGACCGTGGGTCAGGTGACCGAGGAGGGCGCCGGCCCTCGGGACCGGCAGGTTGGCGCCAACCTCGACCCACTCTCCGTCGTGGAGGTCGTGGGCGATCACGGCCGCCATCGTCTCCAGAGGCGTCGCGGTCATGACATTCACGTTCTCCATCACGGGCTCCTTCAGAACTCGTTGAGGGTGAGCAGCCGGTCGAAGCCGATCCGGTTCAGGTACTCCGCCTGCGTGGCGGGCTCACGGACGTAGGTCGTGAGATAGGCCTCCACCGCGCTCCGGTCGTCGGTCTTGAGCCACGCGGTCGCGGCCGCGAGGTATTCCCTGATGTGCTCGGCGTCCGGCACGTATGCGCCGTCCGCTGAGAAGGGGTGCGCACCGTATGAAGCCCTGATGATCCCCGTGGCGCCCGGGATCGAGGTGAGCGCCGGGTTCGCCCGCACCTGTTGGTTCGGGACTACTCGCTCGACTGAGACATAGGTCTTCGTGGAGGCGGCATACATGGCGACGTCGCCGTAGCGGGTGCCGAGGTGCTGGACGTTGCCGAACTCGTCACTGATGGCGGCGTGCAAGAACGCGACGTCCACCTCGATCGCGGGGACAGCCAGCAACAGCTCGTTGTTGATGGGGTCGCGGAACTCTTTCAGAGCCGGGTTGACGCGTGGGTAGTCGGTGCCGACGCCGGCCCGCCACGGATTGAACGGTAGCCGCTGTGCCGAGGCCCGCAGTCCGGCGTAGAAGTGCGCCTCATCGAGTTCGAAGACCAACAGGTCTCCGTCCTGGGCCGCCTTCCGGAACGCGGGACCGATGCCGGCCAGACCTTCCGCACCCACGTACGGCGTGACGACCTCGCGCACGCACCCAGCCGCGATCAGCATGTCGGTCTCCAACCCCGCCGAGGCAGCACCAACGATCCGCAGGTCCTTGCGGCCATCGCGGATCAACCCGCGCACCAGCAGCATCGGATGACCGGAGTTGATGAAGCCGCCGATTGCGACGGTCATCCCGTCCTCCACCGCAGCCAGGGCGTCCGCGACGTCCACGACCCTGGACGCGCGCGCGGGATGGCTCGCGGTGGTGGTCATCGGCCCACGCTCCAGGTGTCCGCGAACTCCTCGCGGTAATCGGTGGCGTACCACTGGGGGTGCCCATGGACCCGCTGACCGCCATCGATCATCACGGCCTCGGCGGTGATGAAGGCCGCCTCGCTCGAGAGCAGGAAGGCCACCAGACTCGCGACATCCTCTGGGACGCCGAGGCGGCCGACAGGAGTGTTCGCCAGCAGCAGCTCAGCATGGCCGGCACCGTCGGGTCCAGCCAGCATCGGGAGGGTCATGCCGGTTTCCACGACACCAGGCATGACGCAGTTGACCCGGATCCGGTGGCTGCCCAGTTCAGAGGCCATCCCGGCGGCCAGCATCCGGACCGCCGCCTTGGTGGAGCAATAGGCGACAAGCAGGTCTGTGTACTGCTCGGCGCCAGAGGAGGCGTTGATCACGATCGACCCGCCCCGGCGACGCTCGACCATCCGCCGCGCGACTCCTTGGCAGACCCGGAAGGTGCCGGTGAGGTTGACCGCTACGTGCCGGTCCCATTCCTCCGCAGGCTGGTCCAGGAACCGTGCGAAGCGCCCGTAGCCCGCGTTGGCAAACAGCGCGTCGATCCCCCCGAGCTCGTGGCTGACCCTGGCGATGGCCTCCTCGACGGCGTCGGCGTCGGTCTGGTCGACGCCGAGCGACAGGACCTCACCTGGTGAACCCGCCTTGCCGCACAGCTCGACCGTCTCTGCGAGAAGCTCCTCCTTCCTGTCGAGCACGGCTACATGTGCACCCTCGCGCGCGAGCCGGACAGCGGTCGCCTGTCCGATGTCGCCGCCGGCGCCCGTGATCAGCGCGACCTGGCCTTCGAATCGCTTCATTGCGCGGTGAAACCTCCATCGATGTTGAGAACCGCTCCGGTCATGTAGCTGGAGGCCGCAGAGGCCAGGAAGAGCACGGCCGGCCCGATCTCCTCGGGGTCACCCACACGTCGCTGCGGGATCTTGCGCAGCAGCGCCTCGGCTGCGCGGGGGTTGGCCAGCAGTTCGGCGGGCATTTCGGTGGCGAAATAGCCCGGCGAGATCGCGTTCACACGTATGCGCGCGGAGGCGAGCTCGACGGCCAGTCCCCGCGTCAGGCTGACCACGCCGCCCTTGCTCGCTACATACGCCGCCTGGTTCTTAACGCCGACGTGCGCGGCGACCGAACCCAGGTTGATGATTGACCGCTCCGTGTCAGACGTGATCCGCGAGAGGGCCTGAGAGCACACGAAAGTGCCTCGCAGGTTGACGTTCATGACCTCGTCCCACTCGTCGGCCGTGGCCTCGGCGAGCGGCGCCTCGGAGGCGACGCCCGCGTTGTTGACTAGAACGTCGAGCCGACCGTGGCTACGCGAGAGCCGGTCGAAGACGTCCACGACGGCGCCGACGTTGACGACGTCCAGAACAACGGCCTCCGCGCTGCCTCCCCGAGCCACGATGCTGTCGACCGTGGCCGTCAGCACGGACGCGGTCCGGCCCGCGACCACTACGTGTGCTCCGGCATCGGCTAGCGCGCGCGCGGCGGCTGCCCCGAGGCCGCGGCCCCCTCCGGTGACCAGCGCGACCTGCCCTTCCAGCCCGAAGGAGTCGAACACGTTCATAGCCTGAATCCCATCGAACGCCCGATCACGATCTTCTGGATCTCCGACGATCCCCCCCCGATCTCGAGGTACTTGCAGTCGCGGTAATGACGCGACACGGCCAGTTCGTCGGTGAAGCCGTAGGCCCCGAACACCTGGACTGCTTCGCGGCAGGCCGAGACGTAGGAGCGGGTGGCCTCCAGCTTGGCCACTGACGCCGCGGTGATCGCGTCGGGATGCCCCAGGTCAACCAGGGCGGCCGCCTGCTTGACCAGCCCACGGCAGCGGTCAATGGCGACGCGCATCTCGATGATCTTGTCCGCGACCAGCTGGTGGCTGCTCAACGGCTTCCCGAAGGTGCTGCGCACCAGGGCGTGCTCGGAGCACCGCTCGGTCACATCTCGCATTGCCCCCACGGAAAGCGCTGCCAAGTAGAGCCGCTCTTGGGCGAGCCCGGGGATCAGCGCCGGCCATCCACCGTCGAGTTCTCCAAGGACGGCGTGGCGAGGCACGTGGACGTCGTCGAGGAAAATTTCGCACAGGTCGAGCGCGCGAATGCCAATCTTCGTGAGCTTTCGGACTTTGACACCGGGGAGTCTCGGATCCAGGAGCAGCAGTGTGATGCCGTCGTGCTTGCTGTCGCCGCGTGTGGTCCGTACGGCTGTGATGATCGTGTCGGCCACGGCCGCGCCGGTGATGAACACCTTCTGCCCGTTAACGACCAGCTCATCCCCGTCGGCAGTAGCGCTGGTGATGAGAGCCGCGGCATCGGAGCCGGACCCCGGCTCGGTCAGCGCAAAGGCAACCTTTGCCCCCTTCTCAGCGATAGCCGGAAGCCAGAGGTCACGCTGACGGTCGGTGCCCAGCCGGTCGATCGCCTCGGCGCCGAGGACCCACAGCGAAAAATAGGCTTGCCCAAGCACGAGGCTATGTCGGGCGAGCTCCTCCTGGACGACCGCAAGATCCGCAGCGCTCGCAGCGGCACCCCCAGCCGCTTCGGCGACCGGCAGGGACGACCAACCACCCTCGACCAGCGCATCCATGACCACCGTGGGGTACTCCGAGGCGGCGTCGAGGTCGGCCAGCAATGAGTCGGACAGCAGCCGTCCGCACAGCGCGTTGACGCCACTGACAAGCGTGCGCTGATGCTCAGTCAGCATCGGATCCATCGTTGAGCTCAACGCAGACTCCTGTCTAGCCGGGTGTGACTCATTGTATATGTCAAACATTGCAATTTGGCAACTACTGTCGGACTTCCGCTGCGCTCGTTGACCGCATGAGCCGCCCCACAGTCACTCCAAACGCTCTTCTTGACGCAACTCACCGCCGGCCCGTAGTATCTGTCCGACATTTGATGCCTGCTGAGATTGGAAGGGGTGGGCATGGGCGGCCGAGAGAAACCGAGGTTGCGTCAGGCGTTTGACGCTGTTGAACGGCCCGCCGCCCGTACGCTCGAGGCGGCCGTGCAGTCGGACAAGTTTGCCGCAGGTCTCTCGGTGTTCGTCGCGCTTCGGCATCAAGTGGCGGCCGGACTGGAATCCTTGTCTCGCACAGCTCTGCACGCCGTGAATCTGCCCGCTGCCTCGGACATCAAGCGGGTCCTGACTGAAGTGCACAACGTGGACCGAAGCCTGGCCCATGACGTGGACCTCATCCTTAAGCGTGTTGAGGCGCTCGAGCGAAACCCAACGGCAGCGCAACCCCGAGCGAGAACCGAAAAGGCACCAGCGCGGAGCAGAGCAACGAAATCGGATGACCCCCGCTGATGTCCCCGAGCGTGCGACGCCTAAGCGCAGTCCAACGTGAGATGGAGCGCGCTGGCCTGCGGATTCGCAACGGCGTCCGTTTCGTAACGGCTTCGGATGTCCAGGCGCCTGTCACGCCGAGCACCGTCGTGTGGCAGTTCCGCGGTGCAAGCGTGAGGAAGTACGCCGCCAGCCCCCCGCCGCAGAATGACCCGGCGGCCGTCTTCGTGATCCACGGACTGGTCGGGCGCGCTGAGATCTGGGACCTACTTCCAGGCGGGAGTGTCATCGAGCACCTGACCTCGGCCGGCATCACTGTTTATCTGCTCGACTTCGGCACCCCCACCAACCGCGAGGCGAGCAACACGCTGGAGACTTACTGCGACCGGCTGATCCCCAGCGCCTTCGCTGCGACACGCAAGGACTGGACGGCTCCGCGCCTGTTCGCGATGGGCTACTGCTTCGGCGGCGTCCTGGCCCTGCTCTGGGCAGCGGCGCAGGCCGCGAGGGAACACGCTCCTGTCGTAGCCGGGCTGGTGTTCGTCGCCACACCCGTCGACTTCAGCCAGATCGGTTCCCTCGTCGAGTCCATTCGGCCCGACCGTGTGGACGTCCACAAACTGCTGGACGAGACCGGGAACGTGCCTCCGGAGGTCATCCGCAACTCCATGCGAATGCTGAGGCCCACCGATGACGTCGTCAACTACGTCAACTTGATGCAGCGTCTCTGGGACGACGCCTACGTCGCGTCTTACCAGACGATCGCGAACTGGGCGAAGGACGCCATGCCCTTCCCTGGCCAGACATTCGTGCAGTGCATCGACCTGCTCGTGAGGAAGAACTTGTTGCTCTCTGGTGCTATCCCCTTGGGCGGCCGGGTCGTGCGGCTGGCGGATATCACAGTGCCATCGCTGGTCATGATTGCCGGGCGCGACCACATCGTCCCCAAGTCGGCCGCTCAGCCTCTTCTCTCATTACTGGGTGGCACCTCGGACTTGGTGGAAGTCGATGCTGGCCACGTGGCGCTGCTCATGGGTGGCCGAGCCCAGAAGCAGACGGTGCCCGCCCTGACCGCATGGATGTCCCAGGTGTCATCCCACGGCGACCGACAGACGAAGGGCCCTGCATGACCACCATTGAGCTCATGGTGCCGGCGCACACGGAAGCGATGACGAGGTTCTTCCGGGGCGTGTCAGGCGATGACCGCGCATTCTTCAAGGAGGACCTGAGCGAGCCGGACCTGGTCAGCCGCTGGTTGACAGAGACCTCGACGTCGCGGTTCGTGGCTCGCGACGGAGCCGACGTTCTCGGCTACCTCGCCGTGATCCCCGGCACGGACCGGTTCCGGCACGTGACAGAGCTGCGCGTCGTCGTTCGGGGGGACTGCCGACGGCGGGGGGTCGGAACCGG
>Ga0075367_10000032_pt1 | contig 30839 bp, 34 predicted proteins | sample EndMethybrTD3032_FD_71399 | JGI IMG/M metagenome (GOLD analysis project Ga0075367, IMG submission 71399) | Populus endosphere microbial communities from Tennessee, USA - Endosphere MetaG P. TD hybrid TD303-2 | ecosystem: Host-associated > Plants > Roots > Endosphere | place: USA: Tennessee... | reverse complement strand
CTCGCCGCACTGGGCGTCGAAACGCCTCTGGCGGCTGGCGAGCAAGAGGGGAGCGAGGGCGGCATCCAATGGCATGTGGCTGTGCGCCGCTACCGCACGAGCGACAACGAGACGGCCGGCCCGAAAGCGTTCTGGGCGACTGTGACGGTCACATGGCGGGAGAAACGCGGAGGACGGCGCAGCCTTCACCTGACGACGCTGAAACTGGAGCGCATCCAGTGATGCGGCGCGACAAGAAAACGGGGCAAGGTTCCGAAGCCCGTCAGGCCGGCTTCACGCTTATCGAAGTCATCGTATCGCTCATGCTGCTGACATTGATCTTGTCCTTCATCCCCGGCGCATTGCGGATGGGCCAGCGGATGTGGGAAAAGGATGAGGACTTCGAGAGGCGAGCGGCGCTCTCCACATTCCGCCGTTATGTGGAACAGCGCATGGCGGAGGCGATGCCGATTCACCGCCGTGATCGTGCCGGGCTTCAGGTCGAGTTCATTGGCGAAACCGACCGCATTGCCTTCATCGCTTCGGCGGAGACAGGCCCGGCCGGCGGCGGCATCTACCGCTTCGAACTGAGCCGCGCGGCCGACATCGCGGGGCCAAGCCCGCTCCTGCTCCGGCAGTCGCTGTATCGGACGGCCTCCATCCTCCCGGATGACGCATCGGAGGCGCCGGCTCTGGAGCACCGGTCAGCCATCGGCATCATCGGGCTGTCCTTCCGCTATTTCGGCGCGCCCGCATCGAAGGAACCAGGCCGCTGGCTCAGCCAATGGCCGCGCAAGGACGGCATTCCCGATCTGGTAGAGATAGCGCTGACCACCGGCGGCCGGACCGCCCGGACAGAGCGTTCAATCGTGCGGCTGCGATTGAAGGCCGGCATTTGAGCCCGGCGCGATTAACGGTGAACGACGTCCTGATCCTCGCCATCTCCGCCGGGAGCATTGTCGCGTCCCAGCGTCACCAGTTCGAAGGGGGAACTGCGGCCGGGCACCCGGTACTGATAAGGCTTGCCCCAGGGATCGACCAGCGCCTCGGCCTTTTTCAGATAAGGGCCGCGCCAGCGTTTTACCCCGGCCGGCGCCTGGACGAGTGCGTTCAGACCCGCCTGCTGCGTTGGGAAACCGCCATTGTCCAGCGCGTAAAGTTCCAGCGATGTCGCAAGCGCGCTGAGTTGCGCCTTGGCCGTCTCCGTGCGGGCGGCCCCCATATAGCGCAGCACCTGTGGATAGCTGATGGCGGCTAGCAGTCCTAGGATGCCGAGAACGACGAGGAGTTCAAGAAGCGTGAAGCCGGCTTCGGTGTCGCCCCGCGTGGTTCGGTGAGGAGAAGATAGCCATTTGAAGACGATCGCGAGCACGGCAGCCCCCATTTCGGAAAATCTGCCAAATCGGATCGCCAGCAGCAACGGACCTAAGTCCTATTCCCACAGCGCGGCAGCAACCCTCCCTGGCGATCTTCGCAATCAGGCAAGTAATGCCCGCTGCGGGTGACGGAGCTTCCTTGAATATCGGATATTGAGCCGAGGCGGTGTGGAAGCGAGGTCTACAGCTTCTAGGTTGTTTTCCCGATTATTCCAGCGTCCCCGCTCTCACTCTTAGCGAACGAACGCGCAGGCGGTTTCTTGCCGAAAAGTCAATTGGTTATTTGAGAGAATGGTGCCCAGGAGAGAACTCTCATAACATCAGAAAAACAGACACTTAGTGGAGAAGTGGGACAATTTGGCCGCATGAGATTGTTAGGTTTTCTCTGAAAATGTCCCACTAAGTTAGGCACGCAATGGCAAGGCTAAGTCGCCTGTGATCGCGACTGCTTATAGATCTTTCGTTACAGCAGGGCGACTTGGAGCACGCCTGTGCTTGCTCCTGGCCTTCTTCCTAGGATGGCTCAAATTCGCGGCAGGCTCTGTGGCACGCGGACTGAGCCCTATAGCGAGAAAGATGAACCCGCCAAGTTCCAAGCCAAGTGGCAGCGCCAGTGGACTGTAGAGTGTTACCGCCGCTTGGCTGATACCGAGCATGGTAGCGAGACGCTCGGCGGCGGGATCGGCGGCGCGGATCGGTGTCGCCCCAGTCAGCGCGGATCGCGCTTGGCTCAGTTGCGTATCCGCCTCCCGGCATTTGGGACCACGCCCACTCGCGCATTCGATGCTGCGATCCGCAACGGCGATTGCATAGGCGTCCGTTGCCAGCCGTGCCGTGATGTTGTCCCTCTCCGTTTCAGCGACCTGAGCGTCGCGATAGCTGCTGGAACGGGTGATGGACGCGACGAGGCTGAAACTCACCGCAAGCGCGAAGAACAGCCACAATACCAACGCCTTGGCGGGCTGGCCGGTTTTGACAGCGCGCTCTGCAAGCGGTGGCGTCGCCGCTGCGCACAGCGTGACGAAAATGCCAGCGAATACCAGCGGGGAGAACCATCCTTCGCCGGCGGCGACATGCTCGGCATTCAGCCAGACAGCCGTGCCGGTGAGCGTGGCGCCACCAGTTGTTGCCGCCGCCTTCCAGAATGGGATAGGCTGCCGTTTCATGGTGAAATTCCTTGTACCGAAGGAGTTTTGCCAGGCCGGGCGAGATGTTCCACCATCTCCCCGGCCACTTTGATTCTAAGCACCTCGCAACAAGGATCAAAGTAAAAACCTCTAAATTAATTGAAAAATACTCCAACATCCAAATCGCATCTGGCGAAATAGCGCATTTTTATTGCCAGATTTATACTTCGATAGCGATTTTTAGTTTGCGATGACGAGAGAACTTCCTGATACAAATATGATGCTTGGGGCAGCTCATGACCCTGAGCCGTCGTGAGTAGAGCGATCAGCTAGATAGGAAATCTGTCGCCGAGGGCGAGCCATGGATCTCCCGCTCGCGCGACGCGAGCGGTGGCCTTGGTCGGCTAAAATGCCGCGTTAAGGCCAAGGCTGCGCTATAGGCTGCCCCGCCCGGCGGCGCCACCCACCAAATCTAGGTGATAGGCCCCAGATCTCACCGGAATATCGCCAAAGGAAATTTTCGACAACCCTCCGCAACCAATGCAATATTCCGCAAATCCGAAATACAACAAAGTTGTCCCCAGAAGATAATAAGCAAAACGGAATAATCAACGAGGGATACAGCACAACACATGTGGAATAATCGCGGCCTCGGCGATGCCCATCGCCGAGGCGCGCACGTTTTGGGGGATTTCATATGGATGACGCTGGACCTGATCCAGAGGATCAGCACGTCGGTGACGACGATCACGCAATGCCGAGCGAGGCAGGGCTGACGCTTGAGAACTATGCGCTTGGGCTGGGGCTGCCGGTTGATTGGCTGAAAGCTATTGGCCTTTCCACCATCGATAATCCCTGGGCGCCGGGACGGGCAGCGGTTGCCATTCCATATCGGCAGCGGGATGGCTCGCCATTCCGCAATCGGATCCGCCAGGCGGTCAGGCCATTCGATACCAAGAGATCGCGAACGCTGTGGGATCGCCGGCCTGAGAAACTCGGTGCATTGCTCTATGGCCTTGATCGCCTGCCTGCACCGGGCTGCCCGCTTATGCTGGTGGACGACGAGGCGGCCTGCCAGCTGCTGTGGCACCGCGGCTTTGACGCCATAGCAACGCAAGGGGCGGGCGGCTATGTCACCTCGCGCGATGATCCCGAACTCAGCAGTTTCAGCATCACCGTGATAGCGACTGCTGCTGGAGGCTTGCTGAAACGTCTGCCCCGGTCGCGGCATCGCAAACGCATTACCGTTGCGACACTCGACGGGTTTGCCGATCTGATCGCGCTGCATCGACAGTCAGCAAATCAGTTCGTGGCAGTGGTAAATGCCGCCATCGCCAAAGCCAAGCCGCTGATCGAGGTCGCCCCCGTCCTCACCGATGTAAAGACGCAAAGCGGAGCCACAGGCGAGGGCAACAGCCCCCTCGACGGTACCATCGCAGATAATCTGGTGACGCTGGCGCGACGTGACGGCCGTGTGTTTATCGCCGACGACGGCTCGGCGTGGGCGGATGTGCGCGTCAATGGCCGCCGTGAAACCTGGAGCCTCAAATCCCGTGGCTTCAAGAACTGGCTGGTGCATACCTATTATGCCGCGACCGGCCGTGCACCAAGCCCCGACGCCCTGAACCAGGCGCTGCTCACCCTCGATGCCTCAGCCCGCTATGATGGCGTATCGCACAGCGTGCGGGTGCGCACCGGCGCCTTTGGCGACTGCTATTACCTCGACCTCGCCGATGCCGATTGGCGTGCGGTCGAGATCAGCGCGGCGGGCTGGCGTGTGGTGAGTGAGCCGCCAATCCGCTTCGCCCGGCCGCGCGGGATGTCGGCGCTGCCGGAGCCGGTGAGGGGCGGATCGCTCGCAGAACTGCGCGATTTCCTCAATCTGGCTGGCGACACCGACTGCACGCTCGTCATCGCTTGGCTGCTCGCCGCCCTGCGGCCGGTCGGTCCTTATCCGCTACTTGCCATCGCCGGCGAGCCGGGAGCCTCCAAATCAACAACCGCTCGGGTGCTCCGTAGTCTCACTGACCCGAATATCTCGGCGCTGCGCTCTGCCCCACGTGAAGAACGCGATTGCTGGATCGCCGCCAGCAATTCCGGGATGCTGGCCTTTGACAACCTGTCCAGCATCCCAGGCTGGCTGTCGGATGCGCTCTGCCGCATCGCCACCGGCGGTGGCTATGCCACCCGGCAGTTGCACACGGACGATGATGAGATCCTGTTCGATGCGGTGCGGCCGACCCTCATCACCTCGGTCAGCGACGTCATCGCTCGCAGCGATCTCGCTGACCGCGCCATCCTCATCGAGCTGCCGCCAATCCCGGAAGACCGTCGGCAGCCCGAGGAAGAATTCAATGCGCGCCTTGAGGCAGCCCGGCCGCGGATCTTGGGCGCTCTGCTCGATGCGATGGTGGTGGGCATGCGGAACCGCGGCGCCGTCCGCCTGACCAAACTGCCAAGGCTTGCCGACTTCGCCACTTGGGCGACCGCCTGCGAACCAAGCTTTACTCATGAAGGAGGGGTGATGACCGCCTATGCCGAGAACCACCGCGAAACCGTGACCTCTGTGCTCGAAGGCGACGTGGTCTGCGTCGCCCTGCTCAAATTCCTCGACGCTCAGTCGGGTTCAAGCCAGCAAGGCTACACCTGGACCGGCACCGCCGAGGCCCTCCTGGCGCAGCTCGCTACTCACGCGCCGGCGGGCGCGACGCGCTCCGGCTGGCCGGTGAATCCGCAAGCGCTTTCCGGCCGGCTCAGAATGTCCGCCCGCAACCTTGCCCAGGTGGGAGTGTCCATCGAGCGCGGCCGAACCAAGGCTGCGCGGTTTATCCGAATCAGCCGTGGCGTTGGGGCAGACGCGGCCCAGCCCTGAGCCCTCGGGTGTTGGCTCGCGCTGCTGACGGCCTCCTTCGGAGGCCGTTTTTTTACGCCAGGGAAAAACACTGTGCTGCCGCCGTGGCGGCGGAAACCTCTCGCAAAAAAAGAGAACAAAACATGTTTTTGTTTTTCCCTGAGAATAAGCAGAAACATCGTCACCTCCGTCATCAGCTACCGAATTCGACGGTCACCCAATGGCTTAGACGGTGACGATGGGGGTGACGATCAGGTGACGAAGGTGACGATGTCCGGATGCGGCGATCGAGAGTGCGATGACGATCCTCCGACAGGGGTGACGATGGGGGTGACGGTTAGCCTTCGTGCTAAGCCGCTATTTCACCGAGATAAATGACGCGGTGACAGAGGTGACGATGTTTTCGCACCTCATTCCGCGGGGCCGGCGATTGCTGACTGCAGGCGAGACTCGCCGCCTTGACAGCGCCTTGCATTGGCCGGGTCGCCATGTAGGGCTGTCGCCCCATGGGCCAATGAGTGCTTCGTTCGTTTTCCGTTTATCTCATTGCTTTGGGAGGCAAGACACAATGACATTCAATGATGCCGTACAACACCGTTTGAAAGTGGCCGACAGCCTGCGCGCGGCCCTGCTCGGCCTCGCGCTTAGAACACTGGGGGATGATTATCTAGAGCTCGTCGAAGGCACCGCCCCGTCAGAGCAGCGTCTTGACCAGGCGTCCTGGCTTACCGCCGACGAAGAGGGAGAGGTTGCGACAAAGCTCGACGCCCTGACACGGGAGTTCGAAGCTGGGCTTGCCGCGCTGGGGCTACGCGGTGTCGTCTACATCGCCAGCGATGGCTATCTGCTCGATGAGCGGAGCCGGATCCACGCGCGCCTTTATGGCGAGAGCAATGGCGCTTCGGGATGACGCCTCAGCGCTGAGCGGTAACGGGCGCGACCGGAAGTGGAGGCGACAGCTCGACGGCAAGCCCGAGCGCGACGCCAATAAGCGCACACAGCACTGCACCGACGAACAGCGCTGCCCGCCAGGCAAGGTGCTGTGCTCGGCGAGCTTCACCGGCGGCCGTGATGATCTGTTTCTTCTCAGCCTGGACGGCAGCCAGCCATTCGGCCTTGACGGTTACGGCGGCCGCTTTTAGCTCGCCCGCGACATAGTCGGCGGCGCCGGTGATGGTGAGGCCGGCAATCTGGCGCGCCGCCTCGATCTGTTGGGATGTTCCGGCGGCGATCTGGTCTTGCGCGGCTTCGATCGCCTGCAGTTGCACGGCGATGATCCGCTGCAGGATGACCTCATTCAGGGTGATGGTCACGAGCAGCGGATCATCCGGCGACAGCAGCAGATTATGCTGGCGAGCAACCTCGCCAATCGCCCGCTCGATCTCGGCGCGATCCATCGACGGCGCTCCGCGTCAGGGCAGCACGACGTCGAGCTGGCGAAAAATGTCGTCCTTGACGCGCTTCAAGCGGTGCCGGGCCATGAGGCTGAGCTCGGCGCTGTCCTCGGCCTCGGCGAACGTCAGATGCCGGCGCATCATCTGGTCAAGATCAGTGCCGAAAGTGCGCTCATTGCGCCGGGTCAGATGCACTATGCCGGCGATCCGCGCCTTATGGCGCTCGTAAACCGCCATGCCTTCAAACCGCTTCTCGCCTTCACGGATCTCGCCGAAATGCTCGTTCAGCCAGACGATGATGGTGACGAAGGGCGGAAGCTGGGTGGCAAGGTCGTCAAGATCACCCAGCGTCTCGCGCAGCGTGCGGCCATTGCCGACCACGATGGCATGCACCATCACCTCCTTGCCGGCTTCATGGATCTGGTTGAACAGGTCGTTCTCCAGTGCGTAGTTGGTCAGCACCGCATAGGTCGAGGCGCCGCTGTCGAGCAGGACGTCGCAATCTTCACCGAGGGCGGGTTCGACGAAATCATCGAGGCGGCGCGGGTCGATGATCGAGCCCTCCAGCATCATTGGCAGCCGGATCGCGCCGAGCGCCGGAAAGCTCGACAGGGTCGCCGTGGTCGCGTCGCCGTCGAAGCAACGGATCGGCCGACCGCGCGCCAGCTCGCGCTGAACGATGACATTGCCGATAAAGCTCTTCCCCACCCCACCCTTGGAGTTGAGAATGAAGTGCACCCGCCAGCGCCGCTCGGCGGCGCTGGCCATGGCCATATCATGAAGCATGGGTTTGTCTCCCTCAGACGAGATCCTTGCGATCGACGGACATGGGATCGAAGTGGAAGCGTCGCGGCAAATCGGGCCGCGCCTGCCGTGGTTCGGTTGGCGATGATGACGCCAAAGGAAAAGCCTGCTTCGGCGTAGCATGCGTACTGCCGACAGCAAGGCGCGGTGGAACCACACCGTCGGCCATGGTGATGAAGCGTTTGACATAGCGGGTGAACTGGATGTAGCCGAAGCTCAGCCTCGCCTCATGCTGCTCGAACACGAGCCGCAGCGTATGGCCCGCGGCGAGCGCCGCACGGATCTCCGCAACAACCAGCAGAAAATCCGCCCTGCCATTGCGCCGCGATCGCGCAACCGTACCTGATGGAGATGTGACCACGCTTGCCTAAAGCCGCCTACCACTCGGAGCCCGAGCTGGATTCTTTCACAGAGCGGCCTGTCCAATCAACGAATTTCAATGCAATGTTGCGTAATTTGGCGCAGCGTATCCGTCATTTACGCAGAGTTTCATTAATTTTCGCTGCTCTGCTTTGAATTTCGCTCCAGACGTCGTCTTGCCTTTTCTTGCGCTGATTATCGAGGGAAGCGGAGGCAAGATGTGTGAAGCGACCCCACGGCGTGGGGCCTCTTCACGAACACTCTTACTCGCCTTTCAGGCTCGACGAAAAAAGCTTGATCTGTGCTATGCTCTGCCGCATGAGGGAGAGCAGCGATAAAGCGCGGCGCGATGCCCGGCTGAAGGTCAGCCTGTCACCGGCGGAGCGCGCGGCAATCGAGGAGCGAGCGGTCGCCACCGGCCGGTCCCTGTCGTCCTTACTGCGCGATCTGGCACTTGGCTTCGAGCCTAAGGCGATCCTCGATCTGCAGGCAGTGCAGGCGTTGGTGAAGGTGAATGCCGATCAGGGCCGGCTTGGCGGCTTGTTGAAACTGTGGCTGACCGAGCGGCCCGGGACGGGCGCGTCGACGATCGAGGTCCGCCGCCTGCTGGAGGAGATTGAGGGGGCGCAGGCGGAACTCAGGCGTCTCATTCAGCGCTTATGATCGCCAAACGCGTGTCGCGTGCCCGCAGCAAGGACGCCTTCAAACGGCTGGGTCTCTACATCATTGGCGAGAAGGACAAGGCAAAGAGGGGTGTGGGCGGCGGCGGGATGTGGGAGCGCACCGCCGCGTACGTCCTGGACCTCGATGGCGGTGGTGGGCGAGTCGGGGCGATCCGCATCAGCAACTGCGAAGCGATCGAACCAGCCGACGCGATCGCCGAGATCCAGGCGGTGCAGGCGATGAACAGCCGGGCCAAGGGCGACAAGACCTACCATCTGGTCGTGTCGTTCCCGCCTGGCGAAAACCCAAGCGAAGCGCAGCTTCGCGATATCGAGGATGAACTCTGCGCAGCGATCGGACTGGCCGACCACCAGCGCATCTCGGCCGTCCATACCGACACCGACCATCTGCATATCCATGTCGCCATCAACAAAGTCCATGCCGTCACCCGCCGCTGCATCGAGCCCTATTACGACAAGCACAAGCTGATGGCGGCTTGCGGGCGCCTCGAGATCAAGCACGGACTTGAGCGGACCAATCACGGCAAGAGCCAGGAGGACACAATGCGCGGGCGCGGAGCGGATATGGAGGCGCATTCGGGACAGGAGGCATTGTCGACCTGGATCCGCAGGCATGCGCTCGGCGACATCCAGGCCTGCCTGCGCAGTGCTGCGCGTTGGGAAGATCTGCATGGCACGCTCGCCGCTTATGATCTGGAGGTCCGGCCGCGAGGAGCAGGTCTCGTACTAGCGACCGCCGATGGCGCGGTGATGGTGCGCGCCAGCCGCTTCTCGCGTGCGCTGTCTCTGGCGGCGCTGACGAAACGCTGGGGCAGCTATGCCGCGCCGACAGCGCCGAAGCCGGCGGCAAAGCTGCGCTATGACCGGGCGCCAAAGCGCAAGAGCCCAAGCAGCGCTGGTCTCTGGGCGGAATATCAGAACCAGCGCCAGGCGGCGAAGGCGGCCCGCGCACTCGCCAGCCAGCAGCTTAGCGCTGCTGCTGCCCATGAATGGGAGAGCATCGAGGTTTGGAAGGATGCGCGCGCCAGATCGGTGCAGAACTCCACCCATTTTACCGCGCAGGGGCGGGCGCATTTGTGGTCGGTGTATCGCCTCGACGTCGCCATCAAGGAGCGCGAATTTGCCGAGCGGCAGCGCGGTCAGCGCGCCGCGATCTCTCGCCAACATCCTTTGCCGACCTGGTTCGGCTTCCTGCAGGACAAAGCCGCGCATGGCAACACCGAAGCCCTCGCCATCCTGCGGGATCGAGACGCCCGGCAGCGCCAGGCAGCCGAGGCGTTTGCGGCTACTGCCGACGAGAGCGAGGCTAAGGCGGTGGTGTTCTCGGCGCTCAGGCCCGTGGTCCGTAAAAACGGCCAGGTGGTCTATCGGCTGCGCGATGGCGGCCGGGTCGTCGATCGCGGCGATGTCATCCAGGTGGAAGCGATCTCAGCCCAGGCGCTGTTTCTCACCCTTTCACTGCAAGCCGAGCGCTCGCCGGGCAAGGCCGTCCAGCTTGGCGGCGCTGAAAACTTCCAACAGCAGATGATCGCCATGGCAGCGGCCAAACGGATGGATCTCACCTTTGCGGCACCAGATCCGGAGCGCCGCCGGCGCGACCTGCTCGGACTGCCGCAGCTACCCGAGCCGCCGCAACCCGGTCTGATGACGCGGATGCGCCAGATGCTGGGCGGGGCTGTGGGCGCGCGGCACTGATGATTGGTCCGCAAAAGCGGCCGCCGCGGCGTGGCGCTATGGTGGCGATCGCCATCGCCTGTCTCATCGCGCTGCTCTCCTCATCGGCGGCCACCCAGTTCCTTGTCTGGCGGCTGGACTATCACCCAGCACTCGGCAAACCGCTCATTGGGCAGTTCTATCCACCCTGGGCGTGGCTGTCGTGGAATGCGCGATACCGCAAGCAGATGCCGGCCGTATTTGCCCCAGTCCATGCAGCTGGCGGCGCGCTGGGCATGATCGCAGCGCTCGCCAGCCTCCTGGCGCTGGGCTTGCGCGGCCGAACCGCCGAGCGTCATGACGGCGTCCATGGTACGGCGCATTGGGCTGAGCGCGACGAGATCGAGGCGAGTGGCCTGTTACCGCGACGCGGCCAGCGCGGCGAGGGCGTCTACGTCGGCGGATGGCAGGACGAGCGCGGTCGGCTGCACTACCTGCGCCACAATGGACCTGAGCATATCGCAGCGATCGCTCCGACTCGCTCCGGCAAGGGTATTGGCTTGGTCGTACCGACCCTGTTGTCCTGGCCGCATTCCTTGGTGGTCAATGATCAGAAAGCCGAGCTTTGGCATCTGACCGCCGGCTGGCGCGCAGCAGAAGCTGGCAACATCGCGCTGCGATTCGATCCTGGCGCAGCCTCCGGGAGCATCGGCTTCAATCCGCTTGCCGAGATCCGGCTCGGCTCCATCCATGAGGTGGGCGATGTGCAGAACCTCGTCACCATCCTCGTCGACCCGGAAGGCAAGGGCCTGGTCGATCATTGGGCAAAGACCAGTCACGCTTTCCTCACTGGCGTCATCCTGCATGTGCTGTATCGCGCGCGAGGGACTGGCGACATCGGCGCGCTGCCGCAGGTGGCGCTGGCGTTGTCCGATCCCGCCCGACCGGTTGCCGAGCTTTACCGGGAGATGCTGGACAACAAATGGGCGGGCGGCCAGACGCACCCCACCATTGCCACCGCCGCACGTGACATGACCAACCGGCCGGATGAGGAACGCGGCTCGGTGCTGTCGACGGCGATGTCGTTCCTGTCGCTCTACCGAGACCCGCTGATCGCCAAGAATGTCTCGCGCAGCGATTTCCGCATCATGGACCTGATGAACCAGGAGAAGCCGGTCTCCCTCTATCTGATCGTGCGTGCCGAGGATAAGGACCGGATGAAGCCGCTGATGCGGCTGATCATCAACCAACTGGTGCGGGTGCTGCTGCGGCCGGAGATCACCTATGCCGGCGGGCGGCCGCAGATGCCGCACCGGCATCGCCTGCTGCTGATGCTCGATGAGTTCCCCAGCTACGGCAAGCTGGAGGTGTTCCAGGAGGCGCTCGCCTATATCGCCGGCCACGGCATCAAGGCCTATCTGATCATGCAGGACATTGCCCAGCTCTGGGGCGCTTACGGGCGCGATGAGAGCGTGATCTCCAACTGCCATGTGCGGGTTGCCTATGCGCCGAATAAGATCGAGACCGCCGACTGGCTGTCACGTATGACCGGCACCGCCACCATCGTCAAAGAGGACATCACCACCTCCGGCGGCCGCTTCAGCGCCGTGCTCTCCAATGTCTCGCGCACCTATCATCAGATCAGCCGGCCGCTCGCCACGCCCGACGAGATCATGCGGCTGAAATCGCCGGCGAAGGATGCCGGCGACATCATCACCGAGCCCGGCGACATGCTGGTGTTCGTCGCCGGTCATGCGCCGATCCTCGGCACGCAAAGCCTCTATTTCCGGGATCCTGTGTTTTCAGCTCGCGCGTCCATTTCGGCGCCTCCCGGCGATCAGGGCATTCCGGTGCCCGTGCGCCGCGTCTTCAAGCCATGAGACCATCGCTGTTGGCGTATACCGCCTGGGGCATTGCCGGTCTGCTCTGGGGCGTTGTGCAGATCGCTGAGAGTGCCGGCATCCGTATCAATCACACGCCATCGCTGGCGCACATAGTGTGGCGCGTCACCCGGGTTCAGGGGCCGCTGCAACGCGGCCAGATCATCAGCTTCTGCCCGCCGGATAACGCCATCATTCGCCAGGCTCGCGCTCGCCTCTATCTCGGCCCCGGCATATGTCCCGGCGGCACCGAGCCACTCTTGAAGCGCATCGAGGCGCTCGGCGGCGATCGGGTGTCGCTCGATGAGGCGGGCGTTTCCGTGAACGGTGTTCTTCTCGCCGGTACGAGCCTCCTGCGCAGCGATCGGCGTGGTCGGCCAATCGCCGCGATTGAGTTCGGCACCGGGCTGATCGATGCGGACGCATTTTGGGCAGGAGCGACGGCTCACCCGCACAGCTTCGATAGTCGCTATTTCGGCCCTGTTCCGCTCAGCCACGTGATCGGGGTCGCCACGCCGATTTTTTGACCTGCGAGCTTGCCGACACGGATTTGAGCTTAGGTAATTACATCGGCACTCCCGGCGCGATCCATACAAAAATGAATCTATGTCAGCAGTTTAGATCAAACCATGTGGTAGTAACGAAAAAGAAAATCACCAAATAAATAATTAAAAATACAACACATGCGCAGCTTAAATGGTGCCATGAGCGATGGACATTTGGCTATTGCACTGCCCGGCGTTAAATTCGCCTTGTTCAAATCTGCCCCAGGGTGTCGCGTATCGGCGGATATGTTCTGCTTGGGGGAGGTGGATGGTTCCCCGCCCTCCACCCCCTCAGGCTCTTTACCGCAGAGGCGCGTTGCCGGGGGCTCGCCCGAGAGGAGCAGTGGCAGGCAATGGGATGGGAAAGCGTAGCTGTCATTCAACGCATCGAGGTCGCCTTCGATATACCGGTGCACTTCACCCGCAATCTGTTCGATCCGGCAAATCCGCTGCTCACCCAAATCATGCGACCAACGGGCGGCCCTGCGGCGAAACTCGTGATCGCGGTGGAAGCGGGCCTCCTCGACCATCAGCCCGATCTGTGTGAGCGGATCATCGCCTATGCGCGCTGGCATGAACTCCAGCTCGTCGAAGCACCGCTCCTCCTGGAAGGCGGCGAGGTCATCAAGCAGTCCTGGGACGGCGTCGAGCGCGTGCTTGAGGCGATCAACCGCGGCGAGATCGACCGGCATTCTTATGTCGTGGCGGTGGGCGGCGGTGCGTTTCTCGATGCGGTCGGCTTTGCTGCGGCAATCGCCCATCGCGGCGTGCGTTTGATCCGCGTCCCCACCACCGTGCTCAGCCAGAACGATTCCGGCGTTGGGGTGAAGAGCGCCATCAACTATTTCGGCAAAAAGAACTGGCTGGGCAGCTTCACGCCGCCTTTTGCTGTGCTGAACGACAGCGATTTCCTGGAAACCTTGAGCGAACGCGACTGGCGGGCCGGCATGGCAGAAGCGGTCAAGATCGCCCTGATCCGTGATGCGCCGTTCTTCGAGGCTCTGGAGAAGGATGCCCTCAAGCTCATCGCCCGTTCCATGCCGGCGATGCGGCGGCTGGTGCAGCGCTGCGCGCTCGGGCATATGGCGCACATCCGCGAGGGCGGTGATCCGTTCGAGATGGGTTCGGCCCGGCCGCTCGATCACGGTCATTGGAGCGCACATAAGCTCGAGGCGCTGAGCGGCTGGAGCATCCGCCACGGCGAGGCGGTGGCGACTGGCTTGGCGCTCGATGCCATCTATGCCCGGCGCATGGGGTTTTTGGCGGAAGCCGATTGCGGCCGTGTCCTGGCTCTGCTCGCCGCGCTTGGTTTTGAGCTCTGGGCGCCGCAGCTGGAGGCCCGCGACAGCGATGGCAGATTGCAGCTGATCGTGGGCCTGGAAGAGTTCCGCCAGCATCTGGGCGGTCAGCTCGCCATTACCCTGATCGAGGGCATCGGCCGCGGCTTCGAAGTGCATGACATGAATGCCGAGGTCATCGCCGCCAGTCTTGCCGAGCTGAAAGGCGGCCAGCTGCAGGCCGCCGCCTGAGCCCGACAATCCATCCCCATAAGGAATATTGCCATGAACACCGATGGACGGCCGGAGCGGCTGAACCACGTCCACATCACCGTGCCCACCGACCGGCTCGCCGAAGCGTATGCCTTCTATTGCGAAGTGCTCGATCTGACCGAGACACCAAAGCCTGAGGCGCTAAAAGTCTATCCCGGTTTCTGGATCCAGCTCGACGGCCTTCAGCTGCATGTCGGCGGCGAGGACAGCATCGTCAATCGATGGGAATCCGGCGCCCATGTCTCGATCGAGGTGGATGACCTCGGTGAGCGACGCGCGCGCCTCGAGGCTGCCGGCGTCCCCATCAAGCCGATGGTGGACTATCCCGGCTACGACCGCCTTGAGTTTCGCGATCCGTTCGGCAACCGCATGGAGCTGATCACGCCGGTGGCTTCCGACGAATCGGCGGAGGCCGCTGTCCGATGAAACTCGCCTATAACAGCAATGGCTGGCGCGGTCGCTCGCTGGAAGTCGCCGTCGAGACCCTGGCGCGGCTTGGTTATGACGCCATCGAACTCAGCCCGCAGCGGGATCAGTTCGGTCTCGAGACCTGGTCACAGGCCGAGGCGGAACGCATCAGCACGATCGTCTCCAACGCCGGCCTGCAAGTCTGCAATCTGCATGTCGGCGCCAGCAACCTCCTTGGCACGGCCCCGCATGAGCCATCGCTGATATCGCTATCGGCTGGTGACCGCGCGGGCCGTCTCGACCTCAATCGGCGCGCTATCGATTTCGCTGCAGCGCTGGGCACCGATCTCGTCTGCTTTACCTCTGGTCCGCTCCCCACCCGGGCGTCTGCCGGCGACAGCTGGCAGCGCCTGGCGGACGGCGTCATGGCGTGCCTGGCCCATGCCGCGGCACATGGCATCCGTATCGCCATCGAGCCGGAACCCGAGCTGTTCGTTCGCAGCGGCTTTGATTTCCTGGAGCTCTATCGCCGGCTTGGCTGCCCGTCAGGCTTTGGCCTCAATCTCGACATTGGCCATGCCCAGGTCATTTACGAGGACACGACGGCCATCATCCGTGAATTTGCGCCGCTCCTTTGGCATGTGCATGTCGAGGACATCGGCGGCCGCATGCACAAGCACCTCATCCCCGGACAGGGCCAGGTCGACTTCCACGGTATCGGCAAGGCGCTCGCCGCCATCGGTTATAGCGGCGCGGCGAGCGTCGAGTTGATGGATCACAGCGACCAGGCCGAGGACGTCGCGCGACACTGCATGGCGGTCTTGCAGACCTGGCGGCGATCAGCGCGGGCAGCATGATGATGACGCCCGAGAAAATGATGGAGGCCTTGATCCTCCGCGGCGACAGCCGGGTAGCCCGACAGCCCGTGAATGTCGGTGAGGCATGCGGCACGCAGGTGCGCGTGACAATCGAGGTCGTCGGGATTTGCGCGACCGATGTGGCGCTCTTTCACGGCCGCTACCGCGCGCCGCATCGCGGCTCGGTTTGCTTCGGCCATGAATGGGCCGGCATGGTCGAGGCGGTCGGCGAAACCGTCGAGCAGATCCGCGTCGGGGACCGCGTGACCGGCGAGTGCTCGCTGTGGTGTGGCACCTGCGATGGCTGTCGGCGCAATCCCAATCTGTGCCACCAGATCGAGAAGTTCGGCATCACCGTGGATGGCGCCGCGCGCGGACACATCCTCATCGACGCCAAATATCTACATCGCGGTGTGCCGGACCTTGAACCCGACGTGCTGGCGCTGGCCGAGCCGCTGGCGGTCTGCCATCGGGGTCTTCTCGCTGCCGGCTTCCGCCGCGATCCGGAGCTTCCGCCGCGCGTGTTGATCATTGGCGCCGGCATGCTCGGCCAGGGCTCCGCGCTGCTGCTCAGCCGCATGTTCGGCTGCTCCGAGCTGGTCCTCCACGACCTCGAGCCCGCCCGTCTCCATCGTGCAGAGGCGCTCGGGGTACGCCGGCTGGGGGGACTATCACCTGCTGCTGAGAGTGCCGCTGGCTATGCTGGTCTCTACGCCAATGAGCAATTCGATCTGGTGATCGAGACCAGCGGCTCAGAGCGCGCCTTGCAGCAAGGCTTAAATCTTCTCAATCCCGGCGGCGCCCTGCTCATGTTGGGCTATTTGGATCGTGCCGAGATCGCACCTAGCGACCTGGTGCTTAAGGCGGGGCGCATCGTTGGCAGCATCGGCGGCAGCGGCAGTTTCGAGGCGATCGTGCCCTGGCTCGCCAGCCATGCCGACGATGCTCGGCGGCTGATCACCCACAGCTTCTCGCCCGATCAGGCGGATGCGGCATTCGCGGTGGCCGGCAACGCTCACGAAGCCCTCAAAGTCCAGCTGCGGTTCTCATGATCGTGCAACAGGTGCCCGAAGGCGTAGACCCGATCATCATCTGCAATGTCGACCATGCCGTTGCGGCTGGCCAGCTCGCTAAAGGCTTTGGCAATGCGCTGTTTGCGACGGGTTTGCCTCAGGGCCTTATGGAATTCGTCGCCCGGCATCATGAAGAAGGCTGGCGGCCGGTCGATGCCAGCCCCCGGCGCAATCCGGCGACCGGCTTGCCTTATCATCTGAGCGACACGCCCGCCGACCTGCTCATCCAGAAAAGCATCGCTTCGCCGGACTTCAATGAGCGGCATCATCCCTGGTGCGGGCTGCTGTCGAGCATGCACTGCTGGGGCCTGTATCACCATCGCTATGGCGTCTCCGACGCCATCTCCATCGAGCAGCGACCGCCGGCTTACGCCGCCGCGATCGCGCGGATGCTGGATGGCGAACTGTTGCGCCAGGAGCGGCTGAAGGCCCGGCTGCGCAGCGATTCCGCCACCGCGCCCTGGGTCGAAAATGGCGCGCTGATGACCGCCTACAAACTCCTGGAGTTCTTCGACACGCTCGCTTTGTGGTGGCAACTCACCCATCCGGACCTCCGCCAGCCAGCTCGCTTCACCCATGTGCCCGCAGTGGGGCAGGATGTAACCGTCGAGGTCGTGCCGACCGGCAGCCACAGCGCCCGGTTGACACCATACCCCTTTGCCAAGAGCCCGCTGGTGCTGCGCTGCCGCGTGCGATGGGTGCGCCCGGCTTCTGAGGCCGATTTTGCCACCGACATCGCCGGCGGCACGGCCTCCTGGCAGCACTACACGCTCAGCGCCTGATAACACGCCGACAAGTTCGAGGAGGAGCCTGACATGCACAACCCGAAGCCGATCGCCCCCGCAGCGGTGATTTCCGAAAGCCTCGCCGATCTGACGACCCCCGGCGTCATCGTCGAGCTCGATCCCGACGCTGCCGATCGTGCCGGCGCCTTCCTCGACGACGCGCTCGATGAGGACGCGGCGTGGGAAGCGAACGCCGATCTCTGACGGTCGGCGCGATGAAGAAGGACTACGTCGCCAGCATCGCCGAACAGCTGATCGTTCAGCTCGAAGCCGGCACGGCCCCCTGGGTGAAGCCGTGGCGCGCCGGCGCGCGCTTCATGCCGTTCAATCCCATCACCGGCAGGGATTATCGCGGCATGAACGCCGTGATCTTGCTGATGACCGCCGAAGCGCTGGGCTATGGCGATACCCGCTGGATGACCTACAAACAGGCCGCATCTGAGGGCGGCCAGGTGCGCCGCGGCGAAAAGAGCACGCTCATCCAATACTGGAAATGGCGCGAGGAGCGGCCTGTCATCGGCGCCGATGGCGCGCCGCTGCGCGATGCCGACGACAAGGCCATCATCGAAGTCATCGAGTTGGTCAGGCCACGGGTCTTCGCTGCCGCAGTGTTCAATGGCGCCCAGATCGACGGCCTCGCCGAGCCGGAAGCACGGCCCGCCCTTCCTGAATGGCAGCGCCACGAGATGGCCGAGGCGATCCTCACCAATTCTGGAGCCAGCATCCAGCACCTTGCCTGCGACCGCGCCGCTTACAACCGCATCCTCGACACCATTGTCCTGCCCGAGCGTTGGCAGTTTTCCACCGCGGACGGCTACTACGCCACCGCCTTGCATGAGCTTGGTCATTGGACCGGACATGAGACGCGGCTCAATCGCGATCTGGCGCACCCCTTCGGCTCCGAAGTCTACGCGCGAGAGGAACTGCGCGCCGAGATTGCCTCGCTGATGCTCGGCGACCGGCTGGGGATCGGCCATGATCCCTCGCAGCACGCCGCCTACGTCGGACATTTCCTGCAGATCCTGCGTAGCGAGCCGCAGGAGATCTTCCGGGCGGCAAGCGACGCCGAGCGGATCGTCAGTTTTCTCCAGCATTTCCAGCAGATGCAGATGGCCGACCAGACCGTCACAGCCGAGAGGAGTATCGCGTTGCCGGCATCGGTTTCGGGTGAAAGATCCTCGGCGCCAGCCAATACCGGGGAGCGGCTGTTCCTTGCGGTTCCGTACGCCGAGAAGGATCAAGCCAAAGCGCTTGGCGCCAAATGGGATAGGCGTGCGCGCTCCTGGTATTTGCCTGCCGGCATCGATCCCGAGCCCTTCGCGCGCTGGCGCCAAGGCGCGGTCACCCGCGCGCTGCCTGAAGATCCGCGCCTCGAATTTGCCGAAGCGTTGCAGACTGCCGGCTTGGTTATCGACGGGTTGCCCGTGATGGACGGCAAGCTGCGCCGCGTGCCGGTTGATGGCGACCGTAAAGGCCAGCGCAGCGGCGCTTATGTCGGTTATCTGGATGGACATCCCGCCGGCTTCTTGGAGAATTTCCGTACCGGCGTCCGGGAAAACTGGAAGTCGCAAACGCCGCAGGAGGCTCTCAGCCCTGAGACCCGCGCGATGCTCATCGCCGAGGCAGTGGCGAGCCGGCGGCGGCGCGAGGCCGAACGGCACGCCATCGCTGCTGAAACTGCACGCTTGGTCGAGGCCCATATGGCTGGTCTGCCGCTGGCAACCGCGCAGCATCCCTATTTGGAGCGGAAAGGCGTCAGCGCGCACGGCGTATATCTCAACACCGCCGGGCCGCTCCTACTGCATGCCGGCGAAGCTGAGCCGCAGGCTTGGAGCATGAGGGGTGATCTGATCGTGCCTATCCGCGATGTGAGGGGCGCGCTGCTCGGCGCTCAAAGCATTGCCGATGACGGCCGCAAATGCTTCACCCGCGGCGCGGCGATCGCTGGCGGCCATCACCTGATCGGGACGCTTGCGCCCGGGGGTATGCTGCTGATCGCCGAAGGCTATGCGACTGCCGCGACGCTGCACGAAATGACCGGCTTGCCGGTCGCCGTAGCATTCAACGCGAGCAATCTATTGCCGGTCGCGCAAGGCTATCGCGCTGCCGATGGCAGTCTGCGCATCCTCATCGCTGGCGACAATGACCATCAGCGGGAACAAGAGATCGGCACCGACGGCCGCCCTAAGCATAATGTCGGACGGATCAAGGCCGAGGCTGCGGCTGGCGCCATCGGTAACGATGTTCTCATTCCGCCGTTCGAGCCACAGCAGCCTGGCAGTGACTGGAATGATCTGGCTCATCTCTTGGGAGATCGGTTGCGGCCGGTGCTCGATGCAGCACTCGCCGCCGCCGAGCGGCGACTTACCGCGGGAAGGGCACGGCATGGTGGCGAGGACGCTCAGCCTCGACCGAAGCGCTCGCTGCGATCCACACGCTGAAGTAACCAAGCCATTGTCCGAGGTGCGAGCACGAGCGGAACAGCCCGTGAAAGCGTTCCAGCCCCCCTCCGAGCCCGCATGCCCACCGCCGATCTTGACTGCCTTGCCGCGATAACGGACATTTGCGCGCTGCCTTACCGATCGTGAACGAGGAGGGTGGGGCATTGAGTTGGTGGGCCGATTTGTATCGTCCTTGGCTCCTAGCTGGAGAACGCAATCCTCAACCTCGCCGCTAATGCTCGCGACGCCATTCCAAGGTCACCCAGTCCACCGTGGCATTGTCGCTCGTCCGCGCCGGAATTGGGGTTGCTGCACTTATAGCTGACAACGCTCATGCGGGCCTCCGGCAGGTCTTCGCCCTATCGGATAGGGAAACATTTGAAAAAAGCGAGGAAACCATCGGGCCTCCTCGCAGTAGGGAGAATGCGCAGCGGCAGCGTTTACAGCGTCGCTGCCGTGGAATCAAAGAAAGGCCTACGATACTATCGCGACGCCTGATACAACTTGGTCGCCACCTCGAGCATCTCCTCTGGGGCGTAATCCGGGGTGAAAGCGGAGGGGATGCCGGTGAGCTGATGGATCTTGCCGCCATCGGGCATGCCGTCGACGACGGTCAACTCGCCGGGCGGATCGCCGGGCAGCGCCATTTCGCCGTTCCCCCAGACGGCCGCGATTTCCTTGTAGTCCTGCGGGCTGAAGGTATAGAGCCGGCGATGCGAGCCCTCGGCGAGGTATTTCTGCGCTTCCGGGATCTTGTCGAGATTGATGTTCGGGGTGGGCAGCATCTTCTCGATCTCGACACCGGTGATGTTCTTCAGCGCCAGCGCATAGGCATGGGCGTGGACCGAGCCGCGCACCAGCAGATAGCCGCAGACCTCGCGTCCCGTCGGATCGGTGAGCGATTCATAGACGCGCAACTTGTGCAGCCGGGCGCCGCATTCCAGATGAAAATTGTGCAGCAGGTCGAAGACGACATTGCCGGTCGTCGTGACGAAGTCGTTGTTCCAGGACTGGCCGTTGCTGTTCACCGGCACCGCGCCGCCGCCATGGGAGAAGAACGCCGCTGCGAGCCGGATGTCCTTCATGTCCTCGAACGGCGCGCCGGAGATGTCGCCGCCATCGCCCTCGTCACCCTCATTGTCGGGGCCGTTGTTCAGCATGGCAACGCCATTGCTGACCAGCTCGACATGGCCCAGTTCCTCCGCCGTGATCGCGGCGACAAGGCTGTAGAACGGGCGCAGCTTGTGCTTGCTGCGGAAGTTGAAGCTCTGGAACATGTAGTTGCCCAGCGTCGACATCTCGCCGTATTTGCCGCCGAGCAGCTCCTGCAAAGCAGCGGCCGCGTTGGGGTCCTGCCGCGTGGGCGCCGGAAGTTCGATCTGCAGTTTATCGACTCTTAGGAACATAGCGTGGTCCTCACCTGACAAGAATGACAAAAACCGGAAGCAATCCGCCGATGTTCCAAAGATTTTCCCCGCTTCTGGAACAAAAAAGTCAGGCTTACGCTAAGGCGATCCTTGCAAAGCTTGCGACGGAGATCGACGCCAAGATCGAAAGATGAGGCTTGGTCCTTTGCCACCGGACACGCGCTGGCATGTGACGGGCCGTGAAACCTATCTGGCGGGGCAGACCGTCAACGAGGTGTCGCAGGAAGCACATACAAGACTGGAACTTGGTTGATGCCCGTTACGTTTTTCGTGCGGTGGTAGAAGGACTAACACAGGAATTCGGATATTCCGGCACATAAGAGAGCGCCCGGTCCTGGCGCCTCCGTCCATCTAGCCCTCGACCCAGCTCTGCCAGTTTGGGTTCGTGGATCATGGCCGTTAAGCAGGTTCGTTTTGCGTCACCGGATATTACAGCAGGAATTGCCCATTCTGATCGTGGAGGACGATGCACTCCAGGGGCTAGATGTGGCTGAGATGCTCAAGGAGGCCGGCGCATCCGTCATTGGGCCGATCTCCGACCTGGAAGCGGCTGTGGGCGTTGCGCGAACGAAAGCGTGCTCGGCCGCAATCATCGATTTCCGGCTGGGCGCGTTCAACGCCATCCCGCTCGGCGAAGAGCTCCACCAGCGGCAGATCCCCTTCCTCATTCACACCGGCTATGACTGCCTCGGAGTGCTCCCTTCCACCTGGCGCGGTTGCCGCGTGATCATCAAGCCGGCGGCCAGTGAGGAGCTTGTGTGGACCCTTGCCGCGCTGGTGCGCTGGCGCCGCGCGGCGCGAAAGCCGCTAACCGGCCAACCGGCTTTCGGGAATACGCTGGATGCAGACGTGACAGGGGCTCCTCCAAAGCTGCGGCGATGAATCCCTCGCCAATGGTGGCCGGTTTGACGTGAGGTTCATGCAATAAGCACGGCCCCGAGGAACCGACTGTCGGGGTCCCCGCTTATCCCAGCTCAATTTGTGGAAGTTGCCTATTATACACGGCCGTTCGGGAGCACATTCTATGTCGCCGGCTTCTTGGAGCGATCCACGGCCTGAATGCTTGATCGTCGGCGGCGGACCGGCAGGTCTCACCGCCGCCATCTATCTGGCGCGCTTCCGGCGCCGCGTGCTCGTGGTGGACGAAGGCAGGAGCCGGGCCGCGCTCATTCCCCGCAGCCACAACTATCCCGCCTATTCCGGCATCTCCGGCCCCGACCTGCTCGCCCTGCTGCGTGGACAGGCGGAGCAATACGGCGCTGCTTTCTTGCGCGGACGGGTGACGGACCTTGAAAAGACGGGCGATGGTTGCTTCATTTCCCGAACAAGCGGCGAGGAAATCCGCCCCAACATGGTGCTCCTGGCAACCGGCGTCGTTGATGAAAGCCCCGATCTGCCCGGTCTTCGTTCGGCAATCGCAATGGGCGTGCTGCGCTATTGCCCCATCTGTGACGGTTATGAAGCCACGGATAAGCGCCTTGGTGTTCTGGGGAGGGTGAAGGGCGCCGCGCGGAAGGCGATGTTCCTGAGAACATACTCGGCCGATGTCGTTCTGCTGCCGACAGCGCCGCTCTCACATGAGGATGAAAGCAGCATTGCCCAGCTCCGCGACAGCGGTGTGGAAGTCGCCCCGGTTCCTGTGTGCGAACTGGAGCGCGACGGCGCCGGTGTGGTCGCAACGCTTGTGGATGGCGATCGTCGCCAAATCGATGTGCTCTATCCCGCGTTGGGATCGGCCGTGCGCTCCGATCTCGCCGCCGCGCTCGGCGCTCGTACCGACGACGGCGGCTGCCTTGTGGTCGATCAGCACCAAAAGACCAGCATTTCCGGTCTCTTCGCGGCGGGAGACGTCGTTTCAGATCTCGATCAGATCAGCGTTGCAGTAGGGCATGCCGCAATTGCAGCAACGGCCATTCACAACGGTCTTCCGCCGAATTTTCGGTGAAAATGGTGAGATCTGAATTGGACGGCCAGCCTGGTCACGCCGCAGCTTCCGATGGCGGGGAACGCTCGTAACGAGGTGCTATCGCTGGATTGGAGGTGCGCTCGGTCCAGCGAAAGCGGCGTTGCCTAGGATGTCTCGTTCCGCACCGCCGACGCATCGTCGCCAACGTCGATATCGAGCAGTTTGGCCAGTCGAAGTCGAGCGCGGTTGACCCGGCTTTTGACTGTCTCCACGGCGCAACAGCAGATAACGGCGGCCTCCTCATAGCTGAAACCTTCTGCACCAATCAGACGATCGCCGCGCGCTGGCCAGGCTCGGTGGCCAGCGCGCGTTGCATATCCTGGGAATCCATCCAGCCATGCTGCTCAGGCCGCACCGCAAGCAGGCCACTATAGCTGGGCTCAACATCCAGCGATATCTCGGGAACGTGCTGACGGCGCAGATCAGAAAGGAACACGTTGGGTAAGATGGTGAACATCCAGGCGCGCAGATTGGTCCCCTCGTGTCGAACAATGGCGGTCGTCAAGTTGACGGTGGCATCGGCGCGCTCGATTCCTTGCCCAAGTCGTAGGTGCTATCAACGGAGCAGCGCCGGTTCTATTCCACTGCGGCATCCGGACGGGCGCCGACATCATCAAGGCCTTGGCACTAGGCGCTCGGGCGGTGCTGGTGGGGCGTCCATACGCCTATGGCCTTGCTTTGGGTGGGGAAGCGGGCGTCCGCGCCGTGATTTCCAATCTGGCAGCAGACCTTGATGCCAATCTGGGCCTTTCGGGGCATAGGATGCTCTCCGAACTCGACCGCAGCGTTCTCGCGGACGCGGTCTAAGCTGTCTTGCGTCGGACGTTAGCAAGGATCATGCCGCTGGCGGGTTTTGCCGGCATTCTGCTCAGCGGCATGGAGAGGTCCTGCTCAGGAACCTCATAGTCCATTTGCTCAACCAGGAGCCTGCTCGCCTCACGGATGATCGCCACGGTGAACTGTTCTCCGGGGCAGCGATGGTCGGTTCGCGCATTGCCGGCTCCCTGCGGAATGAAATCATTGCCCTGATCACGCCAGGACAGCCGGCGGTCTGGGTCGAACTGTTCGGGATTGCGGAACAGGCGCGGATCATGATTGGTGCCGTGCAGGTCGAGAAGGACCCAGTCGCCGGGTTGGAAGGGATGACCCTTCCACTCGAACGCCTCCTTCGCCTTGCCGCCAATGACTGGGAAAAACGGGTAAAGCCGGCGCACCTCCTCGGCAAACCGCTCATAGCGGGCGTCATCCGCGCCATGCAGTGCCGCCCGCCGGTCTGGATGGTCTTGCAGCGTCAGGGCGGCGAACATGACAAAGCGCCCGATGGCGACCGTCGGGCGTAGAATGTTGAGGATTTCAACCGCCGCCGCGCTTTCTGAAAGCCGCTTTCCATCGAAGTCGCGATGGCTCGCGATCAGCGCGATCGGCGCATCCGCTGGGATCGCGGTCTTACCGTCCCGGATCTGCGTCACCAGCTTCTCGATAAAGCGCTCCGTTCTTCGCCGACGCCCAAGCGCCATCAGCACGGCAGGACCGACCGATCCCGCATTCTCGATCATCGAGCTGAGTTCGAAAGCCATGTCGGCATCGGATTTCCCGTCCAGCGGAACGTTCATCCAGCCGCAGATGGCTCTGGCAAGGACCAGATTGGCTTCATCGAGCAAGACGATGCTCGGCCTGTTCGCCCAGCCGTCGAGAGCCTGCAGCCATTCGCTTCGGAACAGATGGACCAACTGCGTTTCTGCTTCGGCGGTCATCAGCAATTCGACAAACATCGCCTTGCGATGACGGTGAGCCGCACCATCCAATTGCTGGACACTGCCCTTGTCCTGCAGCAGTCGCATGGTCGTCGTCGGCATGGCGCCTTGCCGGGTGAAGTGCCCTCGCCCGTAAAACATCTCCGCCGCTTCCGAACCGCGGACGCAGATCACGGGTTGCAGCAAAATGCGTGCGGCGAAGATGTCGGTCTTCAGCTCATCGCAATGATGGGAGATGAACTGATAGCCTTCCCGCAGAAAGGCGAGCGTATGATCAAGCCCCGCAAGGCGCGGGATCGTCTTGCTGGCTGACATAGACCCATCCCTGCGGAGACGACTTCTGAGCGGACCAGGCGCAATCATCCCGTGCCTGTCGTGGCGAACGGCCTGACGGCGGGCCAGGCCTATGGGACGCCTTTCGGCCCCAGCTCCTTGTCTTCGCGCGGCGGATGACTGGGAGGGCGCTGCCGGTCCCGCTTTTTTCCTTCTGATCCTGTTTGCTCGCCTGCTCTTGCAAATCCGCATCGATCACCTCGCGGGAGCCTTCAACCGGATCGTCTTTAGGGTTGCGCGTCTCGTCTGTCATGGCGCTCTCCATCATTTTGTGCCGCTCCCCGGCTCTGCGACCTTGCGGTGCCGTTCGGCGAGCACCGAGGCCGGGGTGACGTTCGCGGCTGCGCTCTGCAGCTTGTTCTTCCAGCCGCTGACGATGTCGCCATCGCCCCGCATCATCGCCGCGAAACCGGTTTTGGCGACATCGGCCGGATCGTCCTTCTCCTGCTGGCCGATTTTGGTGTCCTCCATCTCGGCGCGCTCGAAAAACGCGGTTTCTGTTGCGCCCGGCACCAGGCAGGTCACGGTGACGCCCGTGTCCTTCAGCTCGTTGCGCAGCGCCCAGGAGAAGGAATTGAGGAACGCTTTGGTGCCGTTATAGACGGCCTGGAAACTGCCCGGCATGAAGCCGGCGATCGATCCGGTGATGAGGATGCGGCCCTGGCCACGCTTGCGCATATCGCGGCCAACCTTCTGCACGAGATAGACCGTGCCGGTGATGTTGGTATCGATGACATGGCGGGCCTTGGCGAAATCCTCATCGAGGAAGCCGTGCCCAAGGCCGCGCCCCGCATTGGCGAGCAAGGCGTCGACAGGACGGCCGATGCGTCTGGCCGCCTCATAGAGTTTGTCGACGCCTTCCGTCGTGGCAAGGTTGGCTTCAACGGCTTCGATCATGGCGCCAGATTTGCGGAGGGCGCTCGCCGCTTCATTGATCTCGGGCTCGTCGGCGGCAATGACAAGGTCGAAGCCGCTATCGACGCAGCACTGCGCAAGCTGATAGCCGATGCCGGTGGAAGCACCCGTTACAATCGCGAGGGGGCGGTCTGCCATAGATAAGTCCTCATGATTAAGCGCGTTTGGCCGTGGCATTGCGCCCATTCCCGGCTCGCGCCGCCGCGCCGCGCATCTGATCGGGGCTGCTCTTGAAGCCGCTGCGGCCGCTATAATCCCGGCGCGGCAGACGGCGATATGCCTCATGCTGTTCGAGGCTGCGGGCGGTGAGAATGTCGATCGCCGTGATCCCCACAACCGACAGGAAGGCCGCCGTTGCGCTGCCGCGGCGCGGATTGTTCGGCCCGAGGGAGACCAGAAGCGAGGACAGATCGAGCACGTCGCCAGCCACGCGGGCCCAAACCCAGGGAACGGGATGCTTCATCGTGAGGATGCCGAGCCCGGCGCCGATCTCGCGCAGGCCGAAACCGCGCACCAGCGTGTTGTGCTCACGCATGCCGAGCGACCTGTTCAGCGCACCGGGGGCCATAAGCTCGGCTACGCCCAGGCCGATGCTGAACCAGCCAAGACCTCGGGCGATCTTATAGGACATCGTGTTGTACATGGCTTTCGCTCTTATGATCCGGGCTTCAGGACGACTTTGATGCAGTTGTCTTCCTTGTCGCGGAAGGTCTTGTAGAGGTCGGGGCCTTGCTCCAGCGGCGCCGTATGGGTGATGACGAAAGACGGATCGATCTGGCCTTCCTGGATGCGGCGTAGGAGATCGTCGGTCCAGCGGTTCACATGCGTCTGGCCCATCTTGAAGGTGAGGCCCTTGTTCATCGCCGCGCCGAACGGGATCTTGTCGAGCAGCCCGCCATAGACGCCGGGAATGGAGAGGATGCCCGCCGGACGGCAGACGTAGATCATTTCGCGCAGCACATGCGGACGGTCGGTCTCCATCATCAGCGCCTGTTTGGCGGCGTCATAGACGGAATCGATCGAGCGCGTCGTGTGGGCTTCGAGGCCCACCGCGTCGATGCACTTTTCCGGGCCTTTGCCGTGCGTCAGCTCGGCGAGGCGGTCGAGCACCGGCTCGTCGTCGAAATTGATCGGGATGGCGCCGCCGGCCTCCGCCATCTGCAAGCGCTCCGGCACATTGTCGATGCAGATGACCTGCTTGGCGCCCATCAACACGGCGCTGCGCACGCAGAACTGCCCGACGGGCCCCGCGCCCCAGACAGCAACGGTGTCGGTCGGCTCGATGTCGCAATTGGCGGCGGCCTGCCAGCCGGTCGGGAAGATGTCGCCGAGGAACAGCACCTGCTCGTCGGTGAGGCCGTCCGGGACTTTCACCGGCCCGACATCGGCATAGGGCACGCGCACAAATTCGGCCTGCCCGCCGGGGAAGCCGCCGGTGAGATGCGTGTAGCCGAACAGCCCCGCCGTGGTGTGGCCGAACATGAGATCGGCGGCCTTCTTGTTGGGATTGGTGCGCTCGCAGACGGAGTAATTGCCGCGTTTGCACTGGTCGCACTCGCCACAGATGATGGTGAATGGCACGACCACGCGGTCGCCGACCTTCAGCTTCTTGTTCTCCTTGCCGACCTCGACCACCTCGCCCATGAACTCGTGGCCCATGATGTCGCCGGACTGCATGCCGGGCATGTAGCCGTCATAGAGATGCAGGTCGGAGCCGCAGATGGCGCAGCTCGTCACCTTAATGATGGCGTCGCGGCCTTCTTCGATTTTCGGGTCGGGAACGGTGTCGCAGGTAATCCGGTGCTTGCCGTGCCAGCACAGCGCCTTCATGGCGGTCTCCTCCGGGGCGTGCGTCGCCGCCATGCGGGGCGGCTGGTGGTTCTCTTGCCAACCGCAAGGGGCGTGACGGCTCCCATGCCTGTAACAACAATCCGTCGCATCGATTCTCCGATTTAGATACGTCACCAGCGCTGGCCAAGCCGCGGCTTCGTCTTGTGACGGCACTGGATTGCGATCGCCGTTCGCGCCGCCTCAGCGGATACAGCCCGTCGTCGAAGGTGCCGACAGCGGCATCCTTTAAGCGGTGACAGCCGCGCGCACTTGTTCGACCGCCTCGTGTAGGAAGGCCTGAGCGAGGTCAGGGTCGTTGAGGGCTCGCGAGAGGACGAGCGCACCGACCATGGTCGAAAGAATGGCCATGGCCTTGCCGTTGCGTTCCCCGCCATCGGCCTCGCCAACCCATCCGCCGAGCAGTTCGAGATATTCCCTGATCCCGGCTTCGAATGACGCCTTCACGTCGGCGCCCTGCCGGGCAGCATCTGAGCCGAGCGCTACGATCGGGCAGCCGTCCAGCTTTTCTTTGCGATGCCCCATACTGAGGTAGAACGCCATCACCGCGCCAAGCGGGTCCTGCGGATTGGCCTCGGCCGCTTCCGACCATCGCCGGGAGGCGCTCTCCAATGCCCGCTTGGAGGCCTGTACCGCCAAGTCTTCCTTTGACGCGAACTGCTTGTAAAAGGCGCCTTGTGTCAGGCCGGCGCCCTTCATCAAATCCTTAAGGCCGATACCATCAAAGCCGTGCTCGCGAAAAAGCCGGCTTGCCGCATCGATCACGGCCTGACGGTTCTCCTCAGCCTGAATGCGACTCACACGCATTGTTAGCCTCCTTTTTTGATTTCGATCGACATCTATAACATATAGAGGTCGAATGCAATCTATCAAGGGAGAAAAACGAGATGATCCGCAGGACCTGCGGGCATCGCCCTCAGGCCCGCTGCGGCCAGCGACGCTGCCAGGAAATCACTGTCAGAGGCCATCGAAGACGGCAGCTCTGAACGAGGGAGGCTCTGGAGAAGGGGCGGTGGTGCCGGCCTATAAACTACATCTGCAAACCTTCCCACGGATCATAGGAGAGGTGGGCCCACGCCATTAAAGCCGCCTTCCTGAGGAAATTGTCGGGTCAATCACGGTTTCGTGAAGTTCTTCATTTTAGATTGCGACCAAAATCTAAACGGCTCATATAGAGGTCGAACGCAATCTAACGGAAGGAAATACAAAATGATTCGCAAGACCCTGAGCGCCTCGCTTCTCGCTGCGCTGTTTCTGGCAACCCTGGTGCTTGCCGACGAAGCCACTGTGGGACGTCCCATCGAAGCCGGCAGCCTTCACGGGGGACGCCTCAACATGGTGGCCTATTATGTCCCGGTTGATGGCGACCGCCTGGAGGTTACCGCCACCTTCGCACCGAAAGGCGGGGGCGATCCGCTGCGCGTCGTCATGGCCCTCGCCGACGGCGACAAGGTGGCCTTCTCCATGCCCGGCTATCAGGACGCGCTCTACGCGTTCTCAAGGTCTGGCGAGAAGGTGACGGTCTCGACCGAGGCCGACCTGCGCCTGCGAGTCGAAGCGCAAATGTAATGCCCCGCCATGCAGACCGCGGGCTGCTTGCTGCCGGCCAGGGCGTTCGCGTCCACGGCGCCTGACCGCGCAGCCTAAATGCAAGTCACGCGCAGTGTGAGGAAATGCCATGAAAAAGAGAGCAGTTATTGTGCTGGGGAGCCTCGTGATCGCCGCGGTGGGAGCGGCGACGTTCGTCGCACTTTCTCCGCACTCACCTGAAGCCTCTGCGGTGAAAGACCCGAGGCTGGAGCCACCGATCGTCAGGCTGGTGACCCCAGTGCCCGTGATCGGATCGGAACGCGGCTTCACGGGCATCATCGGCGCGAGGGTGCAGAGCAATCTCGGCTTTCGCGTCGCCGGTAAGATCGTGGAACGGTTCGTGAATGTTGGCCAGCAGGTCAAGGCCGGCCAGCCGCTGATGCGGATTGACGACACGGACCTTCGCCTCGCGCTCACCGCCAAACGCAACGCAGTCGTCGCGGCACACGCCTCGGTCGTGCAGACGGACGCGGATGAACGGCGATACGCCGAGTTGGTCAACAAGGGATGGGTCTCGCAACAGCGCTATGAACAGGCGAAAGCCGCGTCGGATACTGCCGATGCGCAGCTCGCCGCCGCCGAAGCCGATGCGCGGGTCGCCGAGAACGAGACCACCTACTCAGTTCTTGTGGCGGACGCGGATGGAACCGTGGTCGAAACGCTTGGCGAGCCGGGACAGGTCGTCTCCGCCGGCCAGACCGTGGTTCGGCTTGCGCAGGCCGGGCTCCGCGAAGCCGTGGTCGCGCTTCCCGAAACCGTCCGCCCGGCGATCGGCTCGGCGGCCGAGGCTAGTGTATATGGGGCCGATGGGCGGCGCTATACGGCGCACCTTCGTCAGTTGTCGGACTCCGCCGATGCCCAGACCCGCACCTATGAGGCCCGCTACGTGCTCGATGGCGAGGCCGCGGCGGCGCCGCTTGGCGCGACAGTCACCATTCGGCTTGCAAGCCAGGCGAGTCAACCTGAAGTCCAACTGCCCCTCGGAGCCGTGCTCGACGACGGCCGCAAGACCGGCGTCTGGATTCTGGACGGCGCCACCTCGACTGTACGCTTTCAGCCCGTCAAGCTCGTTCGGATGAGCGGCGAAACCGCGGTGATCTCCGGACTGAAGTCTGGTGATCCGGTGGTTTCGCTCGGCGCTCATCTCCTGCAGGAGGGCGCCCGCGTCAGGATAGCCTCTGAAAGCAGGAGCAACTGATGAACCTCAATCTTTCCGCGATCGCCGTGCGCGAACGCGCCG